>Ga0116230_10007305_pt1 | contig 10906 bp, 11 predicted proteins | sample S1TSphfallax_3_FD_88678 | JGI IMG/M metagenome (GOLD analysis project Ga0116230, IMG submission 88678) | Host-associated microbial communities from peat moss isolated from Minnesota, USA - S1T2_Fd - Sphagnum fallax MG | ecosystem: Host-associated > Plants > Peat moss > Unclassified | place...
ATATATATATATACAGGTTTTACCCTTATTCTCAGGACTACTAGTTTATTCTTTCCCGACGGGCAGGCAGGCGGGCAGGTAGCAGCCAGGAGCCTGCGATGGTCTTTTCTTGCGAAGTCGGAAGGAGGGAAGGAGAGAGAGAGAGCGAGAGAGGCGATGGTGGGGTCGGCGACGACGATGGGGGGAGAGAGAGAGACAAAGGAGCTGGCGTTGTCGACGAATTCTCTGGCCTTTTCGTCCTTTGTCAACTCCGACTGTGAAGGATTCCGGCTGAATACATGGTTATTGTGAGCATCGAACTTTTGTTTTTCTCTGTTTTGTTTTGTTTTATTTTGTATTGGTTTGGATTGGTTTTCTTCTCTCTCTCTCTCTCTGTGTCCCTGCCTGCCTGTCTGCTTGCTTTTCCCCATCCTTCTTTAAGATTGTGCAAATATTTTTTGTCAGAGTCATTTGTATGTCTTCGAGCACTTTTAGGAGGTGTCTGATTAGACGACGATTGTTTGTGATGAGATAGAACTGAAGAAGAAAGTTTTGTTTTGCGAGTATTCCTTTGCAAGTCTTTTCTTTGACTTCAAGCAAAAGGTTTCTCTCGCCTTGTGGCTAGCTTTGTTAGTCTTCTTGTGATCGGCGGTTGGTCGGTCAGTCTCTGCGTCGTCTCCGCTGCTGGCCACTATGTTTGTTGCCAAAATAAAGATTTGAAACAAAACGGGAGTAGGAGAACAACATAAAATTATTTTATTTTCGTTCCATTTGTTTGTTTTCCTAGTGTCACGATAAAATAGTCAATCAGTGGTGCAGTGGATTGTACGCAAACTCTTGAGGATGAGCGGCAGAGTAGAAACTACTGTTGGCTGAATGCTAGGGATGTAGAAAAAGGAGGAGAAACAGACTACACGCAACACTACACTCTCTCCGCACATTCGTTTTGACAGCTGATGGTCTCCCTTTTTACATCAAGAACACTGGTAATACCTTCTTGACCAATCTATACACTCCTTCCATGTTTGAAGTGTTTGGAGGTAGCCAGAGGCTCCCCATGGAATCAGCAAAACTTAACCAAAAAGAATGGTTTTTGCATCTAACTAGACCAAAAGAAAGTTGAGGGCTTTGGAACTCTTTGCTGTTTGCATGTGAATATCAAAGTTTAGATTATTCTCTGTTTTCCCTCCTGTTTTCCTCTCTCCATGGTAGTAGAATTTCATACCGATTGCAATTGGGCTATGCACCTGGATCACCAAGCAATATGGTAAAGCATATGAGGTCTCTTTCATGTTACAGAATGCAAATGATGGAGGAGTGTTGCTGATTTGTGACGACCTCAGAAAGTTTGTTGGTTTTTGATAAGTGCTGAGGAGCACAATGCATAACAACACCATATCGCATCTAACTTAACAAATTGAGGACAGATTCTGAAGAGCTTTGAAGATATCTGTTTCACTGTAGGTGGATCGACAAACTAAAGAAGAGTGGGTCTGAAGATTCAAGTAGATAGCCCAGGTTGTAGTAAGTAGTTCACAGAGGATGTACTGTTAGCAGCTTTTCATTCAAGGTCATGTGGTGGAGTCCAGGAGCGAATCTGACCATTATACAGGGGGAGACAGATTGGAAACTTTGATCAGCTTGCATATCTGGACAAGGTGGAGAAGATGAGGAGTCAATTCATTTCACTGAAAACCCCTTGGTTTACTACAGCAAAACCTGGTCAGGCTTTGGTGTTCAGAGGGTGGTCCAGTGCCCACAAGCAATTGCATTCTTGTTGATCACCTTACGAATGACACTATCACAGCAGCAGATTCCTTGTTTTAGGCTTCAAGCTTTTAAGACATGGACAGAGATGGCCGGAGAAATCAGTCAGGTGCCCCTCCAGGATACCCTGATAGAAGCTCATCACATGGCAATCATGTCCTTCCAAGAAGACAGAGGATTGGGGGAAATAAAGCTCAGTCAGTTTAGAGAGGTTTGTTGTAGGTGTTTGTCCTCTTTTGTGTTGCGGGAAACCTGCTACACTTTTTTGAGAGGCCATATTGATACACTGATGCATGTGGATCTTTTGTTTGTTTTGGTTAAAGGCTTGTCATTCCCTTTCTTTTTATTTGCAAAGGTTGGTTTGCATCCTTGTTTTGTGTTCATTTGTTTTCTCACTGAAGTTCTGCTGCAGGTGTTGGTTTTAAGTTTAATTCAATAAGTTGCCGAAGCCCCCCTTCTCCAGAACCTCTTTCACCATGGGATGCATTCAAGAAGCGGTCAAAGTCAACAACCTCCTTTCCCTCTGAAACAGAAGCTGATAAATCTGGTTCTCATTCATATGGACGAGATCCATCATTTTCAGAGCATGATCGTGCATTTCTTCCATCACTATTTGGATCGCAAGATGAACCTCCTGAGCCTGATCCTTCTAAGGTGGTGGCCAAACTGAAGGAGGCAGCTCTTGCAAGTTCTTGGAAAGAGCTCCCAATGGAGGAATTGCTGAGGTCCATGGGTGTTGCGATACCTCTCACCTCAAGCAGCTTGGAATCCTCATTTGCTCTTGAGGTCTGGGGACAAGCCACCAGCAATTCCACAGAACTTGTGTCTCAGCGAAAAGTACCAAGGTTGCTTGGATCAAAGGGATTAGGCTTTGAGATTCAGAGGGCGTTAGGTCCAGCTCCTCCACATGGAGGGACAGGATCCGTATCTTATGAATTTCCTAGCAACCCAGCCAGCACAAGGTCTACTGCAACCCCACACTCAGGAGTGCCACTTCTATCTCCAGTGATCTCTTCATCCCTCATCAAAGCAACGTCTTCAGAGAACCTCTCTGAAACATTGGCAGAGCCAGAGAAGAAAGTCAATCCAACCTCTCAGGCAACAAATGCCATACCACATGCTCCAACCAACAAGAGTCAGAAGAGCTTAAGGTCATCTTCTGTGGAGCAGCCCAACTCCCAATCATCCAGGAACTCTGCACGTTCAGCATTGCTAATGGAAAATAGTCCACCACCTGATACACAACTGTCTTCATTACGAGCAAATGGAGAGGTCACTGTGTGTTTCTCTAATTCGACTGGCTCGTCATACTCAGGGTCCCGTGCTACAAATGTCTCTGATGATTGTAGATTCACCTCCCGGATGTCTGGGGTTTCCACTGAGATAGAGGAGTCACCACCAGACACACAATTTCCACTTCCTCACACTTTCCCAAAACCAAAACACAGTGAACATGTGCAGCTTGGTGGCCCTGAGGAACGTAAAAAGTTGTTCTTGCATGCCTTCTCCAAGAACAAAAAAGGATGCTCTTTTTGTGGGAAAGGCCTCCGCATGCAGGAGAAGGAGATGTGCATTGTTTGCAATGCTAAGTTCTGCAGGAACTGCATTGTAAATGCAATGGGGTCAATGCCTGAGGGGCGTAAATGTATTGGTTGCATTGGACAGCCTCCACATGATTCTAAACGGCCCTTGATTGGGAAATCATCAAAACTGCTGAACAACCTGCTGAGTAATCTTGAAGTGCAGCAAATCATGAAGGCTGAGAAGGAGTGTCCAACCAACCAGCCACAGCCAGAGCAAGTATGGGTGAATGGCGCATGCCTGTCAGCTGAGGAGATGTTGACATTACGGGGATGCAGCAAGCCTCCAAAGCCTGGAAAATACTGGTATGACAGCGTGACAGGATTCTGGGGAAAGGTGATCAATTCTGACATTTCTGAGCTTCTCTTCTGAATCTTTTTCAATTGAAGAACCAGAAAGCACTGGGTCATCTTCACAGATTGGGCTTTGTTGTCACAAGCTTCAGTTGTTTTCAGGATTTGGGAAGAAATGAATACATGACTGTTTAGCCAATCCAGTCAGTTTTTCCATTTAGCCTGCTGCATTTTCTCTTATCAAGCCATCTGCTATCATAGTGTTATGCCAGGATTTCCAATAGGGGAAGTTGCTACTACCTGCACTTTCATACTGTCCATAGGTGTGATTTGTAGATAGATTTCATGTAAGCAGTCCTGTCTTTTTCAAAGTTGTTCTTCTAACTGCTGACTGGCTCTCAGGTGTGGTCTTTGAGGATTAATATAATCACATTACAATGAGTCCATATGTCCACCAAGTAAGAATGTTGTGGTGGCTCCATTTTTCAAGTGTCCAACTAGTGATTGTTGTAACTGGAATCTGGTTGTATTGAGAGATGTTTCTTTCATACACAACTAGAAAACCAATGAAATGGGGGATTGATAACAGATTTCTACACTTCTGGACTCCAAGTGCATTTACTCATTTTGAAATGAGAAATTTGAGGTTGTTTGTGGGATTGGCAGGATGGATGCAGGCCAGACAGACGCATAAGTCCCACATTGAAGCTGGGTGGTCCGCTGATGGAAAAAGCCAGCAAAGGAAATACCCAAGTCTACATGAATAGTAGGGAGCTTGGCAAGATAGAATTGACTGTCCTTAAGGTATAGTTATTGCACTCCTTCAATCAAAGATTTCTACCATTTTCCTCACTTTGGAGGACCTCAATCACCATTCTCACTTGTGAGCACACGGTGTTATGGTCTTTAGTGTGAAATGGCGACTCAATGTTGGGTTTTTGCCGGTTCCTTGTGTATGATCTGCTGGTGTAGTGAACTTCTTGGATCCAAATTGACACCCACTGCTGAGTGTTGTTTGCCTGAAGTCCAGTTAAATGGAATTGACTCAAGTTCTTTTGCCGTTCTATGTTCATTTTCTTGAACTAACCAGCAGCATGGCTGAGTCTTCCCATTTCAGCTTTCTTGTGGCATGGACTTAGTACATTAGTTAATATATGACATTGACCTCCACCCATTGCCAGGAAAAATGAAGTCTGAGTATGCTCGTCTATGTTCAATTTCTCCTTGTCCAAAGAAAACATTAGAACTTTTGGCCTGCATGGGTGTGGCTTTTCCTTGGTATTGTGTTGGGTTAGCTTTTAGGCCTTTCTTGCAGATGTTGTAAATCTTCATCCTTTCCTTCATTCTTTTTGTTGTGAACTATGCCTCAGAACACTCTTTGATGGTTAGCCTATGTTTGGCACTGAGATATTGGTCAACTAGATCTGAATCAGTTTGGTTCATGTTTCTCTTGGTTATCTGAGCCGCACTTTTGAGGTATAATTGACTACTTTCTTTCTTCATCTGTTACTTTGTCTTATGGCCCATTTCACTAGGGCAAAACCACTGCTCTTTAGGATCTCAACCGTTGGTCAGGTGTTTAGGAGTGAGAAGCAAGTGTATTTGAAAGCCTTCCTTCAGGAGTGCATTGACCTTGAATGCGGCTCCTCATTTGAGGAGCTCTTCAAGTTCCTTCACTCAACTTTTGGCACTTTTTTAGTCCATTGCACTCTGGACATCCTGAACCCTTTATTGCTTGTCTTTGTTTTTGTTTTTGGACCCTCACTCATGCACTTTGCACTGTACTTTACAGATGGCAGGAGTGCACTGCTTGCCAGGCACCCATCTGTGGGTTGCTGAAGATGGATCATACAGAGAAGAGGGGCAGACAAGAAGCAAGGGAAGTTTGTGGGCACATGTAAGTCCAGAATTTTGAACACAGATTATTTGCATTGAGATGATAAAAGATGGTAGTTTGTGTAGAAAGATGTGCAGTTACTGCCAAGCTTGTGTAAAGACTTGCCATGCATCGAATTCAGTGGTAGTGAAAGTTGTAATTATGATAGCAGGTAGTAAAGGAGGACAGGATGATTTGTGCTTTTTCTTGTGAGCATGGAGGCTTGAAGTATGGAGGCTTCTTGATACTTATGGGAATATTATTCTCTAGGACCATATGCCATTTGTAGTTTGGCTTCTACTTCTGTCAGTACATCCAGTTTCTGTGGATGCTCTGCAGTTTCTTGTTTCTATATGCATCACATCTTCTCATTTGTAACTCAGCTCTGAAATTAAGGAGCAAGTGACGAACGAGTTGTATTTATGTGCAACCAGTCAGAGTTGATATTATGTAGAATTATTGCCCTGCAGACTGCTGTCAAGATGCTGTATCCATTTTTGTCACTGCCAACACCTGTATCAAGTTCAACTGGGAGTGGTGAGGATGCCAATGATATTTTTCCTGCATACCCAGATGTTGTGGAGGAAAGCCAGGTTCAGAAGCTTCTCTTGCTTGGTTATGAAGGCTCTGGCAGGAGTACCATTTTTAAGCAGGTCAGTGATTGGATTTGCTCACATGTACTGTCCAGTATGTCCAGTACTGCATGTCTCTTGAGTGCTAGCCAACATCATGACCTAGTCTTCCCATTGATTATTGAAATGCAACAGAAACTCAGGACATGGCTGTTGGTATAATGGTTTGCCCAAAGTTTTGTATACTTATCTACACCCACTGTCAGGAGCTGGTCAAGTCAGTGGGGAGTCATGGCAGCTCATCACTGCTGTTCATGAAGAAGGTGATGGTCTGGCACTTCGTGAGTTGCACTCACAAAGTTATGGCTGCACTCACTGTTGTGTGACCTGCAGATATTGTGGACTATTCTCTGAGATTTCATGGATATGTACCATCCAATCGTTTCTTTTACTAAACATCTCACAGAAAATGGCTGAAAGCTTCACTTCTTCACATCTGTGATGCTGAAGATTTTCTTTTTCACATTAAGGGACTTTGCAAAAGGAGGTCATGATAGAGTTAGTTTTGTTGAAATGACAATTAGTGTGGAAATTTAGAGAGATGAGGATTGAGATGTGTCCCAGTGTGCACCTTGCAGCAATATGTTTGTATGACTGGGCTGGGGAAAGGGAGGAGGAGGGCACAGGGCTAGACAGAAGTATAGAATGAGTTGCACTCTGACTTTCAGAACTGAGTCTATTCTTGAAAGATATTCCCAGAGTCATCCTTGAGGATTTTGACTGCAGATTTACATGCTTGTTGATGTTCTTTGAGCACAAAGATTGAGGACCAAATTGTAAGTGACAGAAGATAATGTATCTCATTTTGTAGGAAGTTGGATATCTCGTAGCAATCCACTTCTCTATATGTGAGAAGGAATATGCATTTCAGAATCGCTCACCATCTGTGGCTATGTGGTTGTCTCTGTTGAGGGGCAGGCAAAGCTTTTGTACAAGCATGGCTTTACTCCGGATGAAAGGAGAAACTTGAAGATGCTAGTACGGAGCAACATTTTGCAGTACATATGTATTCTACTGGAGGCCCGTGAGCGATTCGAAGAGGAGTGTGAAGCAGAGATTCAACTACGAAATCAAATTGCTTCAATCTCTCTTGGTAATGATTATTGCCCACACCATTCTACACATCCTCCACCAAGGAAAACATTAAGTATCTGATCATGTATATGTTGAGCTGTATAACTTTCACTGTGGGGAGTGCCTCATACATGCCCATCAGAGTGCAACTAGTTTGTAAGTCCAGTCAGATCTATTGTTGGAGCCAGAAATTATTTCAATCTTCTACACAATGATGGCAATACATCTTGTGCCGGGAAAAAATTCTCACCTATTTCACACTGCAGGGAAGTTGACCTCAAATGGTGAGAGTGAGGAACCAGTTTCCCACAGGACAGAAAATGTGTATCATATGGAGGCAAAGTTGAAAGAAGAAGGTGACTATATCTTGGAGATTATGGCCACTGGAACTCTGGAGTCTCATTTCCCAAGAGGCACCTGGATGGAGCAATTATCACCAATTGTCAAGGATTTGTGCAACCACACAGCAATGAAGGCCACTCTTAAACGACAAGCAGAGATTCCAGACCTCTCTCATTTTGCAGGTTACTTTTTGGATAAGGTACTGTCCAATATTTGGCTCCAGCTGTATATAAGTAATGCCAACTCTTTTATTTTCAATCTGTTAGAAAAGTTATGTTCACAACTATGAAGCATTGTTGAATGAGTACTGTAGAGGGGTCGACGTTCCATGCCAGAGTTCAAGGAACCACTTTCCTTTCATGGGTCACAGGAGGAACTGTTTGGAATTGTTGTGCAACTTGCCATGAATCTCTTTGAGTAGGCATACAATCCCTACATTTCCCAGCTGATCTTGATGAAATGCTTGTAGGTAATGGAGATACTAGATGAGGATTATCAGCCAAGTGAGGATGACATACTTCGAGTAGAAGGGTTTACCCAAGGCTCAGGGCTGATGGATATAGAATTCTGCTTGGAGGACAATGTTCCTCTCTCTCAGTCCTGTTGGCAGGATGCCCGTTCTCCCATTGGCAGGTGCAGTGAGCAGATTGATCTTTCACTCTGATATTTTGAGACTCACTTTTGATAAAAGACTGGAGTGGCTGCATGTTTAGAGTGAAAGTTTTTGTTGGATGGTGTGCTGTGTGTGTTCTGGGTTCCAAGTGTTGCAACTCACCTTCAGGGTGCATTGTGACAGAACACAGTTGTTACTTGTTTGACTGCTTTTGGCAAACTTTAACTTGATGCTGCTCATCTATCACAGTGAGAGATAAGTTTTAGTTTAGCTACCAGCATGCAGCTGAGTGTAAGGCTCAGACCTTACGGCTTACAGCTTGCTTACGAGTGTTGATAAGATCATAAGGTTGCAATGTGGCTGGTCCAATCCCTGCTAAATGTTAATTCATCTGCAAGAGAACCTGAGTGTGTAATATTAGTATTCAATCTTCAAATAGGATATCCAATCCCTGCTGTAATGTCTGCATTAGGTCCCTCAAGCATGGAGACTTCATTTCACATTGAGTATATATGACATTAATGAGTATGAATGACATTCCTTGCAGTGAAAAATAGTCAGGATGTTAATAGTCTTGCTTGAGCAGGATTGTCTGAACATGGACAGGAGCCCTGCTCAGAAGCATGATGATGTTGATGCTTAATCCCTAAGAGAACAAATGCATGGAATTCAGGTACCATCTTATACAAGCTGGGGAGAAAGGCAAGAGCGATCAACAAAAATGGCTGGAAATGTTTGCGGATGTGGATGCTGTGGTTTTCTGTGTTGCTATCAGTGACTATGATATGATAGGGATTGATGGTGAAGGTGTTTTGTGCAACAAAATAATCCTAGCACGTGATCTTTTTCAGAACATTTTGAAGCATTCATGCTTCCAAAATACTCCCTTTGTTCTTTTTCTCACAAAACATGATTTGTTTGTTGAGAAATTCAACAAGGGTAGTCCCCTCACAGCCTGTGACTGGTTCTCAGACTACAGGCCTGTACAAGCATCTCAACAGAAAGCTCGGAATCAGGCACATGTTGCATACCAGTACATTGTACACAAGTTCAAGAATATTTACAGCAAAGTAAATTCATGCAACCGGAAGCTTTTCACTTTTCAACTCAATGCTCTAGACAAAACAGCAGTGGCAGAAGCTTTCCAATATGTGCAGCAGATTCTCAAGTGGGAGGAGTTTCGCTCCACCGAGTATATGTTGATGGACAATATTTCTGACAGCAACTCTGATTCATAAAGAGCTTTGGAACATGTGTAAAAGCAAGAATGGAACAGGTAAGAGTCACATCCTGTTCAGTGAACCATTCCACTTTCCTCTTCTGCATTTTGATAATTGGCCTTAAATGTTCTATGTCTAGGAGGAGAAGATTTAAGTTCTCATTGCTGAGTGTGGTGGGACACCTGGTCAAAAATACCTCTCCTTGTACAAAGACACACTGACATTTGCAGGGGGTTTCTTTGTCGGTGATGGATTAGGGGATAAAATAGATATCATAGTAAGAGATAAGAGAAAAAGAGGGAACATCTATGTCCACAACCAAAATCTGTACAGTTATGTTTCTTGATGCCCCAGTTACTCAGGTGGTCCATGGCTGCTGAAGCTTTGCTTCTCATGGATCTGTATCATATACCTCACATGCTCTTGCAACCACCCTTGTTCTCGTTGTGATGGTGTAGTACATGTATAATTCCAAAGGCTTCTTAATCCTAAGTGGGGAGCTTTTCGAAGTCCACATTTCCTCTAAAGATCTTGGTCTGAAAGTTCTTGCTTGTCTCTCTCTTTTCTCCCTCCTTTCTTGGTTGCTTTTTTTCCTTTTCTTACCTATTTCTTTTCCATATTATGTGTTTTTTCAGGGTGTTTCTTCTTGGGGTTTTTTCATCTGATCCTTGTAGGTTGTGTTGGGCTAGCCAACATCATCACTGAGTCTTACTGTTATTGCCAGTATTGTGAAGAAATGTTGGTTAATGTTTGACATGAACTTCAACCCATTGTTGGAGCATATGGAGTCAGTAGGGATGTCGTGTTAGGTGGGTCTTGTCATAGATATCATTGTTATTGTAAAGAACCAGGTTTTCTTAATTTAGTGTTATTTTATGTCAATTATAGAGCAAAATTTGGCACAGGACCTTCGGAGTCACAGAAGATCCCCCAGCCTGTCATAGTACCTTCCAATGTTATGGTCTTTGATTTTCTATCTTTCTAAGTTCTTTTCACATTTTCTTCTGGGATTTTCAAGAACCTGCATTCCTCCCAGCATTGTGACAGGTGCCTCAAATCCTGGAAGGGTCTAAATATAGACCCTTCCACTGTGCAAACCATATCTCAGTTATGGTCTAGCTTAACCATTTCTCTAGGGTTATTCAAACCACTCCTCGGTTATAGCCTAGTTTACTCTTTTCTTTAAGGTTGGGTTTGCTCTTTTTCATGCTTGCTGATCAGTTGCTGTTATATTCTCATTTCTGAAAGATCCATAACCTTGTTATTAGATTGTATCTCAATTGACTTCAGGTTTACTTAAGTGGTGAAGTATGGAGTAATTCTGAGTACTGATGAAGATGCTTAGATGATTATGGAGATAATCAATGGTATCAAGCTATTTAGAAGCCTCAAACCTCAGATAGTGAAAAACCACAAACCCACCTCTGTTGCACTTCCTAATTTCTTTGTTGCTCATGTGTTTCTGCAGTATGCTCAATGTAAAAGATGAAGTTAATGCTGGACACATCAGATTGCAAGTCAAGTCTTGC
>Ga0116230_10007306_pt1 | contig 10906 bp, 10 predicted proteins | sample S1TSphfallax_3_FD_88678 | JGI IMG/M metagenome (GOLD analysis project Ga0116230, IMG submission 88678) | Host-associated microbial communities from peat moss isolated from Minnesota, USA - S1T2_Fd - Sphagnum fallax MG | ecosystem: Host-associated > Plants > Peat moss > Unclassified | place...
AAAAAAAAAAAAAAAAAAGGTTTTTTGGGAACCCAGGCCCCACCCAAGGCAAAAGCCAAGGGCGAGGCCCCCCCCCCCCCAACAACCCCATTTTAATTCCTTACCAATAAAATTTGTTGGATTTGAACCTAGATTATGGTTCAAATGCCTAGCAATGACATTTAGTAGACAAAATGGACAAATATTGCACACATATGACACAATTGCTTCTTTTATTAATAATAGTATAGATTCCTTACATGTTGAAAACTCCATAATTCAAAAGCCCATGTGTCAAATTTAAATCTTGAAAATATATATTATTGAATGGTTCTTTGTTGAACTTGATCATGGATTATAATTCAACTAAGGATAAATCTCCCAAATATAGTTATCATACACCCTAAAACATAATGATTAGGCTCCCAATATTAGTAGTGGCATGCATAAAAGACAAAAATTACTGAAATTATATGGTCACATTATTTTATCTCTTTAGGCATTTAGGCATTAGGTTTAAAATGGCCTAGATTTTGAATATTTTTAACATCAATTGGCATGGCTATATATATGCCAATCAAAACCTTCCTCAAATATGAAAAAATTGTCCCTTCAAGTCAAGTCATTTCCTCCCATCACATTTTATAGTACGTACATTATAATTTGGATGAAATATAATTTAGTCAAATATTGTGAAAGTCAGCTAAAGCATGCAAATATATACCAATGTTGATATGCCAATATAATATGCCCCATATATAATGCCTTTAAATATGGCCAATAAAAGGAAATGGGGTGCATCCACAATATAATGACATGTGAAAATGTAATAATTGTTTAGTTTTTAGCATTTTAAAGTGACGAGTCAAATCAATTTTGAAATTTTGTGGTGTATTTACAAAAATGCTTTTAATATGATATGGGAACATTTGATTAAATTTGAGATGAATCCAAATAGTCGAATAACCAATGTTTTCACTACTTAAAGGACTTTTTAAAAGGCTTGAAATCATTTGAAAGATACATTTTATGATACATATTATATATAAAAGCTACATAATAATAAATTAAATTTGTTTATTGGGTCATAAAAATATTGAATTGTAAAAAAAAAAAATTAAATATTTTCTCCAATAATCTAGTCTAGTCCTTCCACATTATTTTGAGTGGCTAACCCATTGTTTGTAAGCAAAGCATTAAGGATTAAAGAGTTGGGTGTGTATTTTATTGTGGATGCAAATTTTATTTTTTTAGTTTTATATGCCCAAATAGTGACATTTAAATAATCTTTCATTTTGTATTATCCACTTTTCCATATATATAAGTTGGGATGGGAGAATAATTGACATTATACAATGTAGTGGTAAAGGGAATAAACTAAAATAATAAACTAACCTTAGAGTAATTCCACACTAATGCCCTACACCATGTTATTTAGATAAAGTACAATCATATTTATGTTGATTTGGAGTAATAATTTGGCTTTGGGCCAATATATGTGCACATGATGTAATGCATTGGATCTTACAAAATGCATTACATAATATATATATATATATTTGATTGGCTAGATATAATAATTGGCCCATGTGACTTTATTTGAATAATCTTTCTTATTTATTATCCCAATTTAATTTCGTGTTGTAGTTTGATTTCAAATTTGTCAATGTAAAATCAAATATCTTTTTTTAAACAATTTTCTTTTATTGATGAAATATTTTTTCATTCATTAGAATTTTCAATTTTTTTGAAATTTGTCCTATGGTGGATGTACATATTGAAAATATTGGAATTTGTAATAGTGTAATTATGTCTTTTTACCCCTTGCCTTGTTGAATGATTAATGACTTTAACAAGCCTTGACTTAAATAAACATGATTATTATGAAATCAAAGGTGATGATAGAGTATATTTTGGACCTTGATGACAAAGTGAAACAATACAAAAGGAGGTTCTAACAAAGTTGCCCTTGTTAGATACCTAAAATAAAAAATTTGGGCCTTAATGACAAAGTGAAACCTTTTCAAAAGGAAGTCCTCACAAATTTGCCTTGTTGAAATTTTATAGTTGGGTCCTCACAAAGTTGCCACTTTGAAATTTCATTGTCTCATATTGAGAAAATCACCATTTTCAACACTTCAAAGTTTTTGAGATTTTTGTTTGAAAGTTTTATGGATTATTACAATGAAATTGAAGTTAGGCTACAATATTTATGGGTGGGATTTGGAAACAACAAGCAAGCCATTTTGGATGGTAATATTTTTGGAGGTCCAAATATTATTTACAGGTGGAACTTCTTTTAATTTTATCATGTTCACACAAAATGAGTAAAATAATTCAAAAAATATGTTCACAAATGATGTGCCATTGGGGTTTTTAAAAGTTTAATGCTTTGAGTTATCTTGCCCCTAGGAATAAATATCTTCAATTTTTTAGGATTTGGCTTTAAGTTAAGGTGGAAGAATGAGGTTAGTTTGACCAATTGATTTCAAAAGATTAAGTACCCCTTTTATGATTAAGGCATCAACCAAATTTGTTGTATTTAAAATTTTTCACCTAAGGTTTTAACCACTCAATGAAGAGTTAAATTAATCCCATTGTAATTTATTTATTGCCTTGTGTGAACAACAACACAAGGGTTAACTTATTCCTTAATTTTGATTATTTAAACCCATGAACCAAGAGACAATAAAACGGAAGAAAAATACAATTATTATTATCCTTTGGTTTAAATGCAACTTATGTTGGATATATATTGTAATACCTTTACCATTTCAGCATAATTTTTTTTTAATTATTCAAAAATTTGAAAATTTGTTTTTTATTTGTGCATATTTTTAAATTTATTTGTGTCAAATGTTGGAATTATTAGAATTACTTAAAAACTTTTAGTCATTACGAGTAACATTTTTTTTTTAAATTTGTGATTTCAAATTTTTGGATTTTCTTTTTTGTTGTTCACACTTTTTCTTGAATTTGGATTTTTTTTTCCCAACAAGAATTGCCAAGTTAGGAAAATTCGAAACCAAAAATATATGTTATTTTTGTGGCCCACGGGGGGGCGGGGGTAATCCAACTATTCAAACCAAAATTTTCAACAAATTAATTAATTTTTACTTTTTAAAAGGAAAAGGAAAAAAATGTTGTGATTTTTTTTTCAAAGTTAGGTAATTAATTATTTGTATTTTTGTATGATTCATCTTGGTAAAAAAAAATCATCTTGATAATTAAATGGTTATATTGATTACTTAATTAATGTTTATTCTTATGGCCAACTTTTGCCAATTTAACGTGACAAAGTTTTTTTTTAAAATCAAAAGAATGTTTTGGGTCAAATTTAAAACATATATTGTCAAATTTTCACAAGAAAACATAATAAGTAACCATAATATTGAAATATTTAAACAAGTTTCCAATTACACAACTTGTTTACAACCAATTGTGGCAATTTTTTTATGGATGATTATCATTTTAGCAACAACGCAAAATTTATAAAAATAAATAAATCATATTGGGGAGAATAAAAATTTGAAATTCTACAAAAACTAGACATATATTATATATTGAAAATAAAATTGTAAAAGACTTAATGAATGCATTTAAAATTTGACATTGAATTTAAAAACATTTTAGGTTAATTTTTTAAAAAACTTTGTAAATTTATTCATGACATGCAATTTCAAGTTTTTTTTTTAACTTTTAAAATTCATTTCTAATATTTTAATTATTAGTTTTGAATCCATTATTGGTTTAAATATTTTTATATTCTGATTACAAGTCTTAAAACCCATTCTACAATTATGTCATTTAAAAAACATATATATATATATATATGTAATTTAAAAGCTAAAAACTCTTTTGTTGATGACCTTTTTCATGTTTGCAAAATGGTGGAAATTCACCATATAAAGCCTTTGGTTACATCATTGATATTTATTTTACATTTCGAAAAAAATGGATAAGGTTATGATGATCTCAAAGATTGATTAGGAGTAACAATTTTTTTTCAAATTTCTGATCCCAAGATTTTGGCAAGTTTTTTGTTGTTTACATTTTTTTGAATTGCACTATTTCTTTTTTCATTTTTTTCACAAGAAGAATTGCCAAGTTAAGAAAATTTGAAATAAAAAAAATGGTTGGGGGGGGGGGTTAATCCAACTATTCAAACCAAAAATTTCATCAAATTAAAATGTGTTTCCTATTACAAAAGAAACAAATGTAAAATATATTTTTAACATTTTAAGAAAAAATGTGATTTGTTTTTCAAATTTTTGTAATTAATCATTGGTATTAATGTATGATTAATCTTGTTAAACAAATATGGTCTTGATAATTTAATTGCTATATTTACTACTTAATTATAAAAACGTTATGCCAATTTCTTCCAATTCAAGGGGCAACAACATCAAAAAAATGATTTATTTGAAAAAACAAATTTGGGCCAAAATTAAAATATATACTGTAAATGTTTTACAATAAAATATCATAAATAATCAATATATTGAAAGATTTAAACAAGTTTCCATCTACACAACTTGTTTATAACCAAATGTGGCAATCTTCTTATGGATGATTATCATTTTAACAACATTGTAAAAATAAATAAATAAATAAATTTATACCTAATGATATTGGGGAAAATAAAAACTTAGAAAATTTTCAAAAATTGGACATATTTTAAATACTGAATTTAAAAAATAAATACTCAAGAAATGCACTTTTGAATTCACATTGAATTTACAATTTTTAAAAAGTCAATTTAAACAAAAGGATATTTGTTACCTTATTCATGAAATGTTATTTTAAGTCTTCTTTTTAACATTGTACTTTTTTTAAAAAAATTATAATAAAATTTTAAAGTACATTATTGAATAAGCTTTGAAATCATCTTTTCATTTGTAGCATTTGAATAAATTTTGCAAAAGAAAATGTATGTTAAAGTTTGAATTTCACAAATAATTTCATGTTAAACATGATAAACATAAAAAATTTCGTCTTCATTAATAATGTGTTGAACTAGTTTGGTGGTTAAGGCCTTAGTGTATCTCCATGAGGTCTTGGGTACAATCTTTGATGGATGCACGCCCTTAATGTATCTTGTACAAAAGCAATTTTTAAAATATACATCATGGTGAATATGAAACGTGCACATCATGTTTAAATGGTGTCAAAACATTTTTGTCAACAAAATCGAAAAAAAAAAAAAACATTAATTTTTTTCACAACATATAATTTTGTCATGGCATGTCATGATAAAAATGTAATCCATGACTTCACAATCCAAAAAATAATAATTATATGATGACATCACATGTTATTCCACATCATATTAACTTGGGACCTCGCATATCCATGTCATAATTTTTTAATTAAAATTTATTTAGTGCAACATGTGACTATCCAAAACATTTTTTAAAAATTCACTAAAAATGTCCTAATCAACTAATCATTTTTTACCAAAACTATACAAGTTGCATATTAGTCAATTCTATCCTATTTCTCTAAAAACCTAGTGAATTTGGGTAGTTGAAAAAGACAATATTTCTTTTTGTGAAATAACATTTTTTGATAGTTGATTTATACATTTTTATTGCTTGTTTTCTAAACCATAATTAATAACAACACACATATGGGTGAATTGGTGCCATTTTATATTAATTGTTATACTAAAGCACCAACTTACCACCTAGGCCAATTTTCTAAAGCCTTGGAAGAAACCTTGCAACCATAACCAAATTGAATTGTTAGCATTTCATATTGAAACCAATGTTCACCAATATAAATGTTTTTTTTTTTGGTTTATTTAAGGGTGTTTGGGGTTGAAATTTTTTTATCTAGTGAGTACACATTTAAACAATGAAAAATATCTTACCAAAAAATATGACATTCAAAAGCATGCATAGTCAACATTTAATTTTCATCATTTGTATTAAATATGTTGTCTACATTTTATTTTATTTTTTCAAAATTAATTATATGTCATTTCCAAAATAAAAATTTAAAATATTATTTTGTGACAACCATGAGCCATTGCCTTTCATTTCACACAAGTTCAAGGCACAAATAAATTAATAACTCATGATTGTAATGACTACCTTGCAAATAATAACCATTAATTTACCATGTTGATTTACCTTTAACATACTTGTTTTTTCAATGATTGGTGGAGATATGTTCATGAACAATGTTATTTTTAAAACTATATAAGAAGAAAAGACCAAATGAGCTACACACCATATATTTTGTAGTGTCTAAGCAAAGCTAACAAACTTCAAAGACCCACATGTATGCAAAAACATACACAAACATTTGTTTGGGATTTGAACCCATACCATAAGGGGATTACCTATTGCAAAACACATGGCTTACACATGTAAAAACCACATTAAAGATAAACACATGTGACAAAATGTCAATCCTTGCTCATGCACAAGTTTGTTGCCACCTTGCCCCTACTATACACACACATAACACACCAAAATAATGTCAAAATAACCAAATAGAAAAAACCCTTTCAAAAGTTCGAACTTTGAAAATACATACACCTTAATGCCCCAACCATGACCCAATTTAGGAAGAATGTAAAATTCAAACCATTACATGTTAATAACAAGATTTGTTGCAAAAAAACATGAACAATGTTAGGAATTGGGATCAAATCCTATTTACTTGTGCCCTAATTGCTTTGCAAAATTTCTTTCTCTTCTAAGTTGCAACATGGTTTCATCATATAAAGTCTCCAAAGTAAAGAAATTATACCCAAACATCCTCACACACAAATCTAAACATGTGTTTAATCAATGTGCAACTTACTTTTCATAAAAACAAGTGTGTTAAAATATCATTTGCCTTCTAATAAATCATAAAATGTGCACCATACAAATTTCAACAAGCTAAATCATTCAATCATCTTCAAGCTCAAAATTTGGTTAGGCCCTAGCCTAAACCACAATCAATAGAAGGTCTAGTATAATCCTTTTTAAATCCACCTTCATGGTGTATGCAAAATTGTTTTTCATGGTTTGAATGAGCAAATGTGCTCTATTATCCAAGACATGGCATATAGGCAAATTGTTACACCTTTTTTCAAATGTGGGGCCCAATACTTTTTGGTGTTGCAAAAATGATCTTTCAAACTGGCTAGATGATGACTAAAGTTTATTTTATCATCATCTTTCACATACTAGTGGCGGTAGATAATGCCCATAGTTGTCATGAACTCCATGTCCAAGAACTATTGTTGTAGTTCACAAGAAAGGTGAAATATTGCTTCAAAACATTATGTCTTCACATTCTTTGAAGTTTTGTTCCCACATGGTTGGAGAAATCATATCCATTTGCCTTGTTTGCCAATTTTCAACATGTAACCATGCCAACTCAAAAGCCCAATCAAAGTGCATGCATGACACAAAGTTAGGTTTAAGGAAACCAAGATTCACAATTCACATTAATGACAAAGTTACATTTCAAAAATTGATCAGGTTGTTGAAAACAATAAACACAACTACTTTGAATGAGATTTTGATTACATTGTAATATTTCCATATATCAAGTTGAACCATCTTCATACCATCAATAAATTCGCAATGCAAATGTTTTGAACTTAACCCATTTTAATCACACCATGTAATGATTCAACTAAAGGCATGAAACAAGGGAAAGTATGCATAATTTAAGCATTGAACAACCTAATGTTATGACATTTATTTGAAAATATTTCTAAACTATAAGTCAATAAATTTTTTTGAGAACCTTTTAAATTATAAGTCTACCATAATGGTAACGGGGGGTCTTATTTTTATTTATACCCCTTTAGGAACCTAGTTTGAAGAAAATTCCATGATAGTTTTCATGTACGAATCTAATTATCTTTGTAGCTTTCATGCTTGTGACACCCAATGTTATTGAAATCCTTTAAGTTATATTTGGTATAATAAAAGTTGTTATTTTTTCAAGTGTGAGCAAACCCTATTTTTCATTTTTTATTTTGTATGATATGATATTAGAGTAATTTGCACAAAAAAAAAGTATGTCATACTATATTAAGAAATGCAAATGTATTCAAAAAATGATTGAAATGATTTGTAATCTTTATGAAATTTGTAGTATTTATTAAACATTGTGATTCCATATGATTATAATAAGTTTTTGAACTATGAAAAAAGTTTGATAATTATCATGTCACAAATGGGTTTTTTCATGGCAATAACCATAAGTATATAAAAAATTAAAACTTTGACAAACAATCATTTTAAATGTGGGGCGAACCATTTTTTTAAATTATATTTCAAAAAAATTTGGTTGAATAATTCAAGTCAAAACCTAATGTAGTTTAAAACATGAAACAATTTCAAAAATACTACACATGCCGTAAACAAATCCATTATTCCTTAAATTTAATTTTTAAAAATTATTTATTTATTTCATATGATATTACATAACATTAATTTTGTGAAAAAAATTATAACACCCAAACATAAAAAATGAAACCCAAAATTCATTTCAACACATTTTGGAGGTGTATACTTTACACACATGTCATGAAAGTGCCGAAATTGGCTCCATGTGAAATGTTCTATTAACTTCATTGACCTTAGTCTTTGTGAATTTCTCTTGCTAAAAAGGTTCAAGTTGATGGTTGGGAAATGTGTCTTTAGCAATATGTGCATTGGTAGACTTGCTATTAGATGTGGCAACATGAAAGGGAGTGGGTGACCCAAAAATCAACTTCCATTTGAAATGGGAAGGTGGGATGAATGGTGCAACATGGTAGAAGTACAACACAATAAAGATGACTATGAACATGTAAACAACAAACATGATCACAAGCACAAGTAGGATGACCATATGCATAAGCTACAACTTGCAAAGGTCATTGAACAAATAAAATAGAATGCAAGACCTTTGATTTGACACACCTTCAATTGAATGTGGGTTGTGAAATTTGAATTGACAAAATTGCAAAACGTAAGAAACTAATTACAACTTGCACAATGGTAGACCTTGGAAATGGGAAACTTACATAACATTAAATATCAAAGCTCTTGTCGAACTCCATTATTTCCATTTTTTTCCAAATAAGATGCAACTTGATGGAAAAATAAATAAATTATAGTTCATTTCAATGTAAATAAAGTGCCAAGAATTGGATTATGAAAATACAATTGGAATGTATTGAATATATTCATAAAATATTCTAATTCTAATAAAAAATTCCTTTAATATTCAATTATTTCATGACATACCAAAAAACTACCCCTTCATTTAATGCATTTCATAAAATGTAGGAATTGTGATTGATTAGGTTTAGATCGGACATAATAAATCCTTGTAGATGATGAGATTGTGATGCCAACTAGGTTTGCCACAACTATCATTTTTGGTTTCATGAATCCTTGAGGCTTGAAATGTAGATATTTCCCACACAACTCAAAAAAATTCATAATTCAATTAGATTGATGTAGGTGCAAAAATTAGGTGGACGAGACAAGAATTGAAAAGGAAAGTGACAAGGAATAATAAAAATGAGGCTTTTAGGGAGGGCAAATTGCAAAAAATGTGAAGGGGGTGATGGTTTTCTAATTGATGGTTGTGTGATGGGAAATGGTTAAAATATTTCTCCCATTAGTTGTAAATGACATTTTTTAATTACAAGAATTAATTGCAAATGATAGTTTTTCTTCTAATGAAATGGATACTATATTAGAACATGGTGATGGTAGTGGTGGAAAGGCCTTTTGTGTTGTCATGCAAGATGACAATTCAACAATTACTACCCATTTGAGTGACAAAAAATACTCATTTCTTAAAATAATTCAACATCAACATGTAAAACATTGTCACATTTTTTCCTTTGTATTTTTTGGTCCTTCATTGGGTTGAAGAAATCATGTTCATCAACGCCGTGCTGATGTTGTAAGAATAATAACTTACACAATTCGAAAAATATTTTCCAACATGTTTGAATAACTTCCACTAGGTGGAAGTTACCCACTAGTCTATCCCTCTTCATTGTCCTTGTCATTGCAACGTTGTCCCTTTGTAATGTCATTGTCACATAGGAGCTTTACATAAGAGAAGGATTTATTGATAAACCCATCTCTTATACATAAATTATTAGATGTTACTTAAGCTACCCATTTGTAGGGCCATGTAGGAGGTCACCATTCAACAATAAATTGTCAACAAAAAACACTAATGTAATTGCAACAATGTTAAAGTTTCATCCAAGACTTATGCATCTTTTATTGTGGTCCAAGTTCTATAGGATGTGTCCATTAGTTCGAAGTGGTGCTTTCATTTTAGAAAATAGGTAAGAAGATGGTATGTGAGTATTTTTAAGCATTAGGTAGGTGATCTAAGATAGTTATCCCTATGGATTATAAATGGTCAAACAAAAATTCAATAAATGCTAAAAAAGAAAGCTGGCTGCTCACATAATCACAAGAAGAAAAAAAAAAAAAACCAAAGAAAGAAAGCCAAAGCTCAACTAAGGTTAGGAACTTACTACTTACTAGTTAGTCCCACAACCGCGCACTCCTCCGCTGCGGAATTTCAAATGTTGGCGCCAATTTTGGCCCCAATTTCCAAGTCTGAGATTCTTACCGAGTCACTTTCTTCTTTGTCACTCTTCCCGAGTCCCTGACCTAAAACTTTGGTACGTTGTGCTGAGGTTGCCCTTTCCGCTGCATTGGAGCGAGAAGTACAGCATTAGTGCGCTCGATTCTCGCACAGCATTTGTGAGTTTGATTCTCGCACAGCATTTGTGAGTTTGATTCTCGCACAGCATTTGTGAGTTTGATTCTCTCACAGCATTTTCGCGTTGACAAGTTTGTGGAGAATTGCAGATCCCTATCGTCGTGGGGGTTGGGAGAGAAATTATGGAAGAGGATCAGGTGGAGGTGCGGGAGGCGGAGCAGGCGTATGG
>Ga0116230_10007307_pt1 | contig 10905 bp, 13 predicted proteins | sample S1TSphfallax_3_FD_88678 | JGI IMG/M metagenome (GOLD analysis project Ga0116230, IMG submission 88678) | Host-associated microbial communities from peat moss isolated from Minnesota, USA - S1T2_Fd - Sphagnum fallax MG | ecosystem: Host-associated > Plants > Peat moss > Unclassified | place...
CCTGTTTAGCTCCGCTGACCTTCGGTTCTCCTTCGGATGAGCCAACTCTCGGCGTCGAACCAGGGTCGAAAATCCCGCCTCATCTCGGGCCCAAAATTCCAGCAAAATCATCGGAAATGGGTACAGAAGGTAAATTTTGCATATGATTCGTTTAATGAATGGCACTCCCTAACAAATAATGATGATTAATTTGAACCATGCCGTGTACGCTGTTACTGGGTAAACGAATCACGGGAACAGCTTCATGGGTGAAGGGAATTGTATAAATATGACCATCAATCCCTAGAATCTCTAGAAAATCACCAGCGCCATAATTGCCAAAGGCACGTATATGCCCAACATCATGCCCTTCTAAACTTTGTACAAGCAAGCCAATCAGATCACTTTGATAAAATTCTTCTTCTGGAAGGTCTGGAAACTGCTCACGATCCACAAAAAGCTTAGTTCCATGCAAAGCTTCTGCTTGAGTTCTGTTCGTAATGCCTTCTATGGCAAGAATAAGATTATCTTTAGAAAGTGTCCTGACAAAGTGCACAACATACGTTTGTCTTCTTTCATCAAGCAGAGGTCCATAATCGAAAATATTTTTGGGCGCTTGGGTAAACGTTTTGACTTTCACAGCTCCCTGGATACCATAAGCACTTCCAATAACAGCCAACAGAATCATTCGAACGATCGGTATGGCAACTTAAGCAGCTGTCCCTTCCTCATGATACAGATGGTTCTTGTGCTTGTTCAGGGCTTGAGGTTTCTTGTTCAGGTTGCTCAAGAACGCCTGTCGTAGATTCAGCAGGTGCAGGGGGTTCTGCTGCGGTTATTGCAGGTGATTCCTGTGGTGTTGGTTCCTCTATTTTTACTGCAACTTCTGCTGCTTTTTGAGCAGCAGCTGCTTCAGCTTCTTTAGCTGCTTTCAAACGCTCTTGAGCTTTTTTCTTAAGTGCCGACTTTTTTGGATCATCACGGCGCTCTTTCTTTTCAGATAATCCAACCGTGGTTAAAAACAAGTCAACACGCTCCGTTGCTTGAGCCCCCACAGACAACCAATGCTTAATTCGGTCGATATTTAAAACGACTCGGTCCGTATGACCTTGAGGCAATAAGGGATTATATGTTCCCACTTTTTCAACAAAGCGACCATCACGCGGGCTTCTGCTCTCTGCCACCACAACACGATAAAAAGGACGCTTCTTTGCCCCACCGCGCGCCAAACGAATTTTTAATGCCATTTTTTTCTCCTAATTGCTTCTTTTAAAAAAAACTTCCTAATTGCCCAATAGCCCTTTCAAGCCTTGGCGCATTAACCCTTTTTTACCCATATGCTTCATCATTTGCTGCATTTGTTGAAATTGCTTAATCAAACGATTGACACCCACAACGGTTGTACCCGAACCTATTGCAATGCGTCGCCGGCGTGAGGCATTCAATAAACGATAATTCCGCCGTTCTTGGGGGGTCATGGAGCGGACAACCGCCAATTGTTGACGGATCACCCGATCATCCATACCTGCCTCAGCAATCTTATCTTTTAATTTGCCAACCCCAGGCAAAAAACCCAACATCGTACTTATCCCCCCCATTTTTAACATTTGTTCCAACTGGGTTGCCATATCATTTAAGTCAAAAACACCTTTTCTTAGTTTTTCTGCCATTTTTTGAGCGTGATTGGCATCAATAACTTCTGCTGCACGTTCGACCAAACTCACAACATCGCCCATATCTAGAATGCGGCCTGCTATGCGTTCTGGTTGGAAAACTTCTAGTTGGTCAAGCTTTTCACCAACTCCCATAAGCTTAATAGGGCAAGCCGTCACCGTGCGCATGGATAGAGCTGCACCTCCTCTAGCATCCCCATCAACGCGGGTCAAAACAATCCCTGTAATACCTACCTGATCTTGGAATGCTTTGGCAATCGTAACCGCATCTTGCCCTGTCATAGCATCTGCCACCAAAAGCGTTTCTATTGGTTTTGTATCAGCTTTAACAGCCGCTATTTCAGTCATTAAGCTTTCATCAACATGCAAGCGACCGGCGCTATCCAGTAAAACAACGTCAAATCCTTGTAAACGGCCAACATCCATTGCCCGATGGGCAATTTCAAGGGGTTTTTGTTGCCCAACAATGGGTAAGGTTGCTATCCCAAGTTGCTGTCCTAAAAGAGCCAATTGCTCTTGTGCTGCTGGACGATAAACATCCAAAGAGGCCATCAAAGCTGTTTTATGGTATTTTTCTTTTAAGAATTTGGCAATTTTAGCAGTTGACGTTGTCTTGCCTGATCCTTGTAACCCAACCAATAGAATTGCAAGTGGTGCAGGAGCCGATAAACTCAAAGGTTCAACTTTATGCCCCAGCATAGCTACTAAATGATCATGCACAATTTTCACAACCATTTGACCAGGTGTTACGCTTTTAATCACATCCTGACCAACGGCCTTTTCGCGGATTTCTTCCACGAACTGCTTCACAACTGGAAGGGCAACATCAGCTTCAAGTAAAGCAATGCGAACTTCACGTAATGCTGCGGTTACATCGGCTTCTGTTAAAGCTCCTCGCCCACGAAGACGATTAAGAATTCCTGTCAATCGCCCCGAAAGTGTTTGAAACATACCTGACTTACACCAAATCTTAAATTATAAACGCACAAAACTTCCCTTTTAGCACAAGAAGCTCTACATCTTATTTATAGATCTCTGCCTCTTACGTCAAGCTTAAAACCTACGAGAATAGCCACAGACTTAATCCTATCTTATCGATCCTTTGTTATATAAAAATCCTTTTCATCCAAATGGATGGTAATTTCTTGTTCATCTGTTATTCCTTCACGATGGGCTTCAGGTGTACTATACCGAGCAAAAACAAACGCTCCTTTGCCATAGGCTTTTGTCATCGCAATGGTCTCGTCGTCTACTTCCTGGCCTGGTACAATTTCCCACGTGACAATATCTATGTCATTGGCATGGTCTTTCCGAAGTTGCGATTCCCCTTCAAAATATTGCTCAGCTGTCATACCAGAAACTTGCCCCATAACACCATCATCATAAATAATGATCAAGTGTACAGTAATGGGCGAATCTTGATTGACTTTAGGGCTTACCTTAAAACGCACTTTTTCTAGCCAAACTTTAGCTTGGTCCATTTTAATGGCACCCTGTAAAGCACCATCCCCACAACTGGCAAGCGGTGTGCACAAGATTACCCCAAAACACAACCATTTCAAAAATAACATTTTAGCCTCTTCATTTTATAACTGAGCATTTACCCATTTATTAACCAGTTACAGGTTAAAATAGTTTTATTGAGTATCACTTTGCCGCGCAACAAACATTTTTGCAAGAGCAGCAAAAGAGGAAAACGTATGAAAAAAAAGCAGCCAAAGAAACTTGCACTACCACGCTATGAGGATGCTGACCTACCCGATCTTGCGGAAATTTATGCGCTCGCTTATCAGACGTTGAATCGCCTTCCATTTCGTTTTCATGAGTATACACGCAATATTTTAGTGCGTGTTGAAAACTTTGCTGACCAAGATGTACTCGATGGGTTAAAATTATCTGATAAATATGACTTGCTGGGGCTTTATCAGGGTATTCCTATTCCTTTAAAAAAGTCAAATGATAGCTTAGCCATGCCTGATATTATTTTTTTATATCGCGGCCCCTTAATTCGTTTTTCCAGAGAGAATTCAGAAACATTAGCACGTCTCGTGCAAAGTGTTATGATCCATGAAGTTGGCCATCATTTTGGCTTTAGTGACTTCGATATTGACTGGATTGAGGAGAAGAAGGAGTAATGATCAGCAAGATTATCTTCATTGCCACCCAGAAGGAGTATTATTTCCCTAAACCTTTAGTGGTGATAAATAGTCTTTCGCCAGAATTTCGGCAATTTGAATAGCATTAAGAGCCGCACCTTTGCGAATATTATCAGCAACCACCCATAAATTAAGCCCATAAGCTATGCTAAAATCCTGGCGGATACGACTGACATATACGAAATCCTCACCAGCGCATTCAATAGGGGTAACGTACTCGCTTTCTTTATCTTTATCAACCACAATGATCCCCGGTGCCTTTTCAAGGGCCTTGTACGCTTGTTCAACAGGTAAAAAGCGTTCAAACTCTACATTTGCTGCAACACAATGACCAATAAATACAGGAACACGAACACATGTAACTGAAACACAAATATTGGGTGAAAGGATTTTTTGCATTTCTGCATTCATCTTCCATTCTTCTTCTGTACTACTATCTTCGCGAAACCCCCCAATTTGAGGAATCACATTAAAAGCGATAGGACGAGGTAAATAACTTGATTGCACGGGATTGTTCATATACATGGAACGCGTTTGGTTGTAAAGCTCATCCATGGCATTCTTACCTGCTCCTGAAACGGATTGATAAGTAGATGCAACAACGCGCTTAATCGGTACAAGGTCATATAATGGTTTTAAGGCCATCACTAACTGAATCAGCGAACAATTCGGATTGGCAATAATGCGGCGTTTGGTATACCCCGCAATAGCTTCAGGATTGACTTCTGGCACGACCAAAGGAATATCAGGATCATTGCGAAAGTGTGATGTGTTATCAATAACCACACAACCTTTAGCTACTGCTTTAGGTGCAAATTCAGCTGAGATCTTTCCTCCAGGAGAAAAAAGGGCAATATCCACATTTTCAAAACCGAACTCGCTTAAAGGACCAACTTTTAAGGTTCCTTCCTCTCCATAAGATACTTCGTGTCCTATAGACCGGTCTGAAGCAACTGCGTAAACATGTTTAAGAGGGATTCCTTTTTCTGCAAGAATCGCTAACATCGCGCGCCCCACATTCCCAGTTGCCCCGACTACAGCAATCTTATATTTTTTCAACTTGGTCATGACTATCGATATGGATCCTCTTGCATTAAGTAGTATTGTACATAATCTTTGACCCCATCTTCAAGAGAGGTAAATAGTCCTGTATATCCCGATTCCTCAAGGCTTTCGTTAATGCTTTGCGTAAAATATTGGTATTTGCCTTTTAAGACATCCGGCATGTCAACAAATTCTAATGATTCAGGTCGATTAAGCGCAGCAAATACAGCACGAGCCAAGTCTGCAAAACTGCGTGCTTTTCCTGTTCCAACATTAAAGATCCCACTTTTATCTGGATTGTCATATAGCCATAGCATGACATCTAAACAATCATTTATATAAATAAAATCCCGCAATTGTCCTCCATCAAGATAGTCAGGATGATCCGATTTAAAGAGTCGCGCCTTTCCGTCTCTGCGGATTTGATGGAATACTTGGTTGACGACACTCATTTGACCGCCCTTATGATATTCATTGGGTCCATAGACATTAAAGAATTTTAAACCTGCATATTGGGGAGGCAGAGAGTAATCCTTGTTTGACTCTAACTCTCGAAGTTGGGCAATAGCGCGATCAACCATATGCTTACTCCATCCATAAGGGTTTAAAGGGCGAAGCCGTGAAAGGTCTTTTCGCGTGAATGAATCACAGAAGCCAGCTTCACCATTACCATAGGTTGCAGCTGAAGAAGCATAGATAAGCCGAACCCGCTGCCGTCCGCACCATTCAACTAACCCCATCGTTAGCCGATAGTTATGATCGAGGATAAGATCAACGTCTTTTTCTGTTGTTGTCGAAATGGCGCCCATATGAAAGATCATTTGGATATTTGCTTTCTGGGCATCTAAATAAGAGAAAAGCTGGCTGGGGTGAATACAATGATACAAGTCACGCTTCGCCACATTGCGCCATTTCTCACCCTTACCAAACTCATCACATACGACAATGCGTCTTATGTCTCGTGCTTCTAGAGCGGCTACAATATTAGAACCAATAAACCCTGCGCCTCCTGTCACAACAATCATGTGCTTACCTTTAAATGGTATATCTAAACTACCTATACTTTTATAAAAGGAATAAAACCTTTCTGCAAGCAAGGATGTAACTGAACGCTATGAATAGCCCTTTTCCTATTTATGTATATATCAAAAAACTTGAAGAGGGTCGTCCTTACCCCATAGAAATCAGGAAATCAAGATGAAAAAAAGGCGAAAAAGCGTAATTTTCTTGGGGAAAAGCTCATATTGCGTGTTGACGAATGCAGAAAACTCGCCTTAGAATTCAAAATGTAGTCTAGTAGTTCAACAATTTTAAATATAGGATTTATACCGTGAATAAAAGTGATTTGATTTCAAAAGTAGCTTCTGACTCTAAGCTTACTAAGACAGATGCAGAAAAAGCGATTGATGCAACATTTCGTTCCATCACTCAATCTTTGAAAAAAGGCGAAGAAGTTCGCTTGATTGGTTTTGGTACGTTTATTGTTGCCAACCGCCCTGCAAGTGATGGTCGCAACCCACGCACTGGCGCTGCTATTAAAATTCCTGCAACGCGCCTTCCAAAGTTCCGTGCTGGTAAGCAACTTAAAGAAGCTGTCGCAAAGAAACACTAAGCTTCTACCAGAAACAAATATTGAAATGATAAAAAACTTGTTTTATGTTACGTAAGTAACTTCAAGAAAGCGTGGGCGATTAGCTCAGCGGTAGAGCGTCTCGTTTACACCGAGAGGGTCGGCAGTTCAAATCTGTCATCGCCCACCATGTTTTTTCAAAAGCTGCTCATTTTTTTGTAAGGCCCTGCCCTGATGGTGCGGGGTTTTTTATTTACACAACTCACATCTTGAATTTTTTTTAAAAACTCCCTAAAAACAGGGGAATACTTTTATTATTACGATAAGAATAACAGAAAAAGGCTTATGTCCCAACTTCAAGTCGTTCAAAAATCTCTCATTGTCCAAGAATTAGGACGGAATGGGGATGGCGTTATTCTGGTTAATGGTCAGCGCCTTTATATTCCTTATACAACACCTGGAGATGAAGTTTTGGTTGACCTTGTTTTAACCAAGAAAAATCGCTACCGACTTATTTCTCATAAGGTCACTCAACAAGGAGAAAACCATGCACAACCTCCTTGCCCTCACTATGGTGTGTGTGGCAGCTGCCAGCTGCAGCACTTAAACGATCCGTTTTATTATCAATTCAAGCGTGATAAAATCTTACACTCACTTCATTTTGAAGGACTGCACCCTGTTGAACCTTTTGTCCAAAATCCAATTGTCTTACCACCTGGCTTGCGACGTCGAGCAAATTTTAATTTTCGCTGCTCAGGCCACGGCGTTGAATTAGGATACCACAAATATCATAGCTATGAACTGCTCACACTTGAAAGTTGTTATGTCCTAAAGCCTGAAATTGTTGCTTTTATGAACCCATTGCTTACAGCTTTAGGAAAATCTTTTCCCCCAGGATTTGAAGGTGAAGTTTTTATTACAGCTTCTCACAATGGCTTAGATGTTTTGGTAGATGTGCGTGATCGCACCCCTTTAACTCTTGAACAACGCGAACTTTGGGGTCAATTTGCTGAACATAACCACTTATGTCGTCTTGCTGTATCATTGAAAGGTAAAGAAGATTTCATTCTTTTACACCAAACCCCTATTGTTTTATTTGATAACGTCCCTGTTGAAAGCAGCTGTCGGGGATTCTTACAACCAAGCAAAGAAGCGGACGAGTTACTATCATCGATTGTTTGCAGTTTTCTTGCTCCCAATCCCTCTCAGATTGCGGACTTATTCTGCGGACGGGGAACTCTTTCTTTCCCTCTTTCTCGCTTTGCACCTGTAAACGGATTTGAAATGGATGAACTTGCATTGCAGGCTCTTAAAACAGCTGCTCAAAAAGTACATCGACCTATTTCAGCCTTTTATCGAGACTTATTTAAAACCCCTTTAAGAGAAAATGAATTAAGTGCTTATGATGTGGTTATTATAGATCCTCCTCGCGCTGGTGCTAAAGAACAGGCCCATGAGCTTGCTCAATCTCGCGTGCCTACGATCATTTATGTATCCTGCAATCCTTTAACTTTTGCCAGAGACCTAAGCATCCTGATTGAGGGTGGGTATCGTGTTGATACTGTCCAGCCTCTTGATCAATTTCGATGGACAGTACATGTGGAAGCTATTGCAAGGTTAATAAAACCCTAAGATTCCAGAGCGTGTCATCCTCACAAATTTCAAACTCATATTCCTTACAGTATTCTTGGCACCAATTCCTTTTTAATGGCTTAACATCAGGCTTCTAGAAATTCTCGCTGTAAAATCCTTGAAACCCATATCAATGTTAGAATAAAGTGAAAAAGCTTACGAAAATCTTTTTCTGAAAACCGCGCTATGCTGGATTAGCTGGTACAACGGGAATTGCTGCAACAACCATAACCATCATTTAATGAAGATCATGAAGTTTTTGGATATGGACCTCTCCGCTAGGAAAACGGGCAATTATGTCCAATTCTCCCCCTAAAGCTGTAATATATTTCCTTAAACTGCTTATATACATATCGGTTCTATTTTCCAGGCGTGCTAATGCAGCCTGTTTTATATGAAGCATTTCAGCCAGATCAACCTGAGTTAGAGACATTGCCCTTCTAACTTCAGACAAAGCCATTTCTTGACGCAATTTTACCAATTTCTTTTCCATCCGCTTTTTAGATGAAGCAGACATAGAGTTTGTCAATTTATCAAATGGATGATGACCACTCATATTAGCCCCTCTTTCTTTAGTTCTTTGATATATTCTTCATACAATTTATCCGCGATAGGAACGTAAACTTCATACCATCTCATATTGCCTCGTTTGTTTCCTCCGATAAGAAGTATGGCTGTTCTCCTTGGATCAAATGCATATAAAACCCGAATTGGATTTGATTGGCTCTGAACCCTTAGCTCCCGCATATGGGCATATTGTAATCGTTCAATTCCACTTGAAAAAGGGAATTTTAATTGCGCCCCATTTTCTTCAAGGAGCCTAACAATTGCACCAACATCTTCTTGTTCAGATTCTTTCAGCGTGTTCCACCAAATCTCAAATTCATTCGTATATTCTACATTCCATTTCATACATTAAACATATTACAAATATGTAATATGTCAACAGGTTATTTTTTAATTTTTGAAAATTTTTTTGTGTCTATCAGAAAGACAGGTGCTAATTTTGGATTAGCTTGGGCACATGATGTCTGTAGTCGTATTTGTAGTATATTTTCACTACCTGGGTAGTTAACCTGAGTTTGACATAAGGAGTCTATGATTTTCAAAAGATACATTAAGAATCAACAGGTTTCGTCGTTGCGAGGAGCGAATGCGACGAAGCAACCCATGCATTTTCAAAACCTTTCAATAGGCTTATCTGATTGGAGATCAAGAATACATGGATTGCCACGCCGCTTCGCGGCTCGCAATGACTAACCGAGGATATCTAGGAGCTACAGACAAGATGACGTAGCATATTGAATATCATTAATATTTATTAAATCCTATACTCCTTATATCGAATTGAGGTTAGTTACAATAATTAGCATAATGAAGTGATTTAGAACCCACCTTTTACAGTAATCATTTGCTCATCCCCCCCATATGCTGAGCATTACGTTCTTGAGCTATCATCATTTGGCGTTGACGTTCAGCTGCCCGACGGATCTTTTTAGAAGACATCGTATCAAAACAATAAGGGCAGATAATACCTGCCACATATTTTCGGGAACTTTTATCTTCTAATGAAATTGGATGACGGCAACCATGACAAAGGTCAAAGTCACCTTTTTCAAGACCATGTTTTACAGCAACACGGTTATCAAAAACAAAGCATTCCCCTTCCCACAGGCTCTCCCTAGCTTTGACCCTTTCTAAATATTTCAAGATACCCCCTTGTAAATGGTATACTTCTTCAAATCCTTGTCCCAGCATATAGGAAGAAGCTTTTTCACACCTGATACCACCGGTACAAAACATGGCAATCTTCTTATGGTGAGCAGGGTCAAGGTTTTTCTTTACAAACTCAGGAAACTGTCGAAATGTTTTTGTGTTAGGGTTCATGGCCCCTCGAAATGTACCAATGTTACATTCATACACATTGCGGGTATCTACAACAATAACATCAGGATTGGAAATGAGTGCATTCCATTCTTCAGGCATCACATACTTGCCAACCTTTTCATTTGGGTCAACCCCAGGAACGCCTAAAGTAACAATTTCTTTCTTAGAGCGTACCTTCATCCGGTAAAAAGGTTGCTGAAGCGCGAAAGATTCCTTATATTCTAGGTTCCTTAAGCGTGCGTCTTTCCGTAAGTGTTTTAAGACTGCATCAATTCCCTCTCTGGAAGCAGAAATAGTGCCATTGATCCCCTCTTGAGCCAATAGTAACGTCCCCTTAACTTGATAGGCATCGCATATGACTTTTAAAGGGGGAATTTTTTTCATAAAATCTGGTAAGTCAACAAACTTATAAAGTGCTGCTACAACAAACTTAGCCATTAGAACCCTCTTTTATTTCTTTCCTCCATGCTTACATCTGAAGAAGAAGAATTGCAAGAAAATCGCGTCATCAACTCATCACCTGACAATTTTTAGGAAAGTCCAAAGTTTGGGGATATGAGCCAAGATCAAGACAGCGTTGAGAATAAGCTTGAGCTAAACTGCACCCATTTGTCCAAAGTTGAGATTATTTTAATAAAGGCAGCCCTTATGTTCTTGACAATCCGCGTCTTTTTATGGCTTTTAATACTTTTAAGAAAATTCAAATATAAGTAGTTTTTTATGCATCCATATCGGACACATACCTGTGGTGAATTAGGAAAACCTCATGTTGGAAAAAAAGTTCGACTATCCGGTTGGGTTCATCGCAAAAGGGACCATGGTAACTTATTATTTATTGATTTACGGGATCATTATGGCTTAACCCAGTGTGTGATTAATATCGATAGTCCAGCTTTTGCTTCCTCTGAAGCTATTCGCAACGAAAGTGTGATTAACTTGAATGGAATCGTTGTTCAGCGTACCA
>Ga0116230_10007310_pt1 | contig 10902 bp, 7 predicted proteins | sample S1TSphfallax_3_FD_88678 | JGI IMG/M metagenome (GOLD analysis project Ga0116230, IMG submission 88678) | Host-associated microbial communities from peat moss isolated from Minnesota, USA - S1T2_Fd - Sphagnum fallax MG | ecosystem: Host-associated > Plants > Peat moss > Unclassified | place: USA...
AGAGGCCTTCAAGGTTTCATAATATTATTTGAAATTATATTGAATATATTTTCTTCTCATTGTGCCCAAATGTGGCATCCATAATTATGACCAAATATGATTCATGTCCACTTTTAAACATGAAACAAACGTGTGAATGTGAACAAGAAAGATTATTCTTAATATATTTTATGCATATTCAAGAATTTTTTTTTGACAAATTTTGTTGATGTGGGAGAATATCCTTTAACATATTCAAATATTTTGACACATCATTGACATGTCCACATGGCACTCATTGCCCATTATTCTATCCACATGGTAGTCTCCAATGATCCTTAACACTTAATGCCACATTGAAAAATCTAATGGGATGTGATTTGATCAACTCTTTGACAATTTAATTAACCAAATACTTGTCTTACACGCATTAAATTTATGACATGATTTAGTAGTTGTTTAAATTGTTGATATGATTTTGTAGTCATTTAAATTTTTCACAAGATTTTGTAATTGCTTTGATTGAATATTGAATGACTTGTGTGAACATCGTGAAATCGTTGGTCTAGATATGACTTTATATAAACAAATCCATCAAGTTTTCAAATATCAATCAATGTAATAAACTAATGTGGCACCAAAAAAGGTGCATTGTATAAAAAGATGTTGTTTTGGCAAACATGAATAAATTTTGGGTTTGTTTATGTGAACTTTCACTAAAGCAATCTAAGTTCTTTAGTTTTGACCTTATTTGTTCATTTGTAAACATGTTTAACAAGAATCTATTACATTCTTGTTAACTCCAATAAACTTGGACTTGTACTTGTCGATAGAAATGACAAAGTTGAAGAGCGTAAATGCAAAGTTCCAAGTAGAGGTGGCATATTGGGCATCAAGAAATGACTTGCAAGACTACAAGATCTATGGGACAATAATCAAAATGTCTATACCAAAGTTTTTTTATAGCTTGCCACAAACTCTTGTAAATAATCCATGGACAATGCATGCGATTAAGTGAAATTATGTAACACACTTTCAAAGGTAGTGTGATTACCTGTTACAATTCCAATGTGAGAAAGTAGGTTGCATGGATGACACATTCTTGCAAAAGAACTAGCTTAAAATGTTTTGAACTCAAAAAATGATGCATAGAAATCACATATATTCGTGTACAACAAAGAGATGGACTCATTATGCCAAAATGAGATATTACAAGTTGGGAGATGGAAAAGCAAACCACCCTTCCAACTACACCATGCTTTAAAAGGTGTTTCAATGATGAAAAGGGCATCACCCAACAACCTACTATAAGGTCTAACAATGAAAACACACCATCGACAAAAGGTAGTTCGCCTTAATACATCCAACTATAGAAAGACATCATATCATTGATGAAATTGAATGTGAACATATTTCCCAAAATGTTATTTTGATTTATTGTAATGAATGATATCTTCTAAAACACACAAGAAACTTGCTTGTTGTCTCATTTAATTATTTATTATTGTAAGGTAGTATGGTTGATTATTAATGTAAAGATATATAAAGAGATTGTCTTGATTATTTCCAAAAATTCAAACACAATTCAAAAACATTTGCTAACATTATTGAAGCATTTTTTAATTTTTTTCACATGGAAGTATAACAACTATCACAATGTTTATTTCATTTAAAGAGTCAAACTTATAACAACACAAAATGTATAAAGGTGCAAAGAGGCATGATGTTGTAAAAGATGTGGTAGATTGAAATCACAACAAAGATGTTGGTATCACATCCAAATAAAGTTAGGAGAATCATTTTGATCTCATTTGTTACTCTTCTATGCACCAAGGTAGAAATACAATGCCAATGGAACAAGAAAACAAAACAAAACATTTGGTTTATCTTGTCATTGTTTTCCTAACAAAAGTGAACTAAATGTTTGTTGATGTGAAAGCAATTTTTTTGTGTGGAGAAAAACATTTGTTTATAGGTGAAAAATACAAGATTCACAATATTTGGATAAGGTCAAACATTAAGGAAAATTGTGTTTAACCTAAGTTGTCTTTTATAGAAAATAATTATGTGAACAATTTTTGAACTTTATAGAACTCAAAATCAAATGAGATATATGTGTTGGGTTGATTGCAACAATGTGTAATGTGAAGATCAAAGAACAATACATAATAGTAAAAAACACAATATGGACAAAGTATTGAACGAGGTGTAATGGAAGATTTTTCAAATTATAAACATAATGAAATTCACAAAGTTATATCAAAATTGTTTACTATAAGTTTTATAATTTGTGACATTTACCATCAATTTAAGTTTCGCTTGTTCTATTAAATGTATTATGTCCTTACTTGCTACTTGTCAATTTTTACTAAATCTCATTTTCATTTACTTAAGGAATGCAAGAAATAGAATTTAAATTAATTATTCGGCTTCATGTGTCAAATCTACCAAGGTACTACAATATTGTTCATCTTAAAATTAAGCTACATAATTATGAACCAAAAATTTATGTAACTTAAGCCTCATGTATCAAAGGAACACATGGGCAATTGTCTCCTTATACATGAGGTGCAAAACATAGTTGTCTTCATTAGCTCTAAAGTTCCCATTAAAAACATTTTCATACAACTTGCACAACATTGATATATATTTGAAAAAATCTCTTCACATGGACATGTTATCATCATGTCTAGGCCATAGTCCTCATAATGGCCCTTCAAACAATTTGGGTTATGTTAGGATCACCAAATTATAGAAGACGTAAATTTGAACTCTACATATTTCCCAACCCCAAAAATTGATTATATTCCATTATGCATTGCTTAAAGGTAGAGTTGCAACAACATCACAATCACACCCATTATATAGACATGGATTCCCTTGCTTGATGTCCTCATCAACAAAAGAAAAACTCAAATTTACAACTCATGTTTGCGACTACTTTTTGGTCATAGGTGACATTTTGTGACTAAAAGTCCTTTAATTGCCTAAAACTAGTTGTAGGCACAAATTAGTCGTGAATTTGATGACATCATCAATGTTGGGATGGAGGTACAAAATACACAAGAAGAAATCTTGTCCTTTTTCATTACCCAAATTCATTAGGTTCTTAATGAAATGAGAAAAAATTGGCTAATATGCAACTTGTATAATTTTCATAAAAAAAGATTAGTTGATTAAGTCATTTTTAGTGAAATGGTTTTAAGTCATTTTGAATAATCACATGTTGCATTACATAATTTTTAATTTTAGAATTATCACATGGATATATGAAATCAAGTAAATTAATATGACATGGAATTAAATGCCATGTCATCATATCATTTTAAATTTTTTTCGGATCATAGAATCACGGATTGTATTTTTTTCACAACATGTCATGACAAAATTACATCCCATGATGAAAAAAATTAATTTAATTTTTTTTCCAATTTTGTCACAAAATGTTGATGTCATTACCCATGATGTACATGTTCATATATTGCATTTATGCAAGATATATTGATGCGTTTATCAAGGTTTAAATCCATAACCTCATGGAAGCACACCATGATCTTAACCACCAAACCACTTCAAGACCTTATTAATAAGGATAAAAAAATTAACTTTATTATGTTTGGCATGGAATTGTTTAAGACATACAAATTTTAACATGCGTTTTTTTCCATAATTTATTCAAATGCTACAAATGAAAACATGATCTTGAAGTGTATTCAATAATGTGTTCAAAAAATTATTATACTTTAAAATTATTCAATATATAAAGTAAAAAAAGACCAAAAATATCATGTCATGAATAAATTTACAAAAACATTTATATTTAAATTGACCTACAATATTTGTGAATTCAATGTGAATTCAAAAATGATATCATTAAGTTATGTTATTAATGTTATTTTCATTATCTAAAATATGCCCATATTTTGAAATTTTACAAGTTTATTTTCCCCAATATGATTAAGTACAAATTTTTAATTTTTTCTGCAATGTTGTTAAAATGGTAATCATCCATAAAAAGATCTAGCCACATTTGGTTATAAATAAGTTGCAGAGTTAGAAACTTGTTTAAATCCTTCAATATTATGGCTACCTACTATAATTTATTGTAAAACATTAATGATATATATTTTAAATTTGACAAATTTTGAAACAAGTCTTTTGTTAATGTTGTTGCCCCTTTAAATTGGTGAAAATGGCAACAACAAAAAAAGTAGTAAAAAATACATTTAATTCTCAATACCATATTTGTTTAACAACATGGATCATACAAATGATTATACAACTTGAAAAAAAATCACAATTTGTTTTTTGGATGATTGCAAAATATATTTTACTTCCATTTCTGTTGCCAAAATAAAAGTAGCATAATTTGATGAAAGCATTAAATACTTGGATTAAATTCCTTTCCCCAATCAACATGTTTTTTTTGGTTTTGAGTTTTTATAACTTGGTAATTCTTGTTGGGAAAAAACTGGAAAAATGTGGAAATTCAAATAAAAATGTAAACAACAAAAATTTTGAAATCACAAATTTGAAAGGAAAAAAAGGTTACTCCCAATGAATAAAAATCTAGAATTAATTTTAATAATTCCCATCTTAAACACAATTCCAACATCAAATTTTGTTTTAAAGCATAATCTTTGAAATCACTATAAACCTTATCCAATTTTTTGACAACATTAAAAATATATATTAATAATGTATTTTTTTTTAAATGGTGGTGAATTTCCACAATTTTTGCAAACATAAAAAGGGGCCATCAACATCAACAAATTATTTTTAATTTAAAAACCAAAAAATCAATAATTTTTTTTATGATATAATTTTATAATGGGTTATAGGAATTGTAGACAAAATGTAAAAACATTTTAACAAATTTATACCTCCATATGAATGGTCTACAACTAAAACATGGTTAATTTTTTTTGGATGATCTTGAAAAACACCACAAATTTGAAAAATAAAAATATTTTTTTAAAAAAAAATTAAAAATCACCTTTAAATACTTAAAAATAAACTATTAACAAAATAATCCCTAAAAGCTTGATAAATAATCTTTAAGATGTAAATAATAATTAGAAAAATGTTGATAATTTATATTTTATATATAATATTTTAAGAAAAAAAAAGATTTTAAAAATCATTTTTTTCAAACATGTTTTTTTTTTCATACACCAAAAAAGAAAAATGGGAAAGAAAATTAGGGAATCTTTTTAGGGGATTTTGGTGTGGCATGATGAACATTCGTAATAATAAACTTGTGCATGATGTTTTAAAAACTAAGGAAAATCATACATTTTAATATACATAAATGTATAAAAATTGAATATATGAGAAAATTTGTAATTAAATGTTTACGTGCATCCAAGACTTGGCATGCATGAAACATTTGACCTGCCCATTAATTTGTTCAAAAGAAATGTGAGACCTACTTAACTTTTATACATCTATTTCAAAATATTATGGTGAGTGCAAAATGCAATTTATGAATAATGGTTTTAATAAGTTTAATGTATATGATTCAACTCATGTAAAGATGTTGATAGTTCAAAAAATGTGAAAAAAATCACTAAATCGTTCAAGTTTAATTGCAAAACATTGAGTCGCATGTGTTTCAATATATTTTAATAATCGTAAGGTGCAACTTGTGAATAATGATTTTAGCATATTAAAAGTGAATAATTTAATTCATGTACACATGTTGATAATTGAAAAAAATTGAAAAAATCATTAATTTGTTATAATATAAATGTGAAATCTTGAATTGTTATATGTGTTTTAATAAATTATGGTAGGTATCAAATGCAAGTCATAAATAATGGTTTCAACATGTTACAAATTAATGGTTTAATTCATGTACCATGTTGATAGTTGAAAAAATGTCAAAAAAATCATTAACCCATTATAATGCATTATGTAAATAAAGTTAAAATCTACCTCAATTTCCACATTAGCAATTTGATATTGTTCAAAAATAAAATAGGGTCCAAATTATATTCATAAGTGAACGTAACAATTATGAACAATGTTGACCATTAATTAATGCAACATGCCATTTACAAACTTATTACGGCTAAACATAGTTGAAAGGTAGTCACAATGTATGGGGGTAGAAAAGGACAACGTTTCTTCTTATGAATATGTACATGATTCCATCCGGTATATGAAATACCACATGTGTATGGGCATTTGCAACTAGGGTGCAACTATTTTGGTGGCATCCAAAATCACACCACTTGCTGGAACATAATATCAAGACATGGCAACATTTGGTTAACTAACCCACTATAATTTTGGAATAATTTAGGACAATCAATTCATATGCTTGGTTGGTCTCAAATTGTGCCACATGGCACAATAACAAAACTTTTCATGTGTCATATTACCACATGTTGAACTAAACAAATAGGTTTATAGGCCAAGATAGGTTTGTAGGTAGGTTCTACTTAAACTAAATACCTACCTAAGTAGGTAGTTAACATCTACTTACCTACCAAAATTAAATACCTACCTACCTACATAAGTAACTAAGTACATTAGGGAGGTATGTAAATAAGGTAAAAATACATAGATATTATCAGTTTATTTTGGATTTTCCCTTTGGGTTAAACCGTTTTTATTGTTTCATCTCAAATGCCCTATTGTTTTAAATATGAAATTGCAATACAAAGCACCTTCTTTACATGGTGTTCAAGATGGAAATGTAAGGTAAAGAATATTGGATAAAATTTGAATTTGCAAGCAAGTAATTAAAGTAAATAAATAATTAAATAAACTAAAATAAGTAGTTAAGTGACTAACTAATTAACTGCCTAACTAATTAATTAACCACCCACCTACCCACTTATCAACCTACCTACTACTTGTTATTCCACTATTTATTTAACTTACAATAGTAACAATAACTATTATTTAATAGTTATTATGAACCAATGAATTAGTTTGTAATAATAATTCATCAATAATTTTTAATAATATTACTATATATATGTATGTATATTATATATATGATTATTAAGAAAATATGACCTAATTAATAATTTTTTATTTCCAAATAACTAATGAAGTATTCAATTATCAATGAATATTATTAACTGATTTATAAGTAAAAGAAACTATTGGTTACTATTTATGATTAATTCATAAGAAATGAAATGAAAATTTAATTATTCAATAATTATTATTTTCAACTATAGATTAGCATTGATGATAAACTAATTAATGAATTAACCAATCATTGTTAAATAATCACTATTATTATTCTATTTATTAACTTGTAGCTATTAATATTATTTATTTATTAATATAACACCTATTAAAACATGTAAACCGATTACAACTTTACAAACCCTTAATACACGTTTATTGGAAGCATAATATCAAAATCATTTAACTTTGGATACACATGTAATATGGACATTATATATTATGTATATAAATATTTTTTATAAAATTTTAATATATGTGTAGCATACATATGTAGTTTTATGTATGGTTGATATTTTTTAATATGTTTTAAATATGAATTGCATATGACTTTAATACACCCATTATACATGACCCATTGTAACACGTATTTTGTAGTATGACCCCAATAAAAATTTAAGCATTTTCAATTCACCTTTTATACCCATAAGATTACAACTAATTTTGGTCACATTTAATTGGAACTAATGAACCATAAAAGGATGAAAGTATTGGTAAAAATGTTCCCATTGAAAGGATGAATAAACCAATAATCACAATATAATTAGAAAATGACAATTAATTGCATGTAGTTACAAATGGAGTGGTTGCATTTTGGCCTATCTTTATTACTGCTTGTTTGTCATTTAAATTTTTTATTTTGAAAATTTTGATAGTAAACAATAAAATTATTGTTTAAGGTATTTTCATTTCAAATGATTTTAACCATTTTTGTGATCAATTGGCCCCCTATTTAGTATCTTCCCTTCATGATGTCCAGAAACCAAACTTTTACATCTTCATTAAATTTTTAAATTTTTTTAAATTTAAAAATAAATCTATAAAAAATTTGGTAAATTAAAAATAATTTAATTAATGCCAAAGCCCCCAAGGTACTACAATATAAAGTTTGTTTGGCAACATTCCTACAAAATTCAATCTTGTTAATGGTGGACCTTGTGGGAAAATAATATTTTAGGACTTCAATGAAATTTGGAAGAGTTACATTAACATTCCTTTCATATTTCAATAATATTACACATTTGTTACATACGGAATCCTAATTTTGTTGCAAATTCTAAATTTGGTGAAAATAAATTACTTATTTAAAGGCACCACCAAGGTTAAACAAAAGCAAAGTACAAAGTGGTTGAAGGCCAAAGAAAACTCCAAAACAAATAAAACCCACCAAGAAACCTAATAGGAGCCAACTAAATGTGTAAAACAAATTGATCAATGGGTATCACTACTATATTTTAAATGATAATGAACATGATAACTTATTTTTTCAACATTGCTTTAATCTCCATTGGTCACACTTTAAAGTGGGAGGATTCTATCCTATGAATATTTCATTTGGTTATTCGGATGTTTGCCGCAATCCAAATCAAGACATGTTTGGTACCATGTTGCACAATGTTTTGCTTTTATTGTGTTTTGTTGATTTCTTGCAAATTAATCTTTGTGTAATTTTTTTGAAATTTTTGCCATGAACTCATGCAAGTAATAAAACATAGGTGATGTTGTGGCATTTTGTGAAAGGCATCAACACGAGGAATTTATCCCTTATTCCCAAACAAAAGAGTAGAAGTTTGTTGATATTTCCATTTGGTGAAGCCTAAAGATATGAATCGCACGGCTAATTAAGATTATAAGAAAATTGAATGATCCTAATCGGTTCATTTAATAACTTTTATTTTAAATACATATGTGACAATATTATTGAATACACATGAAATTGCATGTATTTGTTATGAATGCATGGATTATAACCCATTTTTTTGCCCAAAAGAAAAACATGTATAGCCATGCACTTTGGTTTGTTTGCAAGGATTGGATGTTGTTGAAGTAAGCTTAGTATTTCATAATTTATTATATAGCTAGTCATTATGGCCAACAACAAGTTGTTCAATTGCCATTGACCTTATTTTATCATGTTTTCTATGTTAGGTTGTAGAATTTTGTCATTGAATTAAATAGTTTCCATTCCTTTGCCTTCTTGTACATTAATAATCAAAATTTTTACTTTCATTTAAATGGAGATGATGATTGGGAAAATGAAGTGACTAAGATGAAAATAGGAGACAATTATGTTATCATATTAGAGGAGTTTTAAAAATGATAATTTGTATGTTTTGCTTTGTGATAAGCCCTTACACATGTGTAAAGTTATTCAATAAAATAGTTGGGGTAACATTTGGTACCATGGGGACATTATATTCAGCATAATTTGGTACAATCCTTTACCCAATCAAACAAGGAGGCACCCATGCATTGTCTTTTGTTTTTAATAAAAAAAACACCCTAATTTTCACTTATTCACACTTGGTTTTAGGGTCCAATTTGTTTCCAATATTTTCCACCACCACAAGGAGAGGGGTGCCTAGCTTTATAATGTGCTTAATTTCTTTCTTGTTACCTTGAAATGGACCATATATATTTCCCTTTGGAATTTTAATTTCATGAGAAAAATTGGTCAATTATTAATTAAACGGTATTTGAAATGTGGTGCCTTGTCCAATAGATGAGCTACATGTATTAGAGTTATGAAGGCAATGAAAATCATTAGGGAACCACATTTTTGTGGATAATGTTTATTTTGGTGTTTTAATTGACTCAATCTTTATGACTATAGGACTACAATTGGAACTTAAACCAAGTGCATTATATTATGTTAAGAAGTTCATATTGTTGTAGTGGTAATGTGTCAGGACAAATGACCTCCTCGAGGACAAATCAATCTTGGAAACAAATGAATGTGTCATAAAAGTCGAGTGTTGCAAGAAAGTGGGGTGATTTGAATTCATTAACTACTCTATGGATTGGTCTTTGGATGTCTCATAATAATATGTGATGGAGATTTGTGTTGTATTGAGTAATGAAATTGTATGGGTATATGTCAAGGTCCATTTGTTTGTTTTCAATTGTGTGGTGTGATTGAGTTATTATTGACTTTTAACCCAAAGAATCATTGGTGTTGATGTTGTTTTGAGTGTTAAAGAAATCAGGGATCATTACCAAGTTTTGAGGATTATAGGGTGTTGATTCAAGAAAGAAACCACAAATTAATACACCAACAAACTAGAACTAACAAACCAAAATAAGCATATTCAATTTGAATGAAATTAAAACATATGTTTTAGATTGATTGTTGATTGTTATAAATGATTTACATGTAGGATTATGTTGTGTTAAAAAAATATAATTATAATAATTTGCATAACCCTTGATTTTGGTTACAATCAAATTGACTAACATATGTAAATACACCATGTGAAATGTAATGTTGCAAGTGGAATCTCCACCTGCATTTGCTTATGTTGATGGCATCGTGTATAATGTTATGTATCGAATGTGTGCATCGTCATGTGGGTTCATTGTCATGCAATTGTTGGAAGTTTTTAACAAACCTTGGGATGATCCCATAATTGATACTAGTGATAAACTTTTGGTGGACTTCAATGGGTTTTAGCCTATGACATACAAGAGTGGAAGAAGGGTGTATTTGACAAGGCTCCCATATTTAAGCAACACCCAAATCTTTCAATCCAAGAACTACATCTAAATCTACCTATTTACAAGTTAAACAATGAATACATTAAGGCCATAAATGACAATTATCATGTGTAGTTAGAGAGACATGCTTTAAGAAGATGACACAATTAATGACATCAAATTCGGTAAAAGCTATATACACAACTTTGGGAAAGATAGGATATGCTAACCTTAGCACGTAGC
>Ga0116230_10007311_pt1 | contig 10902 bp, 8 predicted proteins | sample S1TSphfallax_3_FD_88678 | JGI IMG/M metagenome (GOLD analysis project Ga0116230, IMG submission 88678) | Host-associated microbial communities from peat moss isolated from Minnesota, USA - S1T2_Fd - Sphagnum fallax MG | ecosystem: Host-associated > Plants > Peat moss > Unclassified | place: USA...
ATTTTCATGTTGCATGTCCATTGTTAAACCTTTTAATATGATTTTTATGTGTAATGAACCTATTATATAATAAATTTATTATTATTTTTTTGATTGTGGAAGAGTTCATAAAGGAAATTTTATGTGTATTTGGTGATTGATCCCAATATTGTGAGGTTTTTAAGTGTGTGTAATGAACTCCTCATTGGTCTTGTTTAATGAGAGAGGGAATGAGTTGGGAGAATGTTTTGAAATTCAAACACAATCTTGCAAGTGTGGAAAAATCTGTCCCAACATTCTCAAGTTGAAGTTGGAGTCTTGGAGGGACAAAAATATAAATAACAAATTGTGTCCATATTAAACCTTATAAGTCGTTGGAAAGGTTTCGAAATGAAGACATTGAAAATGAACTTACAATGACCTTGATTTGGAGATTTAAAACTCAATTGTTAAAAATTAATAGTTTGATTTTCAACTATTAAAACTTAGAAAATAGAGGTCAAAACACATATAATTGGAGTTTATAATTTTTTATTGAAAAAGGACTAGGCCTTTGTAGTTTAAATTTTTTCAATGAAAGCTTGTATGTGGGAGACACAAGCTCATAATGTTGCAAGATTCATGATTTGACAAATTTGAATTTCTCGAAACTCCTCTCGAAGACATTGAATTTTTTTCTACTTGATGTAACTCTTGTTGTTAGTCATAAAACATATTATAAGGAAAAAACTGATGAGATCTTTTCAAGTTCAATTCGTGGTATGCTTTGTGAATTGAATTGCTAATGATTTGTCTATTGCACCATTTTGACTTCAATTTGCACTAATTGCCCTTTTAATTGGATTGTGCATACTGATTTCATTTTAAACTTGTGTTTATGAATTCGTCCTAGTCCCATTATGGAATTTTCATGTTTTTTTCTTTGTGCAAGTTTAAGGAACACATCTTAAGGTTGCATTTTGTTGCAAAATAAAAAATTGATAAATTTTATACCCCGATACCATTTAACAAAACTAGGGGTGTGTCAACATGGGTGATCTTGATTCAAAAAATGTAAATATCACCACTTGTATTGTGCGTGTTATGTATATGTTGTGTGGGATTTAGATTCATTCAATCCACCTTGCATAAAAAAAACCTTATTTAAAAAATAATCTTCAAAAATCTTGACTTGTGTTGGCAAGTTCTATTAAACAAACAAGCTTTTTAAGCTAGTTCTAACTCAAGTTCTAAGGTATCTAAATTGATCCAACTTCACAATTTTTCCAAAACTAGAATGAAATCCAAACTATGTAATTGTATTTTTTTTATTGAAACAAATACCAAAACATGAACCTAAACCCTATTGTCCCATTTTAAATCAATCTAGGTTCTCTATGTTGAAAAATACAACTTTTTTTGAAAGAACAAAAATCAAGCCATACTTTTCAAGTGAAGGTATTAGTTTCAATTGGTTTGTAAACAATGAATAGGTACTCACTCACTACCTTAAGAAAGGGTATTAGCCGATGTCGAGAATGATGATAAACAAATTAAATGTCATAGTTTTGGTATAGCCAATGAGAAGGTTCAACACATCTTTAAAAAACCCCAATTTATTTATTTATTTATTGGTTTTGGGTTGGGAAGGGGAATGGATTTTTATTTTATTTTTGTTGTTGTTCTCAATGTGTTCTCACTATGTTATAGTCAAATAGCATCACACTTGTATCCCATATGTAGATGGACCTAAAGCTAGTGATTTTTTGGGGGGCAATTTTTTTGTCATTTTGCAAAAAAAATATTTTGGAAGAAAAATATTTTGTCATAAATTTGTTGTTTTTTTATTTTTAAAAATTGGCCAAAAAGAATTTTTTAGAATTAATAATCGCCACAAATTTGACTACCTAGTCATGTGAAATTCATATTTGTTTGATTAGCTCGTACCTTGTGCAACCTTTTATTCCCTTTATTTCAGGAATGTCCGCACCCTTGCTTTGCTTTGCTTGGTAGGTGATAGGGTTCACCGGCTTTTTCTTTTTTAAAGGAATTTTTGTTTGTAGCCAAAGTGACAATCATCCATAGGAAGATGTAAAAAAAATGGTGATCATCCTTATGAAGATATAGCCAAATCTGGCTATAAACCAGAAATAAAGTACAAAATCTTTAATAATCCTTATAAATATAGATATATATATATATTTGGCTGCAAAATGAAAAATCAAATCAATTATATTGAATCTGATGATTTAATTTATTATTATTATTTGGGTTTCACTTTCTGGGGAAATTTCGCCCATAAAAAATTAATTACATTTAATTTATTAAATAAAATTTTATATAAAGGGAGTGTTTGGGGGGGGCGGGGGCTGCTGGGGGCTAAAGCCACAAGAACAATGTGGCGCGGTCAAATTTGGGCCACAAAAAAGGCGACAGCGGACAAACTTGGCGGGCGTGCGACACACGACGGCCAAAAGTAGGGGGGCCTTCGGCAGCACCTGATTGGCCGGATTAAAAAAATAATTTAATTAAAAAGTTTTTTTTTTTTGGGCTAGCGAGAAGAAAGAAACTCGGCGCCGCCTTGTGCACACAATATATTCCGTTCTCCTCCCTCGTTGTAATGTCAGCTCGTCCATTCTCAGAATGCTCGCTAATCCCAATTACGAGCCAGAAAATGCAGACCGGCAGGCACATTACATATAACATGGAGACTGTATTCCAGGATTCCATAAATTACAACTTTCTGAGCTAATAGTCAGATATATATAGCAGATTCCGTGCGTAATACGTCGTCGTTGTCAAGACATTGCGAAGGGCGCACGCCTGCGTCTGTGGCAGAATCGTCGTTGCTGCCTCTCTCCCTCGATTCTCTCTCGCTCGCTCGCCCAGAGCAAGTCCAGCATTGGGAGCGAGCTCGGAGTTCCTTTCGCTCGCTCGCCCAGAGCAAGTCTAGCATTGGGAGCGAGCTCGGAGTTCCTTTGGCTCGCTCGCTCGCCCAGAGCAAGTCCAGCATCGGAAGCGAGGTCGGAGTTCCTTGGCTGCGCGTTGAGAGATGGTCGAACGCGGGGGAAGGATGCAGAGGCTTGTGGATGGTGTGTTGGGAGTAGCCAAGGAGTAAGCTTCTTTGCTTCGATGGGACTCTCAGTCTCCCTCAAAGAAATGCCGTATTTCTTTTCTTTTTGTTGCTAAAGAAGGCATAATAAGATCATCAGTTCCCCAGCGGGTGCTAGAGAATTTGCAAAGCAGAGCATTATAGTCGAACATTGAGCTGAAGAACTGATGAATGAAGGGTTCCTTGCCAATTATTATTACCCAAGCAGTTAGTTCTAGAAGACCAGTGTATTCCAGCTGCTTTTTTGTTGTTGTTGTTGTTGGTTTATTGGTGGGGTGGGTGGATGGGTGATTCAGATCATTGAAGACAGTCAGTCATGAAGCATTCAGCAACACTGTGAGGTTCATCAATGGCTTCTCAGCATTCCTTCTTGCTGTGTTGCCTGCGAAGGCAAGCCTGGAGGGCATCCATGAAGGATGGGAACTCCGTCCCACATTCCGTGCTCCCCGTTTGCCTCAGTGGATGGAAGAGTAAGTGTTGTTGTTGTTGTTGCCCTAATTAGAATAGCACCCAATTGCCAAAATCCTTCTTAGGGCTTGGCAGCAGCTCGAGAACTACTGGCTCCTTGGGGCTGACCTATTCCTTTCTGGAAGTGTTATTGTTGCCCTAATTCATTATGCAGTGACAGACTGAATAGCACTCATTTGCAAAAATTCCCATCTTCCTTGACTGGGCAGCAGCAGCTCATGAATGGGGCTGCAGGGACTTCCCTGTTTCTTTCTGAAAGTAGTTTCTGGTCATTTTTTTTCCATGCAGCGGTGTATCATCCTTCAACTGTTTCATACATGAGTTCGATACTTACAGTGAGTCAGAATCCGAACCAGAAGATGAATCAGGTTTGGAAGGTAACAACAACAACAGTCTACTGCTGCCTTCTTCTCCCAGTTCTCCAACCTCACATGTTTCAAGAGCAAGCAGTGACAACAGCAGTGGACTACTTATTTGGCACCAGAAGTGGCGACACAGCTCCTCCTTTTGGAAACGAATGGGTCAGGAATTGACATGGCCATTTCATGCTTGGTATTTTTTTTTCCAGTTTTCTCCCCCTTGTCTCTGAGCTTCTGTCAAGCTTTTAAGTGAATTGAGTCACTGTCAGAATCTGTAGCACCTGCCAATTTTGGGTTTCTGATTGCCACAGTATACAGTTTACATGTCATGGTAATTGGTAGCATGTCCTTATATGTGTTATTGGCATGTTGGCAGCAGGGGTATAAGAGGGCATTCCCAAGGGATGACACCTGAAGGTTCATTTAGAGGATCAAGTGGCTTGAGAGGATCTCATCATCGTGACTCCAGTTCTGGAAGCCTCAGTCACATTTACAGCATTGCTACTCGGCACTTCAGTGGAGTGAAAGACTTTATAATGATGCCAAAACAAACTGGAGACCTGAGACGTGGTATCATAGAGGTTATTATGCTCTAAAAACCTTTCTTCAATGCCCAAGTGTGTGTGCCTACCATCCTAGTGAGAAAATTTTCTGATTGGGTTTGTGGGGTTTTGGGGTTTATGGACTCTGTTGTTTTCATGTTAGTAACCTATGTTCTGTGCATAACAAGCAGGATCTGCAACTCTCTGTGGAGCTCTTTATTGAACGAGTGTTTGATGTTGTGCGAAATTTGATATACTCCGGGTTGTCACCATGTGAAACGGTGAAGTTACTTTTCAAATGGTGTTTTTACAGCAATCTGTATGAACATTCTCAGCTGGAGACTGTCAATACAGCCACATTGGGTGCTGCAGACCCAACTCCCCAAAAACATGTCAAAAGTGAACAGAATTTGAATACTGATGCACGCACATGTGAGGATGTCATCACTGGCCTGGGGTGAGTATTTTGTCAACTCTTGACAGCTTTTAAGAACTATATCAAGTTTCATGAGGATTGACTTTGGTTCATGATCTCTGATCTTTTGTGAACTAATAATGCAAGGATGGCTGAACATTATAGTTTTGAACAAAGTTTCTGGAATGTGCCAGGTATCCCTATGAGGCACTGCAGGTGACTACAGCAGATGGTCATGTTCTGTTACTTGAGAGAATTCCCAGGCATGCCCACTTTCACTAAATCTACATGAGCCTTTATACTCTGGATTGAGTTTCTATTCAGGGGACCTTTGATTGCATGAGCTTGATAGCATTTTCTTCCTGCAATGAACCCCTCAAAATGAATTTTTTGGTATCACAACATATATTCAAATGGTGTGTTTGCAGACGGAATTCTCAAAAGGTGTTGTATTTGCAACATGGTTTACTCGACTCTTCTCTAGGGTAAGTTGACAAGCGTTGTAGATTTGAACAAGGCAATCCTTCTCTGATTCCAGATTATTATTGTATTTGTATTCTAGTCTCCATAAGGCATACCTGCTGCTGATCTCCTCCTGCTTGCATGGGTTTACTTTTTTGTTTGTCAAATTTTGACCTGGTTCGTCTGGGTTGACAGGTGGGTCTCTAGTGGAGTTGTGGGGTCTCAAGCTTTTGCTGCTTATGATCAAGGTATGTCTGCAAAGATTTCTTGTATTAGGAGAGAACTTCCTCTGCACAACATATTGAGACATATGGTATACAGAACAATTGATGGGACTATCAATAAACTGTTGTGGGCTTTGGAGCAGTAGGATTCTGCTATACAGTTCCATATGTACTTGGATGCTTCTTACAGCAGATGCTTTCTGCACCTTGCAGGCTATGATGTGTTTCTGGGTAATTTTCGTGGTTTAGCATCTCGGGAACATGTAGATAAACACATCTCAGCTCAAAGGTGTGCTGTTCAACTCATTTGCTGAACAGTTGTTGTATCTTCCTCTTGGTGTAAAGCCCTTGTTGTTGTTGTTGGGGCTGTTGTTCTGATTAGGGTTAGGAGCTTCATTATGGCTCTCTGTTCCGCTTCTGAGTAATTTTTTTGCTGTGCTCATGTGACAAACCCTCTCTTACCCTTCTGACAGGTATTGGCAGTACTCAGTCAATGAACATGGCACTCAAGACATTCCAGCAATGCTAACAAGGATTCATGAAATCAAGATGTATGAATTGACAGATCTTCCAGATGAACAGAGCCCTCTGAATCCTGTGAACTGTGTTGGGGACCGGCTTCCTTATTCATTATGTGGAGTTGCTCACAGCTTGGGGGGTGCATCGATTCTTATGTATGTGGTAACCCGGCAGTTGGAGAAAAAGCCTCACTATCTCTCTCGACTCATACTTCTCTCGCCTGCTGGGTTCCACCAAGATGCACCTGCATTTTGTGCAGTCCTGCAATATGGACTCCCTTTGCTAGCTCCAGTTATAGGCCCTCTTGTTCCTGGGCTTTACATACCCACAAGATTTTTTCGAGGGGTCTTCAACAAGCTTGCTCGAGACTTCCAGAACTACCCAGCAATTGGGGGCCTGGTTCAAACCTTGTTAAGCTGGGTTGTGGGTGGTGACAGTTCTAACTGGGTTGGTGCGATCGGCATGTCACATTACAACATGGATGACATGCCAGGTGTCTCCTTCCAAGTGGCCCAACACTTAGCACAGATGATGCGTGTGAACCGTTTCAGCATGTTTGATTTTGGGAGTGCGCAAGCCAATATCGATGCTTATGGAACACCTGAGCCTCTCGATATTGGGGCCAATTATGGAGTTATTGATATTCCTGTCGACTTGGTGGCAGGGTTGAAAGACCGGTTGATTCCTGGTTCGATGGTTAACAAACACTTCCAGACCCTCCGAGCAGCTGGTTGCCAGGCTTCATATGCTGAGTTTGAGTATGCCCATTTGGATTTTACTTTTGGTAATCGTGAAGATCTTTTGGCTTATGTTATGTCACGCCTTTCTCTTGTGACACCTCCCAAGTTTCAAGATAGTGATGTTCCAAAACTGCAGAGTCTGAAACAGTCAGATTCAAAAAGTGGGAAGATGTCAAAAAAGTTGTTCAAGGAGAAGATAAAGATTGAAGTTGATGCCAAAGCCGAGGATGGGGAAGTTTTGAATCAGGTAGGCAAAAATGGATTTCCAACAGTGCTACAGAATGGGAAATCACAAAATGGGCTTCCGAATAGTTTCCACCATGATCGTCAGGGAATGCAACTGGAGGATGCATTACCATTCACATTGAAACCAATACTGCAGTCAGATGGTATACCCAAAAATGACCAAGAGCTTCACAGTACTGTGTCTGAGGTGATTGACAGAGTGGATTCTCAGGAGATGAAGTCCAATACTGGGCTGCGATCTTTTGATGACTCAAGCTTCTTCACATTTCCCTCACAGGATGGTGTATCAATTACCTCAAGCCAGGCTTCACACAGCGTGAAAGGTGTAAGTGCTGTAAACAGTCAAAAGGATTCCAGTGGCATCCGTAATTTTCAGAGCTGGAGTTCTTCACCTGAGGTCTCAAGACACCATAGTAAATCCCATCAGATGACAATGACCAGCACTTTGAAGCCAAGTTTTTTTCACAAGTTGAAGACTAGGCTGTTTGGAAATTGTTCAAGCAGTGGTCCTAAATCTTGAGGACTAACAGGAGATGTGAAAAGTGCATGGCTGAGATTTGTGTTCACGAGCACTGTGGCCATTTGTGAGTCATCCCTTCTTCACCATCCATGCCTTGCCTAACGCTTTTGTGAGCAACATTCATATGGTTATGACAATACTCATTTCTTGTGTTACCGTCAAATTGTTATTGTGGAACTTCCCTCTCCATATTTTCTTCACCATGCTTTACTTGCACTCTGTTTCTGCAAACTCAATACTCCATACAAATGTCCTAGTGAATACAGACCCTCCCTGTGTCAGTTATTGATTTGAGGTGATTTGTGTGAACTTGGTGAAGGTGGAATGTACAGATCTCATCATGCAGGTGGACAAGCATGTGCTAGAGGCAGCACATTGCTTTTCATTGGATAGTAACTGGGGTGTAGTTGGCAACTGGATGCGGGACTCAAGTTGCTCTTGACAGTGATTGATACATCTGAGTACAGGTGTGTAAATCAGCTGTAATCACCTGCATTCCAAGCTTCAATGTCAGGCTGCAGGTAGGTGTCCTGTCAGCTCAGAAGTACAGCAGCATTCTCTGCAAACAAGAACTAGGAATGCGTAGTGATCAGGTGTTCTCTATTTTGATGTGCTACTGTTGCTAGAGTGTATTCTATTCTCCAGATTACACTGTTAAAGTTTTGTGGATCTTGGGTGCTCTGTGAGTGGACAGTGCAGGTATAGATTTGGTGGGATCGATTGTTTTGAGCTTGCAATTTTGCAGAAGCAGTGGGGCTGTGGAGGAGGAGGCATCATGCCCGATCATCATATTAGCATATTGTATCCAGCTATCCCCATACCAGGAAAGCTTCTTAATGTTGGTGGATATTTTCTGACAATTAAAGAAGGTGATTTTTTAAACTGACGAGCTTAGCTGGATGCAGTTCTCGAATCCAAACACATTTTTGGGACTTTGTCAAAGTACGAGGCTGTAACAGAAATTATCGCAGGTCAGATTCTATTGATGTTTTTGGTGGCATGGTCAAGTTATATATGACTTGCCGGCAGGGAGAAGTTGTTGCTTAGCAAAGTTACAAATGACAGCCTCCTGTCCTAATGATCCTCTGTCGTGTAATCTCCCCTCTCAAGCAGTTTAGAGTGTTTGGTGTTATGCACATGTTTGGAGAGGAAAAGAATGACAGTATTTTATTTCAAGAGCAAATCGACAGGCGTAACATGCATCATATGTTGGCAAGTACCTGGATTTCAAGTTATAAAGGATTGCCATGCAGATGGGTTATGCATCAAGGAACTGAATTGAAAGGGGTTCATGGTTCATGATTCAAGTTTGCAAGAAAAGGTCAAAGGTTGCTGAGATTATAGTATCATGTGTGTGTGGGGGGGTTGGGGCGGAATTCTATATATTGTGGAGATAACAGACATGAGTCAGTTTTCACAGCAACCTTCAAAGTCCTGTTTAGAGATCATAAGAGCAGTAGCTTGGACATTGTCAACTACCTCTATTAGGGGTCACCATCTTTCTAAATGGGTGTTTTTAGTCTTGAAATTCTGATGCATTGATCAGTGACATTGTTTTTTTTACTTCTTGTATGGTATTTTCAGAGCAATGACTCTGAAAACATTTTTGCTATGGTGCTAACTCCTCAGTGGTGTTGTTATTTCATAGGGAAAGGTTATATAGCTGCAATTTGACTGTGAAGGTCATGTTGAAAAGGCAATTGCAAAGTCTGTTCTTCCTTTTGGAAACGTTGTTCAATAGCAGAATTCATGTATCATTTTGCTATTCTAGGGGGAAAAAAGAGGGCCTTGGATTGATAGGCAGGTGCGGTTGACTGGCCTAGTAGAACTTTAGACTTGCATAAGAGTTTTCTTCCTGCAGAGTTTTTATCTTCATTGCATGGTTACAAAGGGAGAGATCTGAGGGCATCATAGAAGAATTGGTGTCTCTACCCTCGGTTATAAATGATGAGTGCAAGCTCTTTTGCAGCTTTGATGAGATTTAGATCTGATTATTGTGGAGTTGCAGCTTTGAGCTTTAGGTTTGATCACCATGGATTGATTGAAACGTTGACTTGAGCTTTAGATCTGATTGTAGTGAAATCTCAGCTTTAAGCTTTAGGTTCACCCACCCAACACTAGAAAAGTAACATTCCATATACCATGGGTTATATGGCCATTGGTAATATCAGCCTTTGCATTGATGATCTTTCCATGACAAATTGTTCACAAAAAAACCATTTGAGAGAAAGTAAAGTTTCAAACTTTCTTCATGCTTCCAAAATTTAATTTACACAAAATAAATTCTGAGGAAATGTTGGATCATGTTCAATAGTCAGAGACTTATGTTATCATTGAGCAATAATAATAAATACATAAATAAAAATAATAATCATATGGTTCTCAAATTGTATTTTGAAAAAATAATTTTTTTTTGGGTGCAAAGTAATAAATCTCAAAGTTTCTTCCTGAACTATTGTTTTTTTTTACATGGGATGCAAAAGACTATTTTCAAACTACGTTTATAAAATCTATGTTACAAAAATATAATACGGTATTCTCAAAAAACACATTTTGAACTCTCTAAGTTTTTGCAATGAATATGTAAAGTAGTTGAGCATCGGGAACTTGAAACCCTAATAAACCCTAATAAACCCTAAGAGAAAAGAATTTTTTTTTTTCACTTCACTTTTGGTTCAGAATTGATTTCCTCCGAAGCAGCCATAACTTTGATGTTCTTACACCATCATTATTATTATTGTTGTTGTTGTTGTTGTTTTTATGCGTTTCCAGAAGATGGGTTTTGTAGTCTTGCCATGTGAAGGCTGGACGGAATTCCAAAGGGTGCTCACAATCGATTAGCTTGTGTGGAACAGACATGATTGAGTGTGGAAGTGGGTTTGAAAAATAAACAATGGAAAGTCGAGATTGTGTTTCATTCACTACCGCTCGGTGCTTCACACTTTTGAATCGCCCATTTGTCCATGCCTGCAAAATCAAAAACCCCAAAACATACATTGTCCCGCTCATTTACCAACCCTAGTAGTAAATGGGCCTTTTGTCACCAATATTTTTTTAATATGAACTTTTGTTGTTGTTACCAAGTGTATAATTGTGAACATGGTTTTATTTCTTTCTTTCTTTCTTTCTTTCTTTCTTTTTAATTTCAAATTTTTTTGATACTGAAAATTTGGAAAAAAAAAATTCCCCAAAATCTTATCATACTTAGTCAAATATTTACACTAGAAAAACACTACTCTATTTTTCCAAAAATCCCCCCAAAAAAATTTTTTTGTCAAGAAAATGACAAAATTTGTCAAAAAAAGAAGAAGAAGAAATCACTGATTGCAAATGATGA
>Ga0116230_10007312_pt1 | contig 10902 bp, 8 predicted proteins | sample S1TSphfallax_3_FD_88678 | JGI IMG/M metagenome (GOLD analysis project Ga0116230, IMG submission 88678) | Host-associated microbial communities from peat moss isolated from Minnesota, USA - S1T2_Fd - Sphagnum fallax MG | ecosystem: Host-associated > Plants > Peat moss > Unclassified | place: USA...
CGAATACCTGCGCCTCGCGCTCTCGCGCGACGGGCAGGAGGCGGTGGCCGCCACCCCCCAAGGCTATCTGCCGCTTTCGGCCGCCGACGCCGCGGACGAGCGCGCCCGCCTCGACCTACCCTGACGCGGCGACATCCTGAATCGAAATTAGGAAATCGTTAAGGCTGGATTTAGTCCGCTCGCGCATCCTCCATCTGTTACCCCACCCCGGGCCCCCTCCCGGAGCACCGTTACCCCCCGTTCGGACCACCTCTCCGGCGGCCCGTTTCCCACCCCACCATGAACTCCCCTGTCCGTAAGTTGTCCCTCGCCGCGCTTGTCCTGATGGCAGGCGCCAGCCGCTCTCTCCTCGCCCAAACCCCCGCCGCCCCGGCCAGCGCCGGAGGCGACGATCAAACGGTGCAACTTTCCACCCTGGTCGTCACCGGCAGCAACATCCCCACGGCCGCCGACGCGACCGACGTGCCGGTGACGGTCGTCGGCCAGCACGACATCGCGGAAACCGGCGACAACGCCAATATGCTCGATATCCTCCGCAAGGCGATTCCCGCCTTCGCCGGCCGGAGCAGCATCGGGAACAGCAACGCCACCAATGCCAATCAGAATACCGCCGGCGGCTCGCAGATCCAGCTGCGCAACCTCGACACCCTGGTCCTGATCAACGGCCGGCGCGTCGCGACCAGCGGCGCGAACGGCGACAATGGCGGCAAGAGCTTCGTCGACGTGAGCCAGATTCCCACCGCGGCGATCGAACGGATCGAGGTGCTGACGGACGGCGCGTCCGCGATCTACGGCTCCGACGCGGTCGGCGGCGTGATCAACATCATCCTGAAGAGCGATTACAACGGCGCCGAAATCGGCGGCCGGTACGCGATCTCGCCCAACAAGGGCGACTACTCCGAGGAATCCGGCTATGTGGTCCTCGGCGCCGCGAAGAGCGGCGTGAGCCTCACGGTCACCGGCAGCTGGTCGAGGACCGATCCGCTGTTCCAAAACGAGCGGCCGTTCATCTCCGCCAATTACCAGAACAAGGCGAGCTTCCCCGGGGTCGCCGGCGGCAATTTCCTGAATCCCTCGCTCAACTCGCCGAGCCAGACGAACCCGACGGGCCTCGCCGCCACGGCAACCAGCTACGCCACACTCATCAGTAACGGCACCTATTCGGCCGGCGTGCCGGCGGTCAATCTCTCCCCTTACCAGACGATCCTCCAGCGCACCGACCAGAAAGCGGCCACCCTCATGGGCACCGTCGACATCTTCCCCAAGAAACTCGTCTTCTTCGGGGACTACATCCTGTCGGACGTGAAGAGTTTCGCCGAAACGAACGCCTTCCTCAACAACCTCTCGTCCGTGACCGTGCCGGCGGGATCGCCGTACAATCCGCTGACCACCGCCGCGACGGGCGTGATCGCGGGCAATCTGGGCCTCCCCCTGCTGACCTACAATCATTCGCGGGGCGACCGCGGCACGGCCGGATTCCGCGGCGAGATCAACGCCGACTGGAGCTGGGAGATCGGCGCCGTCTACAGCCAGGAAAAGCTGAACCAGGATCTGGCCAACGAATTGTTCACCCCCAACCTGGCCTCGGCCATTGCGGGCGGTTATAATGCCGCCGGTGTGGCCACTCCCGGCGGCGCCTACAGCAAGGTCATCGTGTTGAACGGCTATCCCGCCAACACCAACTATGTCTTCCAGCCCGCCCTCGACCCGTTTGCCCGCGCCGGGAACAACCCCGCCTCGCTGAACAACGTCTACGGCACGGAAGTCATCAACACCACCAGCGTCCTCAAGGGTTACGATGCGAAAGTAGTCGGCACGCCCTTCAGCCTGCCGGCGGGCAAGTTCGCGATCGCGCTCGGCGGCGCCAGCCGGATGGAAAGCCTGTTCGCCACGCCCGACCTGAACTCCTACAATCTCAGCACCTCGCCGGCCAACCATAACTGGGGGTCGGGCGGCGTGTTCTTCGATCCGTTCAGCCATAGCCGGATGATCAACTCCTATTGGGGCGAGGTCCGCATTCCGCTCACCAGCCCGACCTGGAATTTCCCCGGGCTGCACACACTCGATGTGGCGGTGGCCGACCGCGAGGAGACGTACAGCGGCATTGGGGACTCCAACGTGCCGAAAGTCGGCCTGCGCTGGCAGCCCTTCGACGAACAGCTCACCCTTCGTTACACCTACTCGAAGGCCTTCACGGCGCCCGACATGTGGCACCAGTATGGACCGCCTTCGGTCACGGCCGCGTCCAGCGCGACCTTTTTCCAATCCAACCTCGGGCCCGCCTACCCGCTGCCGACCGGCCAGTCTTACAGTTACTTTTCCGGGAACGGCAACAACCCCAACCTCCAGCCGAGCCATGCCTGGTCGCGCTCCTTCGGGCTCGTTTACTCGCCGAAGTACATCAAGGGCCTGACCATCGGGATCAATTATATCGACGTCTTCCAGAAGGGACTCGCGGCGGGCATCGGGGCCAGCAACGACATCGCCAGCGTCAACGCGCTCGGGTCGGCCTCGCCTTACTTCTCCACCGTGGCCATCGGCGGCATTCCCGGCACCGCCGCGGCCTCGCAAACGCTGCTGGCGAAACCGGGCGGCCTCTACAACTACGTCAGCAGCCCCACCTATAAGGGCGATCTCTACATCGCCGATCACTTCGTGAATTCGGGCGGCGTCCACGTCGAGTCCTTCGACTTCAATCCGCAATATGAGATCCGCACCGCCAGCGCGGGCATCTTCACGATCGGCACCAACGGCACGTATATGGATCATTTCCTGTTCTCCGCGCTGCCGGGCGCCCCGTTTTACGAGTTCGCGGGGTATTCCACCAACACGCAGACGGAGGCCGGTTCGTTCCCGCATTTCGCCTTCTACACGACGGTCGACTGGAAGTATCACCACTGGGAAGTGGTCGTCGGCAACACCTACGACTCCTCGATGATCGACATCGGCAGCCCCACGAACGGCGGGACGTACGCCCCGGCCAACTATCTCGCCAATCATGGCGCGACGGACATCAGCTACTACACCTCCTGGGATCTGCAGGTCGGATACACGGTCGACAAGGCGATGGCCAACCGGCTCTGGAGCTGGCTCGCGGGCATGAAATTCTCCGTCGGCGTCAACGATCTGTTCAACCGGATGCCCCCGTACGCCGGGTTGTCCCAGGCCAACACGAACAATTACAACAATGTCGACACGGCGCAGTATTCGCCGATCGGCCGCCTGATCTATACGAGCGCGTCGTTGAAATTCTGAGCCGTCATCCGGCCGGTTGCGCCCCGGCGGGGACCGGAAGCACCGCCTGCCTCCGGCTTTACGCCAGGCCCCGCCCACGATCGCTCACGCCGCCCTCCCGCGCGGCAGGAGCGATCGCCGCCGTGGGACCGGGCGTGGCTCAGGGCCGTCGTGGCCCGATTCATGCTCCCCCCGGATTATTTCCTGAATCTCAATTTAGATCGCGTTAAGCACCCGTTCAGAATCCGCCGGGATATTCGAAAATCCCGCACCGGCTCGGCGCCTGGCGTCCGCGGCTGACGCCAAGCCCCCTCCTTTCCCTCCACCCCCATGCTTCAATCAGAAAAAGGTCCGTCCTCCTCCGTCCCCGCCGGCTCCGCGCCCGCCTCCACCCCACCCCAGGGCTTCTGGCCTCACGGCTGGTGGAAAATCATGGAGCTGCGCATCGGCGTCATTCCCCTTCCGGTGTATGTCACCCTCGCGGCGATCGTCGCCTATTATGCCGTCGCCAAAAAGCTGCCGACGGAGATCTGCATGATGATCGGCGTGATGGGACTGTTCGGCTTCGCCTGCGGCGAATTGGGCAAGCACCTGCCGGTGCTGAAACACCTGGGCGCGGCGGCGATCTTCGCCACGTTCATCCCGTCTTTCCTCGTCTTCAAGCACTGGCTGCCGCCGGAGGTGGTTAAATCGGTCACCGACTTCACCAATTCGTCCAAATTCCTCTATCTCTTCATCGCCGCTGTGATCGTCGGCAGCATCCTCGGCATGGATCGGCGGGTGCTGATTCAGGGCTTCTTCAAGATTTTCGTGCCGATGGCCATCGGCTCCATCCTCGCGGCCCTGGTCGGCACCTTGGTCGGCACCGCCCTCGGGCTGGGGATGAAGCACACGCTGTTTTACGTCGTCGTGCCCATCATGGCGGGCGGCGTGGGCGAGGGTGCGCTGCCCCTCTCCGCGGGATACGGCGAAATTCTCCACCAGGGTCCGGGCGGACTGGTCGCCCAAATTCTCCCGCCGGTGATGTTCGGCAGCCTGATCGCGATTCTACTCTCGGGCGTGCTTAACTTTGTCGGGAAGAAATATCCGAGCCTGACGGGCCAGGGACGTCTCCAGCCCGCCGACGGCACGGAAATCTCTTCGCTGCAACAGGAGATGAGCGGACACATCGATGTCGTGCAGGCGGCGGCGGCCGGCAGCACCGCGATCGTCCTCTATCTGGCCGGACTCGTCATCTTTCGGGTCTCGAGCGGTTGGGGCCTGCCGCTGCCGGCGCCCGTCGTGATGCTCTTTCTCGCGGTCGTGCTCAAGCTGGCCCACGTCATTCCGCCGCGGCTCCAGGAGGGCGCCTACTTGGTGTACCGGTTCTTTGCGACCGCGGTCACCTATCCTTTGCTCTTCGCGATCGGCGTCGCGCTCACCCCGTGGGATGCTCTGGTCAAGGCGTTCGCCCTCCCGAATCTCGTCACCATCGCCGCGACGGTGCTGACCATGACCACCACCGGCTTCGTCGTCGCCCGCTGGATCAAGGTCTACCCGGTCGACATGGCGATCGTGAACGCCTGCCGTTGCGGCCAGGGCGGCACCGGCGATGTCGCCATCCTGACCGCCGCCGACCGCATGCAGCTCATGCCCTTCGCCCAGGTCGCCACCCGCATCGGCGGGGCGATTACGGTCACGCTGGCGCTGGTTGCATACGCTCGCCTGCACGGCTGAGCGCATCTTCGGCGCCCCGCCACGCGGCGGGCGCCGGGATTTCGAAGGCAACCCGCAATCCCTGGCCCCCGGGGGCCGGTTCGGCGTAAATGCGGCCGCGATGGAGGCCGATGATGCTCCGCGAGATCGCCAGTCCGAGTCCGCTTCCGCCCTGTTCGGGCTCGGACTCGGACCGTTCCAGCCGGACAAAACGCTCGAAGATGTGCTCCCGCTGATCGGCCGGTACGCCGGGACCCTCGTCCTCGATGCCCACCCGCCAGATGCCGCCGCCTAGTTCCGAGGTCAGGCGGATCACGCCGCCCGGCCGCGAAACATTGAGCGCGTTGGCCACGAGATTGAGCAGCACCTGCCGCAGCCACCGGCCGTCAAACTCGACCTCGCCCGCTCCCGTGATCTCCTCGACGAAACGGATGCCGCGGTGCTCCGCCAGCACCCGGGCGTCCTGCGCAAACCCGTGGAGAAAGCGCCGGGGATCCTCGCGCTGGGGCGCCAGCGTGATCGCCCGGGCCTCCACGCGGGAAAGGAAGAGCAGGTCCTCGATGATCTGATTGAGGCGGGCGATCTCCTCCAATTGCACCTGCACCGACTCCTCTTGGGCGGGGGAGAGGCCGCCCTCCACGAGGAGCTTCTCCGCCTGAAGACGGATCAGCGAGAGCGGGGTCTTGAGTTCGTGCGACGCCTCCCCTGTGAAGCGGCGGATCTGGTTGAACGACGATTCGAGGCGGTCGAACATCCGATTCAGCAGAAGCGCCAGGTTCGAGATCTCATCCTCGACCTCGGAGACGGGGATGCGCTCGCTCAAATTATCCGAGCTGATGTGGTTGGCCGTCTGCTGGATGAGCCGCACCGGGCGAAAGGCCAGGCGACTCAGGCCGATGCCGGTGGCCGCGCTGATGATGAACATCACCGCCACCAAGCCGAGAAAGACGCGCAAATAACCCGCCATGACCGTGAGGACCGGGGCCTTCGAGGTGGCCACGACGACGTCCATCGGACCGAGCACGAATTCGCCGATGCGCAATTGGGCATCCAGCCAGGGCAGACGCCCGTTGAACGCATGCTCGCCCGGCACGTCCGGAATGCGTTCGCCCCGCAGATTGTGGGAGCTGAAGACCAGTCCGCGGTTCGGCTCATGCACCTCGACGTAAAACAGGACCGACTCATAAGCCGAACTCTCCCGCAGCCGTTCCTGGATCTGCTGGGGGGTGAGGGCCACGGGGTTCGGACCCAAACGCGCCTTGATCTGCTGAAATTCGTCCTGATTGACGAGGTCGAGGCTGTTGACCGCGTAGCGCTCCAGGAAATAACGGCCCGCCAGAAAGACCACCACCATGGTGAGGGTCGCCGAAACGGCGTACCAAACAGCCAGGCGAACTCCGATGGATTTCACGGGACGGCGCGTTTGGACGTCAGAGAAAGTGGTAACCCACGCCGCGCACGGTCTTGAAGAGCGGCTTTTCGGGGGTGGTCTCCAGCTTGCCGCGCAACTTGCTCATGTAGACGTCCAAGAGGTTGGTATCCACGTCGTAATGAGATTCCCAGATCTTTTCGGAGATCAGGGTCCGGGTGAGGATCCGACCCGGGTTCTGCATGAAGATCTCCAGCAGCGCAAATTCCCGGCTGGTGAGTTCCACCGGGTCTCCGTTCTGGCTGACAGTGCGGCCCAACAGATCCATGCGGATGCCGCGGTGCTCCAGCACGGTCTCTTTGACCGCCACCTGCCGGCGCAGGAGCGAACGCACCCGGGCATGCAACTCCTCGAGGCTGAAAGGCTTGGCAAGATAGTCGTCCGCGCCGAAATCGAGTCCTTTGATCCGATCCTCCACCGCGTCGCGCGCGCTGAGAATCAGCACCGGCTCGTTGAATCCGCTCTGGCGCCACTCCTGGAGCAGCGCCAAGCCATCGCCATCGGGGAGATTGAGGTCGAGAACGATGGCATCGTAGCCCGTCTCGCACAGGGCATCGCGCGCCTCCTTGCAGGAATGGACGCAGGAGACGGTATAGGTCCGCTCGCTGAGGCTCTTCTTGAGAAACTGGCCCAGGCGACGCTGGTCTTCGACGATGAGGATTTTCACGGCTGGGGGAGGATGCCGCAGGGGCGGCCGTGGGAGGACCGACCCGCGCAATCGAGCCAAGCGCAGAGTGTTCCCGCACGCGAGGGGAAATACCTAAAATATTTTTCAGGCGGGATTCACCCTGATTTTAGTCTGGACCGGCACCCTCGACCCTCCCGAAGTTGCCGCCGTGTAATGGCGGCCACCTCAGTCCAGCAATGTCCCGCGGCCAGAGTCCGGCCCGCACCCTCAACCCCCCTCCGACAACGTTTCGCCCTTTGTCTTCGCCCATGACCTCCTCCCTGCTGCGTTCCCTCATTCTCGCGGTCGCCGCCACCGGTTCAGCCCTCGCCGCCGACTTCAAAGTCACGGCGCACTATCCGATCGGGGGCGGGACGTCCTACGATTATCTCCGCGTCGATCCCGACTCCCGCCACCTCTATGTCGCCCACGGCACCGAGGTCGACGTGCTCGATGCCGACAGCGGCAAGATGCTCGGCAAGATTGCCCCGACCAGCGGTGCCCACGGCATCGTGATCGTGCCCGGCCTGAACCGCGGCTTCATCACCAGCGGACTCGACCGCACCGTGGTGGTGTTCGATCCGACGACCTTCGCCATCCTCAAGGTGATCGGCGGCCTCGGCGTGAAACCGGACGCGATCGAGTACGACCCGGACACCAAGAAGGTCTACGTGGCCAATGGCACGTCGGGCGGCCTCACCGTCATCGACCCAGAGGCCCTCACCATCGTCGGCAACGTGCCCTTGGACGGAAAACTGGAGGGCATGGCCTTCGACGGCAAGGGCCGGGTGTTCATCAACACCGAGGACAAGAGCATGGTCCAGGTGGTCGACACGCACGCGCTGAAGGCGCTCGCCCAGTGGCCGGTTGCGCCGGTGGAAGGCGGCACGGGCATGGCGATCGATCAGGAGCACCACCGCCTCTTCGTCGCGGGCGGCAATAATATGCTCGCTGTCGTCGACACCGACAGCGGAGCCATTGTCGCGACCCCGGCCATCGGCGAGGATCCGGACGGCGATGCCTTCGATCCGGCGACCGGCCTGATCTTCACCTCCAATGTCGAGGGCACCCTGAGCGTCCTCCACGAGGATTCACCCGACAAGTACAGCGCGGTCCAGACGCTGAAGACCGCCTACGGCGCCCGGACCATCACGTTCGACCCGAAGACAAACCAGGTATTTGTCGCGACGGGCAAGTTCGCGCCCGCGGTCAAGGTGCCCGAGGGGCAGCCGGAACCGAAGCGGGTGATGAAACCCGACACGTTCGAGGTCATCGCCATCGGGAAGTAAGCGTTCGAGCTAACTAATTGGGCTGCGGCACGGTTCCGACCGTGCCGTATGACTTCTGTCGCCATGATTTCAACCAGGTTCCTCGCCTGCCCCATCAAATCTTTCGTCTGTGTTTTGATCCTTGGACTTGCCACCGCGGGCCGCCTGCTCGCCCAAGGCGGTCCGCCGATGATCACGGACGATCCGGGCACGCCCGGGGACAAGCACTGGGAGATCAATATCGCCTGGGTCGACCAGCACACCGAGGATGGGCAGAGCCTGCATTTCGTGCCGCTGATCGATGCCAACTATGGTTGGGGCGACCGGATTCAGCTCAACTACCAGGCCTCCTGGAATATCCTCAAGACGGACGAAGGCACGATCAACGGGGCCAGCGACACCCAGCTCGCCGTCAAATGGCGGTACTACGACGCCGGCGAGCACGGTCTTCAGCTTTCCATCTATCCTCGGGTGTTCTTCCTGAACCCCCAATCGGATTCGGGGCGCAGAGGCCTGACCGATTCGCACTACATCTATTTCTTCCCCTTCGAAGTCCAAAAGGACTTCGACTGGTTCAACGTCAACATCGACTTTGGCCATCAATTCAGCACCTACCTGCCTGACCGACTCTGGGAAGGCGGAATCTGCATCGGGCGCGAGGTGATGAAGGGCTGGGAAATCGACGCGGAAATTCGGGAGAATGTGGACGATGCCCTCCACCACACCGAGACGATCGTCAATTTCGGAACCCGTTATGATCTGTCGGAGCATGCCACCATCATCCTGGCGATCGGCCGGGACACGCAAAACCACCTGGGTCCGACCGTCTCCCTGCTCAGCTACGTCGGAATCCAATTCCGGCTCTGAACGGAAGCCTGGAGGGCCGGCCGGGCCCGCAGGTGAAGCAAACCGAAGCCGACTCTTTCGCGAAGCAGGATCGATGGGCCCCGCGTTATCCGGTTCAGACCGCCCGGCCCTTGAACGTAAGTTCGGCCACGGCGCTCTTGTCCAGACCGCCGAGTCCAAGGGCCGTGAGGCGCTCGAACTGGAGCTTGGTGGCCGCGGCCAGCGGCAGGCTTAGTCCCGCCTGACAGCCGAGTGTCCAGGCGATGCCGCTGTCCTTGGCCGCATGGGCGGCGGAGAAGTAGCAGTCGTGGGCCCGGTTCTGCATATCCTCGCCGTCGGTCTTGAGGACCTGGGAAGCGGCGCCGGTCAGGGCGAACACCTCCCGCAGCATCGCCAGGTCAAGTCCGAGCGCCGCCCCCAGCCCGAGGCCTTCGGCCAGCCCAGCCGTATTGATGTTCATCACCATGTTGACCAGCGCCTTGACCTGGGCGGCGCGCCCGGAGGGGCCGACGTAGCGCAGCGCGGACGAAAGGCATTCGAGGATCGGGCGGACGCGGACGAACACCGCCTCGTCGCCCGCACACATCAGAAACAGCGTGCCGTTGCGCGCCTGCGGAATCGAGGATGCCATGCTGCCCTCCAGGGCCGCCGCTCCGGCGACCGTGGCGCGGCGCGCCACTTCGACATGGACGGCGGGCGTGATGGTGGCGCAGTTGACGAAGGTCCGCCCCGTGGCTCCCACCAGCAGCGAATCGCCGGTTTCGGCGAACACGCCGAGCTGGGCCGCGTCGTCGGTCACCACCGTGAAGATGAGATCCGCCGCCGCCGTGACCTCCGCCAGCCGGATGGCGGCGACCGCGCCGAGCTCGCGCGCGAGTTCGGCGGCCGAGGGGGCGTGCACATCGTAGACCGCCGCGACCACGAAACCGCAATCGCGCAGACGGCGGGCCATGTTCGCCCCCATGCGGCCGACGCCGACGAAGCCGATACGGGGCGAGGGAGACGAGGCGGCGGCCGGGACGGAGGGGGTGGTCATGGAAGGAAGTTGAGCACGGACGCGGGGTAAGGCGAACGATGAAGGACGCCGGGACGGAAACGCCACGACAATAAATGCGGCTTGATCGCGGTCAAACTCACCCTATAGCTTGCGCAGTCTTTCCGCGCGCATACTCTCCCTCCATGACTATCAACGCCTATCTCAAGCCGCAATGCGGCTGGTCCAACGGAGTGCGTGCCATTCTGCGCAAGTACAACCTGGACTACACGGATCTCGACGTGATCAACCGGCGGGAGGTCTACGCCGAGATGGTGCGGAAGTCCGGCCAACCGCTCTCGCCCTGCGTCGAGATCGATGGCGTAATGCTGGCGGATGTGTCGGGCGAGGAAGTCGAGAACTACCTGCTGAGCAACGATCTGGTGAAGCCGACGACCGTCGCCGTCGATGCGCCGACGAACGCGGGTTGCTCCGATGAGGAACACGCGAAGATGGCCACGAAAACGATCCGATTTTTCTGACGCCCGGGGCTGATCGCCGCTGAATTTTCAGGCCGCTCTCGCCTCCGCGGGGCCGGCCTTTTTTTGCGTCCGCATCACGCGCCCCATCCGTCCCTCCCCCCCCCCCCCCCCCCCCCCCCCCCCCGCCCAAGTCCGCCCCCCCCCCCCCCCCCCCCCCCCCCCCCCCCCCCCCCCCCCCCCCTTTTTTCTTCTCGGGGCCTTTGGGGCGCGCCCCGCACCTTCCCCCCCCCCCTCCCCCCCCCCCCTCC
>Ga0116230_10007315_pt1 | contig 10900 bp, 4 predicted proteins | sample S1TSphfallax_3_FD_88678 | JGI IMG/M metagenome (GOLD analysis project Ga0116230, IMG submission 88678) | Host-associated microbial communities from peat moss isolated from Minnesota, USA - S1T2_Fd - Sphagnum fallax MG | ecosystem: Host-associated > Plants > Peat moss > Unclassified | place: USA...
GGTGAGAAAATTGAAGTTGATATTGACAAATGTGGTATTTTTAAGTGTTGCATTTGTGTCTATTATTTATTTAAACATGTGAAGTTCAAGCTCTTGTAAGTTAGTGGGGATGTTTGGGAAGTTTTGGGTGAACTTATTTGTTTTAAACACATGGGTTGGTATAATGCATTTATTTTTGGTACATGTGGAATGAATAAAATGTCTTATCATATGCAACAAGTTCATTTATATGTGTCAGGTCATTGTGATCATGAAAAAGGTTTGAGATGATAGTTTTGTAACTTTGGATGTACTTTAGATTGTTGGAAAATTGGTCATTTACATAATGCACAATGTTAGTTCATCTGTCAAAGTGGATACACATGAATGTTTGTTTGTGAAATAATTCTATCATGTTAGGTTTTCTGCCTAACCTATAGAAATCCTTTTGGAAAAATCTAAAGCCACTTTAAATAATAAAAGTCTAAAAGAATTGGTAAAATGGGAAAGGAAAAACAACTATGGGAGTAGGAAACATGTTTCACACATTGGAGAAAACCATGAAGAACGTAACTACACAAGGTTTATTCTCATTTTGAAAACATTTGTTCATATCAATGTTGATTTGACCCTCATGGTGTTGATCACCATTGGAATTCAATTGAGTCAACCAATTGAATCCATCAATTTTAAACTAACAACTAATGACTACCATTCAAATGAAAACGATGGTTTGATATTGCACTAATCATTGTCATTTTATTTTTTCAAGTATATTGACACATAATATATAATAATGGTGATTGGGTTGGCATAAGTAATATTAAAAGAACAAATGTAGAATGTGAAGGCAAGTAATAAAGCTCTAAAATTTTGTTACATGGATAAATCGCAACATGCACAACATCACTACAACAAAAAAGTGTCCTTATATACCAAGTGATTTCATTAGATGTTGAGTGAATTCATCAATCCTAGTAAATGGGGACTGTTGAATTGCACCCATTTTGTAGTAGTTCATGGGGCTGCAAATACATGTTTTTTCTAACATTCATTTATTTGTATTGAAATTGTAGTTAAAGTTGTGTAATGTATGTACCAATTCAATTATAGAAAAATTGTACATGCAATTAACATTGCATGGAAATATTGAGTGGATATCACCTTTAAACTATCACAAAATGTAGTATAATTATGTAATAAGTTATGAATGAAATATTAAAATGATATTAACTTGACTTCATACAAATAAGTGTAAATAAACTATATATTATGTGTATAACGTTGTGGTTTAATTTAAAATCCACGAAAGATTTTTGTGGTTTAAAAAAAAAAAATTTGACTAAATTTTTGTAACTTGTCATTCATGAATTATTTCTAACATTTTATAAAAATTCAAATGTCCATATAGAATATCCAATTATGTAATATAATATAAGTTCATATAAAACCATCACTATCAATGAAGGATTCTACTAGCACACAAATGCCATATATTCAATGAAATTCTATTTTTAAGATTTTCAACTTTTCGTGTGCTTAAGTTTCAAAAATTAATAACACATGAAGCACATGTTTGCAAAATTAGAGCAAAATGATTTATTTTTCACCATTTACAACACTAATATCATCATCTCAATACTTGAAGTGGAAAACTTCCTTTAAAAAACTAATATATCAATATCAAGAAATGATTCATGTACCACATTATACAACTCAAACAACATGATATGTTGTGTGCTTTTGGAGGATCTAAGGAAATCATGTGATTTCACTCATTTCAATGCATATATTTATGTAAGCCCAATTTCAAAATTGACTAATAAATACCACAATCTTTTGTATTTATTCAAAAGCTTATAGACTACCTATCATTACCTTGTCAAATCTATGAAATTACTCATAATGTGGGCTCGATGACAAATTTTTAAATCCTTAAAGTTGTATAGTTATCAAGGGGTGTCAACATGGCGACGAAATAAAATATGGATGTGGTAAATCCATTCATTTGTGATGGCCTAGTTTTGTTGCAACAACTCCCAATTCAAAGCCTCCTATCTAGTGGTAGTCCATACATGATTTTCATGTTAAATTTTCAACAACAACCTTCAAGAGATTTCTAGCTTTGAGCATAGAATTGTTGATGAAAAAAATGAGTTGAAATTCTTAATGGGTTGCCAAAAATGATGAAAAAAACCATGCAAAAATTCAAGATTACATTGATATTTACATCATTTTTTAATCAATACATATAGCCATGTTCAATTAGTTTTTGCATTAAAATTGTATTAGTACATGCACTCACAAAGCATGTGTCAAATTTAAGTTTGTGCAAACCATGAAATAATATTTGTACACACAAAATATGAAGTGCAATTGCACCTTCAAGCGCCCTAGTTGTCGTGGATGAACCATTTCTCAAAATATGTGGACTTAGTAATTACATTATGATAATATTTAATGAAAACCTACAACAATCTAAATGGAGTATATACATATACTATTTTGAAAATTGTGCGAAAAGTAGAAATAATTTAATTCACATCAATATATGTGACCACCATAGATTTACAATGAATATAAACAATCATCTTATTTAATTTGACAAATTGAATCAAAAGAACAAGCAAGTCTTGCTTCCTTCATTCCATGGAAAAAAATGAAAATGAATTTTTTATGTACAGAAGGGATTAACATTATTATGTACATGACTTTAAGTAGAATTACAGTGGTTGACAATTAAGTTATTCTACAATAGGCATTACCATAAAGGCATTGAAAAGTAGGGAAGGGATGTTGGTTGTTGGTGAAATCAATTATGTAATCTTGTAATATTGATAATGCATATGCATACATTTGGTGATTATGTGTATAAACAAGTTATTGTTAACATTCCTAACATGTCTCAAAATGATGCAAATTCCATTGGTCCATAAGCATGAATGTAAACCCTATTCAAGTAAACTCCTTTCACAATGTCAAAATGTGACATTTATGACTACAAAAATATAGTCATGTGTCATCTATGACTATAATTGACTACATGAATGCCTAGTACAAATGACCACATCATAAATCCCGCTAGTCGTGTTAGTCACAACCATATTAACAACTACGGTTCACCATGACTACAGTCGCAAAGGACATAGTCCTAGATTTAATGAGACACACAACAACCTCACAAAATGCCACATGTCACAATTTTTCTTTAAAAAAAAATTTATTTATTTATTTTTCCAATTAAATATTCCCACATGATAGCCTTTTAACCTAGGGGACTTAACCTAAGAAGCCTGGGAAGCTTAGCCTAGGCCACCTAGCTTAGAAAACCTACCCTAGGCAACCTAGCCTAAGCACTAATTAAAAACTTTCATAAACTAGGCAAGCCATCAATGTATTTTAAGCATCTAAATGTTTAGGTGTCTGGGTGCATAGGTGTCAAGGTTAGCAAATGGGAGGATTTGAATTCCCCACCTCCACTTTGGAGAACGAGTCTTTAACCATTGCACCACATTACTTATTTATGATAATATTAACTTACCATTAATCTATAAACAATAATGTTTTTAGCTCAAGTTAACATAACTCACCCTAGGCTAACCTAGGTTGACCTAGACTAATTTAGGCCTAGCCTTGGCTAACATAAGTTAACCTATATTAACTTAAGCACTCCTAACCTAAATGTAAGCCCACTTATTCTAAACTAACAAAGATTTAGACTAGGGTAAAGTAGGCAAAACTTGGCTAAATTAGGTTAAACACAATTGTTTAAACTAAACTTGAATAAATTCAATTAAACTACAATTTGAGGATAAATGTGAATAAAATTTGGCTAAACTAAAATATTGAAGATAAACTTGGCAAAACATGGCGAAACATGGCTATTTAAGTTAAACTTGGCTAGATTTAGCAAAATTCAACCAAACTTGACAAAACATAAAAATTTAGGCTAAAATAGGATATTGAGGCAAAAATTGGATAAACATGGTTATATATTCTACATTTAACAAAACTTGGCAAAACATGTCAAAAAAAATGCCTATTTAGGTTCAATTTGGCAAAAAAATTCAAAATTTGGTTATTAAGGTTTAATTTGGCCAAACTTGGCCAGACTTAGTTGTTTAAGTTAAACTTGGTTACATTTGGAAAAACTTGGCAAAACTTAAATACATTATGTTATTAAGGTATTTAGACAAAACCTAACAAAACTTAGATAAATTAGGCTAAAATAAGGAAATGAAAAAAATTTAGGCAAAAATGGCAAAACATGGCTATTTAGGTTAAACATTACTAACTTTGGCAAAACTTGGCAAAATTTAGATAAATTACATAAAACTAGGGTATTAAAGCAAAACACGGCAAAACATGGTTAGACTTGGCAAAATTGAAATAAATTAGGCGAAATTAAGGTATTGAACCAAAATTTGGCAAAACATGGCCAAACTTGGTAAAATTTGGCAAAACTTAGATAAATTAAGCTAAATTAGGGTATTTAAGCAAAGCTTAGTAAACTTTTATTAAACATGGTTACGTAGGTTAAACATAATTAGACATGGAAAAAACTTGAATGAAGTAGACTAAATTAGGGTATTGCAACTAAACATGACTAAATATGGTTATTTAAGTTAAATTTGGTTAGACTTGGAAAAACTTAAATAAATTAAACTAAATTAAGGTATTGAGGTTAAATTTGGTTAAACATGGTTACATAGTTTTAAATTAAGTAAACTTGGAAAAACTTGGAAAAATTAACCTAAAGTAGGGTATTCAAGTTATATTTGGTTAAACATGACTATTTTAAAATTAAATTTAGCCAAACTTGTCAAAACTTAAATAAGTTAAGCTAAAATAGGGTATTAACATTAAACTTGGGTTAAATTTGGTTAAACATGGTTACTTAGGTTAAACTTGAATAAACTTGGCAAAACATGGCTAATTTAGGGTTAATTTTAATTAAATTTGCTTCAATTTGGTTTCTTTGGTTTTTAAAAAACCAAACCAAACCAAGTTTTTATATTTTGTTAACTTAAAATTAAGATATTTAAACTAAAATAATTAGTTTAAATTAGTTTAAATTATGTGAAATTGAGCTACATTAGGTGAAATTAGAAAAAATAAATTATTTATGCTAAATTAAACTAAAATAAATTAAATTATGTTAAAGTAAGTCAATATAGGTTATGGTAAACTAAACTAGACTATTTAAACATTTGTTTGTTCATTTCAAAGTAAATTGAATTTGGTTATACTATTTCAAATTAAATATTTTTTCAATATGAATACACTAGTTGTGTAGTCATATTTTTAGTAATAATTACTCTTAGTCTTAATTATAGTCATATGTATAGTTATGTAATCATAATTTTGACCAAAGTCATTAAGATGGCAACGACTAAAAACCACATATGGCTACATGACTATGTTTGGACATTAGTTGCGAGATGTCCTAGTGTTGTGTATTGGGCATGCACATTACGTGATGTAAGAAAGTCCATCTAGACATAAGGGTGCAAATACATTCAAAGGAGCCAACAACCATGTTAAATAATGGTGAAAATTATAGATGTTTTCACATATGTTTTTGTTTTGATATTTAAAAGTTATGTTAATCATTCCAAGTCATGTTAAATGACTAACATGAGTGTTGATGAATTAAAATTAGAAAATCATTAAATTAAATTTTGGGTTTTGGTTTTAACAAAAAATTCTTGAACTTAAACAAGAGTTGTGTCAAAATTAATCAATTTTAGAAGGGACAAGGTAAATATTATTTTAATATTAAAAAATTGATCATCAAGAAATTTCAATGACAATAACTTTGTACCCACACTCAAAAGGCATTCATAATAAAAAAGTTATGAAGTTTTTTTTTAAAAAAATTCAAAATATGTTTCAAAAGTCCTTTATCACATGTAAATGGGGTGTAATGTACATATAAAACATGTGGTTATGATACGAGGAATTAAAACCTAAAGTAATTAACACTTTTTGGTGTAATTTGAAATCATGATAAAAACAAAATGTAAAATCTGGCAAAATTTCTACACTTTTAAATTTTCATATTTATTCAACAATGATTAACACAAAACATGTGATATATTGGGGCAACAATATGTATTTTCAATAACAATTATAAAATATTACATTCAAAATTTACTTCATTAATAATTTGATTAATTAACTAGATTAAGTGTAAGCCTGACACAAAAAAAAATCTTGCCACTATAAGAAATCACAACTTTTTAAAATGCCAACTTCATCGAAATATCCACACTAACCAAAAGGTAAATCCATTTTGATTAAAATTTTGGGGCATGAAAACACATGTTACTTTTGACTAATACATTTGACTAAAGTGACCTTTTTGACCAAGTGTCAAGCCAAAGAACCTAATTTGTTAATCAATTTTTTTTCAAAATTGAATTATAATTTAAATTGAAGGTGATGCCTTATTTCAAATATGTTATTATTTTGTAAATAAATAATGGAACTTAATAAGAAGCATATAAGATTGGCCATATATTTTAAGCAAGTTGTTGCATTTGATTAGTCATACATAATTAATATTACACAATCTCTATCTTGAAATGCGTGCCCTAATGGAACAAACTAACACCTTGTGAAAAGGATCAAAATGAAAGCTTTTATAAACCCAAAAAACTACTTTCAAAACTAGATTAAAACTTCCATATATAAAAAAGTTAGAATTAAGATTAGAAAAGGCTTTTTTTGAAATCAAGAATTGGATGACACAAATTAGAAATAACTAAGGTAGTGGCTTAGCCAAAGTGGCCTTATAGATGCACAATAATATTTGATTAAAAAACCCATATCCAAGATCTTTACTAGGGATGTCAACTTTTTGATGCAATATCTCAAATGTCCCATATGATTAGAAATGCATTGGCCATCTTGAATAGGGATATCATTTTAAAAATTCAACTTGATTGGATGTCCCATTTCATAAGTGACCACATTAATAAATTTGATCAATTAAAAATCAAGGTGGTCAATCTTGCATTGGGCTTGTAATCAAATTGTACATTTCTATTAGTCAAGATGAATGAAGTAGGGGTCAAAACACACTCAAAGGAGCCCATAAGCTTTACTTTACATTAGTCATGCATGTCCTTTTTTCCCAAAATAACTTTTTCATACGAATGATTTTTTTAATGATTTTTTAGGCAATTTTCTATGAAAATTTATTAAAATTGCCTCGATAAGTCAAAAAAAATCTTAATCATTTATTAATAAATAAAAATTTGTAAAAATGAATAAATTCCTTGTATATTTTATGTTTCATCTTGAAAAATGATGATAATTTGAAATCATGCTTAAAAATGTTAATTTTTGAAAGTTCAATTTAATGTAATATAAACTACAACCTTGTTCAATACATCATGTACATTATAGGTACCCCATTTATATGTGGTAAAACAATCTTGAAGTTTTGAAAATCTAAATTTTGAAGTGTAGGGTATAATTGCCCATCATTGATCACTACCCTATGATTGAACACTTCTCCAAATCTTTTTCATAAGTGCTTCATTTTGAGTGATTTAAAATGTTATGAAAGTGCTACCTCAAGCTTTAGAAATCATCTTTGAAGTGTAAAGGAAAAGGAGTAATGGAAAAATAACAAGAAGAAAAATAAGCTTTTCAATTTACAAAACGCATTTTTTTCTTATTTTTCTTTAGATCCCTCCTACTTTCAAAGCTTCTAACTTTCTCATTTCTTATTCATTTTAAACGATTTAAAGTGTTATAAAAGCGCCATCTTCAGATTTACAAATCATCTTTGAACCCTAATAGCAACATAGCAACATAGCAACATACAAAGAAATTTTGGGGTGTTCGGGAATTGGTTTCGTAGCGTTCTATGGTTTTTAAAAAAGTTCTTGACCCCCTCTACTAAGAGGGTCGTAGCTTTTTGGTTTCTAATCCGTTTTTTTTTTTAATTAATGTGTCAAATGCACTAAAAGGAGGCGTTCAAGTTTTTCTTGGACACCAGAAACAACAGATCCTTCCCCTTGCATCTGGCCTACCATAAACGCTTAAGTCTGTGCTCACCAGTCGTTTTCTTGTACATACTTTGAATTTTCAAAGTTTTAGAAAATTCTAGAATTTTGAAATTTTGAATGTTTTTTTAGTGTGTCTATTAGGTTATTATCATCTCATATTTTTAACCATCACTTACTTTACTATATGAGTCCTTTGAAAGTCCTTTGTAAAAATGTCCTTTTTTAATGACAAAAAATTTCAACTTTAAAAGTCTTTAATTAAACCAAAACTTAAAATTGGATCAAATGGATTTTTAATATTTATTTATTGATATTCATGTGTGTGAGAAAAGAATAATGTGCCATGATTACCATGGTTTCAAATGGCAAAAAATAAATATTTATTTTTTTAATGACAAAATTTGTCATCTGATGCCTTTTGTGGTTCCTTTGAATGTGTTTTCACATGTTATCAAAATCGACAATATGAAAAACCATGATTTATTGTAATGAATTTTCAAGATCTTTCCAATGATTTAAAGATGGCCCAAATTTGGAGCCTTTTCATGCCAGAGGTTCCTTGTGATTCATTTCTTATTTCATATCCTAGGTTTGGTTGTGGACCCTAAGTTAGGGTCACAATATTCAACCATTTAAACTATAATTTGAAGGATCAATCAAGTTAGACATTTAGTTCATTGAATTTGGATCCATTTAAAAATGTTATGAATTATTGCACCAAAGGAAATTTTACAAATAAAACTACCATTTGCAATTATATTCTTGTTGAAAAGTACATTTGCTATTAAAAACTACCTAGTTGCATTAAACAAGTTACTTAAAACATTACCTGCAAATGTGGATGAAGTCAATAGTCAACCAATACTCACCATCCATATACTATTTTATGGCATTTGTATATTACCACAAAAATCAACAACTTACATAATGACACATGATAAATGAAAAGGTTTGGGAGATTGAAGTTTGAGAATCATAACTTGGCAAAATTTGAGACTTCCACGTTTTTGCCGCTTTAATGCCAATGCAACAAAGGGTGAAGAAAGTTACATCTTTTTCCAAGTTTTGATTATTTTGATTTTTGGGAGTCTATAGGAGCCTATGGCTTGTTGATGCACCCACATGGGTTCTAAATGCATTAATTGCAGTCTTTTTTAGTTTATGGATTTTGAAATGATCCAAAACTTGATTTAAAGAGCTAAAAAAGCTTTCACACACATTATCACGAGCACAAAAACTACAAGGACAAAAGGATTTTCAAAGGACACAAACAAGCCATGACAAAAACAAGTTTAATTTTAAGTCTAAGAACAAAACATGGAAATCAAATATAAAAACACGAAAGGTGCAATATGTATGTTCAATGAGATTTTATTATGATAAAAACATATGTAAACATGAAACAAACAAAATTATAGTGCAAAATCATATCTTATATTGGTGTTTAACAAACTAAATGTAATGTGAATAGAATAATTATTATTTATACACAATTGGGACCTACTTTAAGGAAAAAAACTCTCAAAATATTTCAAATTAATTCAAGATGTTTCAAAATATATCAAAATATTCCAAGGAATCCTTTTGGGCAAGTTCATAACTACACTATGAATATACAATGGATGAAATATTAACATTCATGGATGAACTTCATCCATGATGTTGTTTGTGGTGATGTTAACGATTATGTCAAACAAGATGTTTGCCATGATGCTAGTGATGATATTGGGCATGATACTAGTGATAATGTTAAACATGATGTTAGTCTTGACATTGGGGATGTCATTTGTGACACCACCTTTTTTCTATTTTTTCTTAAGAATCAAGGAACATGTTTTAAGTTTTTGCATTCCATTACTAAAGGGGGGTTGGGTGTTTTTTACCATGATAACATTTAGTAAACCTTGGGGTATGTCACTCCAAATTGTATTTTCACTTCAAGAATCCCAAACTTTGGAGGTGCCTTAAATTTTAATGATCATGTTATAAGGGTCCGAACAAATGTTGGGTAGATATTATATTTTTTCAATATCAATTGATTTCAGTTATTTAGTAAACTAGTTCTATTTTTATTTTATTTTTAAATTTAACATATCAATTTTAGTAAATAACTCATGTCAAATTTCAATATTTTAATATCCTACAACATAATATCTATTAAAAAATTTAAGCCTTTCAAATAACATGATACAACAACTTCAATCAAATAATCCATTTGGATAAAAATACAAGTACAAAATTTGATCTCTTTCAAGTTCGCCTTCATATTCCTCTAATTATTCCTCTAAGGTAGCATGAAACTCAACCAAAATTATCAAACTAATATGTGAACTACAACTCACCCTAAGATCATTAGGTCAAATTTTGATAATAAACATTAAATTATCCAAGTTATTTGATTGCAAGTGAAATCTCTTCAAATTTGTAAGTATTCCAACCAAACAAAATATCTTTTTAATTGTTATTTGGGATCCCACAACGACAAGAATTTAATGGGCAAGAAATGCAAGAATCAAATACTTAAACATAAACTTGTAACATAAGGAGCCTAAAAAAAAATGCTAAATCATCTTCACAATAAAAATAATTGTATATCCAAATTTTATAAAAAAAATCTAACTATCATTTATATTTTTCATACATCAAGAAATAAAATAAATTAAGGATTTTCTTGGGAGGTTTTGTTATTGTGGCATCATGAACATTTGTAATAATTTTTTTCTTCCAATGGTGAATGAACTATGAGAAAAAACATAAGTTTATATTTATGTTTGAACATTAAGTTTTTAAAATATAAAGGTCTACATGGACCTTATACTTTGTATATATGAACATTTTGACTTAATCTTGAATTCAAATATAAATGTGAAACATAACAAATTTATATACGTCCATTTAAA
>Ga0116230_10007316_pt1 | contig 10900 bp, 10 predicted proteins | sample S1TSphfallax_3_FD_88678 | JGI IMG/M metagenome (GOLD analysis project Ga0116230, IMG submission 88678) | Host-associated microbial communities from peat moss isolated from Minnesota, USA - S1T2_Fd - Sphagnum fallax MG | ecosystem: Host-associated > Plants > Peat moss > Unclassified | place...
CGCGGTGGGCCGCGCGGCCGAGGACAGCCATGAGCATGTGCTGCTGGGCAACGTCGCGCTGTATGGGGCGACGGCCGGGCGGCTGTTCGCGGCGGGGCGCGCGGGCGAGCGGTTCGCGGTGCGCAACTCAGGCGCGACGGCGGTGGTGGAGGGAATCGGCGACCATGGCTGCGAGTACATGACCGGCGGTGTGGTGGCGGTGCTGGGAGAGGTGGGCATCAACTTCGGCGCGGGCATGACCGGCGGGCTGGCGTGGGTGTACGACGCGGAGCAGACGATGATCTCCGGCACGCGCTATCACACGGAGTTTCTGGAGCCGGCTGCGTTTGCCGACACGACGGCGGAGCAGCAGGCCGGGTTGAAGGCGCTGATCGAGGAGCATGTGCGGCTGGCGCACAGCTCGCTTGGTGAGCGGATGCTGGCCGATTGGGACGCGGTTTCGGCGCGGTTTGTGCTTTTTACGCCGAAGCCGCAGGCGTAAAGGCAGGCGGTTTGAATCGAAATCAGGCGGCCGAGGAGTCCGAGATCTCTTCGGTTCTTGAGCGGAGGAAGACGACGTATTCGATGCCGACTTCCTTGGTGATCAGGATTCCAGGGCCATCGATGGCACGCTCAGTGCCGTCTTTGTCGATCCAAGCCGCTTGCTCGATGAATAAGGAAGAATCTTCAGCTTCATCTGAGTAGTAGCCGAGCCAGCCGCTAACAATGACATCGCCCGCTAGACCGACCTGAACCCAGCCGCCGATCTGCTGGAAGACGTCATTCCATATGGTGCTTCTTGCGGTTCTCTCCGTGACATGGAGCCAGCGGAAGATACTGAGCAGCCAGTCATGATTGATATTCGCTGCGTAAAGTACGCCCAGAATGATGGAAGAGGTTCCGAGAACCGCAAGTTGCTTCCAGTGAAGGACGATTTGGAAAACATTCGTCGCCGTCTCGCTCCATGAAAGGGGGAGGCTATATCCGAAGAAGGGCAGGGTTGCTAGGTAGAGCAGGAAGCTCAGCAGAAGAGCCTCGACGACCTTATCCAGTTCAGTCTGTTTTCGTCGGACAGCGAGCGACTGTACGACATAGGCGCACAGGAAACCTGGTAGAAGAACCAAGAGAATACCGAGAGCTTCGATCTTTCCCGGCATAAGTGCTTACCTATTTGGATTTTTCCGGCACGGGAGCGGGTTTGGGCCGGACAGCGTTGGTAGGGACTGACGACTGGTAGCTCCCCATCTTTCCCGATTTACTGTCGAATGCCATGGACTTTCCGTCCTTAACACCACTTGTTTTTAGCATATGGATCGCTTCGCTCCTCTACCGTGGCTAAGAGCCCTAACGTCACGATATCAGAGCTTGTCGTCGATTTGAAGCGTTTCGATGCGGTTGGCTAGGTCGGCTTTGGCGGCGTCTAGGGCGGCGGTCCGGGTGGTGAGTTCGGTTTGGGCAGAGGCGATCAAGTCTTCGGTCTGGTTGAGGTCGTGGACGAAGCGGTCGCGGCTGGATTTGTCGGCGGAGGCTAGGGCGGTGATGTTGGCGCGCTGGCGGTCTTCGTCGGCGCGGAGGGATTTGAGGCGGTCGTTGGTCTGGTCGACGGCGGTTTGGGCGTCGGCGACGGCGCGGCGGGCGGTGAGGATGGGTTGGAGGGCGGCGGTGAGCTTGGGGTCGTCGTTGGATTGCTTGAGGATGAGGACGAGCTGGGCGTCGTCGGCGCGGGTGAGCTGGTAGGTGGTGACGGAGCGGTGGCGGGCGGTGAGCGCGAGCTTGAGGGTCTGGCCCGGGGCGGCCTGGAGGCGGAAGCGGTTGACGGTGGCGGTGGTCTCGTCGGGTTTGGTGGCGGAGGTGAGGGTGTAGCCGGAGCGGACGGGGTGCTCGAGGACGATGGTGCGGGCGTCGGGCGCGGCGTTGTGGAGGGTGTAGGTGGTGGAGACGGTCTGGGCCTTGTGGAACTGGAGGACGCCTTTGCTGGCGGTGATGCGGTCGATGGTGTCGGTGGAGGGACCGCCGCCTTCGACGGTGACGTGGACGGCCTGGTCGGCGGCGTAGGAGAGGAGGCGTTTTTCGTCGGGGTGGATGGGGTCGAGGAGGCCTTCGCCGCCGAAGCTGCCGTTTTCGATGAGGGTGAAGCTGCCGCGGTCGAGGGTGAGGCCGGAGGTGTTGGTGAGCCAGAGGGCGCGTAGGGGCTGGCGGACGGAGCTGCCGTCGGAGGAGACGAGGGTGACGCGCTCGGCGGAGACTTTGGCCTGGAGGATGGGGACGAGGGCGGACTCGTTTTTGCGGATGGTGACGGGCTCGGTGAGGTTGTAGGCGAAGAAGTCGTCGAAGCCGGCGGTGGTGGCGGCGGGCGCGATGGAGGCGGCGACGGCGTCCTCGTAGGATTCGGCGGGGGGTGCGGCGGCCCGCGCGGCGCCGGCGGCCATGCCGCTACCGTAGCCCATCGCCATCTTTGGAGGAGCAGGAGGCCTGGCCATCATGGCCATGGGAGCGCCGAGGCGCGCGGAGGTGGGCGCCCGGTCGGTGCTGAAGCCGTTGCTGCTGCTGTCGTCGACGCTGCTGTCGTAGGTCTGCGGGGTGAGCTGGGGGTCCTGCGCGATGGGGACCTCGGGGCGGCGGGAGTAGATGGGCTGGGAGAGCGGCTGGATGAAGCTCTGCGGCGCGCCGGCGATGAGCGAGAGCTGCACGTTGATCCAGTCGGCGCCGGTGGTGTTGTCCACGACGGACCAGCCCTGGAGAGTTGCGGTCTCAGGTGCGACACCCGAAGCTGCATCCGTGAAGAGGATGCGGTAGGTGGACTTCCAGATGGGAACCTCGGAGATGTAGGAGAGCCGCAGCTCACGGCTGCCGGTGCCGTTGTCGCGCAGGGTAAGGTGGCGGAGGCCCTGGGAGCGGTTGGCGTCGAGCAGCTGGAGGTAGCGGGTGACGTCGGTGTGCAGGGCTGTGTCGAGCAGGCGGACGGAGGTGGCGGGGGTGAGTTCGAGGGTGCGGGTGTCCCCTGCATCGCTGACCACGGTGATGTACTGGCGCGAGGGCGCGGCGTGGGTGTCGCTGGGGTCGGCGGGGGTGCGGTCTTCGACGGCGAGCAGGCGGCCGGCAATAGAGGCGCTGCCGCTGTGGACCTCGACGCGCGCGCCGCGGATGGCGCTGTAGAACTCGAGCGCGGTGGGGTCGGCGGAGAGCGCGAGGGGAAGGTTCTTGAGCTGCTGGTCGAGCGGCGTGGTGGAGTTGTAGCCGGCGCCGGCGATGCGGCCGCCGTTGAGGTCGAGGGCGGTGAGGGACTGGAGGACGTCGTTGAGCTGGCCGCTGGTGAAGTCGATGGAGACGGTGGCGTCGCCGGTGATGCGGCCGGAGTGCTCGAAGAAGCCGACGCCGTTTTTGTAGAGCGAGACGCGGGTGACGGGGAGCGCGGTGACGCCGGCGGGCGTCTGCGCGGAGGCGGGTGGTGTGGAAAGCTGCAGCGCCGGGAGTAGCAAGGCGAGGGTGAGCAGAGCGAGGGGCGTGCGGGTCATGCGTTGGGTCCTCGGGTGTGGGCGCTACGGTTCTGGGTGTAGCTGGCAGGTTAGACACCGCGCAGCCGGAAATGGATCGGGGGCCGGGAAAGAAAAGCATGCAGCGCAAGGGGTATGGACGGCGGCGGTCAGTTGGGCGGCATCACCCTCCGGGGCTAAAGCCCCTCGCTTTCCGGAGCTATTTACGGACGAGCTAAAGCTCGTCCCCTTCAAAGCACACCAAACTTGCCCCGTACCTTATGGACAGTGGGATTGCGAGATGAGTGCGGGGAGGCGATACCATCGGGTGGACGAGATGCAGGGGGACGAGATGGAGGCAGGAGGCGAGATGGCAGGACCGATAGTGGTGACCGGAGCGGCCGGGTTTATCGGGCGCAACGTGGTGGCGGAGCTGAACCGGCGCGGCGAGCAGGAGCTGGTGCTGGTAGACGAGCTGGGGGTGAGCCAGGAGGGCAAGCCGGAGAAGTGGAAGAACCTGGTGGGGCTGCGCTATGAGGAGATCGTGAGCCCGGAGGAGTTTCTGGGCATGATCGAGGACGGCGCGTTCGCCGACGCACGCAGCGTGGTGCATATGGGCGCATGCAGCGCGACCACGGAGAAGGACAACGACTACCTGCTGCGTAACAACTACCAGTACACGCGGGTGCTGTGCAACTGGGCGCGGGCCATCGGCAGCCGGTTCGTGTATGCCTCCAGCGCGGCCACCTACGGCGACGGAGCGCAGGGCTACGACGACGCCGACGCGGCCACGCCGGGGCTGCGGCCGCTGAATATGTATGGCTACTCCAAGCACATGTTCGACCTGTGGGCGCTGAAGCAGGGGCTGTATGCGGGCACGGAGAGCAATATCGTTGGGCTTAAATACTTCAACGTGTATGGGCCGTACGAGGCGCACAAGGAGGACATGCGCAGCGTGGCGGCCAAGAGCTATGAGCAGATCCGCGCGACCGGGACGGTGCAGCTGTTCAAGAGCTACCGGCCGGAGTACAAGGACGGCGAGCAGATGCGCGACTTTCTCTATGTAAAGGACGCGGTGGACGTGACGCTGCACTTCGCGCTGCAGCCGCCGGAGGCGCCGGGCGGGCTGTTCAACTGCGGCACGGGGATATCGCGGACGTGGGTCGATCTGGTGTCGGCGGTGTTTGCGGCGATGGGACGGGAGACGAAGATCGAGTTCATCGAGATGCCGAAGGTGTTGCAGGGCAAGTATCAGTACTACACGCAGGCCGACCCGACGAAGCTGCGCGCGGCGGGGTATGCAAAGCCGTTTACGACGCTGGAGGACGGGGTGCGGGAGTATGTGGAGTTTTTGGAGAGCGGGCAGTAGGAAAGCGGTAGGATGGCGGTGCGATGCAGAAGGCAAAGAGGACGAAAGCAATCTATCCGGGCACGTTCGACCCGCTGACCAATGGGCATCTTGACCTGATCGCGCGGGGCGCGAAGGTCGTGGACGAGCTGGTGGTGGCGGTGCTGCGCAATTCGGGCAAGGACAATCCGCTGTTCACGGTGCCGGAGCGGGCGGAGATGCTGCGCGAGGCCACTGCGCAGTGGAGCAATGTGAGTGTGGCCACCTTCGATGGGCTGCTGGTGGACTTTGCCCGCCAGCAGGGGGCCAAGGCGGTGCTGCGCGGCATCCGCGCGGTTTCGGACTACGAGTACGAGCTGCAGATGGCGATGATGAACCGCAAGCTGGACCCCGAGCTGGAGACGCTGTTCATGATGCCGGGGGAGAAGTACACGTACGTGAGCTCGCGGCTGATCAAGGGGGTGTTTGAGCTGGGTGGGGACGTGAGCAGCCTGGTGCCCCCGAACGTGGTGGAGCGGCTGAAGGCGAAGGTGCCGGGAAAGAAGTGACTCTTCAGGAAGAGTTCGGCCAGATCGATATCTACGTCTTCGACCAGATTCTGCGCGGCAACATTGGCCCGGGGATGAAGCTGCTGGACGCCGGCTGCGGCTACGGGCGCAACCTCGTCTATCTGCTGCGCATGGGCTGCGAGGTTTTTGCGCTCGATGCGGATGCGGCGGCCGTGGAGCATGTGCGGGCGCTGGCGGCGGAGTTGGCGCCCGGGCTTCCGGCGGAGAACTTTCGCGTCGGCGAGATCGAGACGATGCCCTGGGCGGATGGGTTTGCGGACGTGGTGCTGTGCAACTCGGTGCTGCACTTTGCGCGGGATGAGCGGCAGTTTTTGGCGATGGTGACGGAGCTGTGGCGGGTGCTGCGGCCGGGCGGGCTGCTGTTCTGCCGGCTGGGGTCGCGTATCGGGATGGAATTCGAGCGCGTGCGGCCGAATATCTACCGGACCGGCGACGGCTCGGAGTGGTTTCTGGTGGATGAGGCGGCGCTGCTGGACATGACCCGGCAGATGGATGCGGTGCTGGTGGACCCGCTGAAGACCACCGTGGTGCAGGAGTACCGGTGCATGACGACGTGGGTGCTGCGCAAGCGGCGGTAAACGGCGAACGCGGAGGTCGCGAAGGACGCAAAGGTGCGCGGAGGAAGTTGCGGGGGCAACTTTATCTCCACCGCCAAAGCTGAAATACTAGAAGGCATGAGTACAGCGACAGCTACGAAGGTCCTGAGCGACCGGATCGAACGCATTGAAGTTTCGGCCACCATGGCCATTACCGCCGAGGCGCTGAAGATGAAGGCGCAGGGCATCGACCTGGCCGACTTCGGCGCGGGCGAGCCGCACTTCGCCACGCCGCGGCACATCAAGGACGCGGCCATCGCCGCGATCGAGGCGAACTTTACCCGCTACACCGCGGTGGCCGGCGTGCCGGAGGTGCGCAAGGCGGTGGTGGAGCGCCATGCGGCCGACTTCGGCACCGACTACACGGTGGAGGAGTGTGTGTTTTCGACCGGCGGCAAGCTGGCGCTGTTCAACGCGATCCAGGTGCTGGTGGACCACGGCGACGAGGTGATTCTGCCGGTGCCGTACTGGGTGAGCTTCAAGGACATCATTCAATATGCCGGCGGCAAGGTGGTGTACGTGGAGAGCGAGGAGCGCGAGAACTTCCGCGTGACCGCGAAGATGATCGAGGCGGCGATGACGCCGCGGACCAAGGCCATCATCCTGAACACGCCTTCGAACCCGAGCGGCGCGGTGGTGAGCCCGGCGGACCTGGAGGCGATCGTGCGGCTGGCGGCGTCGCGCGGCGTGTACGTGCTGCTGGACGAGTGCTACGTGTACCTGAACTTTACCGGCGAGATTGTGAGCGGGGCGAGCTTCGGCAAGACCTCGCGCGAGGTGCGGGAGCATGTGCTGGTGATGGGGTCGCTTTCGAAGACCTATGCAATGACGGGCTGGCGGGCGGGGTTTGCGCTGGGGCCGAAGGCGGTGATCTCGGCGATGAGCAAGCTGCAGTCGCAGTCCACCAGCAATGCGGCGAGCATGGTGCAGCGGGCGTCGATCGCCGCGCTGACGGGCAGTCAGGAGTGCGTGGCGGAGATGCGCGCGGACTACATCACGCTGCGCGACCGCGTGCTGGCGGGGTTCAAGACCATCCCCGGGCTGACGTGCACGGTGCCCGAGGGCGCGTTCTATGTGTACCCCAACGTGAGCGCGTTCGTGGGCCGGGGCGGGATGAAGAGCGCCGGCGACATCGCGGCGCGGCTGCTGAGCGAGGCGCATGTGGTGACGGTGCCGGGCGAGGCCTTCGGGACCGCTGAGCACATCCGGCTCTCCTATGCGGTGTCGGCCGACGTGATCGATAAGGGCGTGGAGCGGATGCGCACGTTTTTGGGCGGCCTGGCCTAGCGCCGGTTGCAAGAAGGGCAAGGCATGTCTGCAGCAACGACGAAGACGCCGCAGTTTACGGCGGTGGTGCTGGCCGGCGGAGCTGGGACGAGGTTCTGGCCGCGCAGCCGCCAGGCGCGGGCCAAACAGGTGCTGCAGCTGGACGGCCGGGGCACGATGATCCAGCAGACGGTGGCGCGGCTGGAGGACGTGATGCCGGGCCACGATGTGTGGGTGATTACCAACGACCTGCTCTATGGCACCATCGCGGGGCAGCTGCCGGAGGTGCAGAGCGAACGGATTCTGCGTGAGCCGGAGTCGCGGAACACGGCGCCGGCGTGTGCGCTGGCGGCGTTTCTGCTGGCGCGGGAGACGCCGGATACGGTGATCGGGGTGTTCCCGAGCGACCACACGATCGGCAACGTGGCGCGCTTCCACATGATCCTGCGGGCGGGGATGAAGCTGGCGGTTTCGGGCGCGAAGATGGTGGTGCTGGGCGTGCCGCCGACGCGGGCCGAGACCGGCTACGGGTACATCGAGCTGGGCGACGCGGTGACGCCGGTGACGGTGGGCGGCGAGGCGATCCCGGTGCGGCGGGTGCGGCGGTTTACCGAGAAGCCCGACGCGCAGCGGGCGCGGGCCTTTGTCCGCTCGGGCAGCTATGTGTGGAACAGCGGCATGTTTCTGTGGAGCGCGCGCACGCTGACCGAGGCCATCCGCGAGCATGCGCCGGCGATGGCGCCGCTGCTGGAGCGCATCGCGGCGGCGTGGGGAACGCCGGAGTTTGCGGATGTCTTCGGCGAGGTGTATCCGCAGTGCGAGTCGATCTCGATCGACTACGCGGTGCTGGAGCCGCGCTCGGCGAAGGGTGAGCTGGCCAGCGAGCTCTACTGCCTGCCGGCGGACTTTGCGTGGAACGACCTGGGCTCGTGGGCGGCGCTGCATGAGTTCATCAGCGAGACCCGCGAGGTGCGCAACAACAATGTGGTGGAGGCGGCGCACGATGTGCAGATCGACGCCTCGGGGTGCTATGTGTTTTCGCCGGGTAAGGCGGTGGCGCTGGTGGGGGTGAAGGACCTGGTGGTGGTGGAGACCGACGACGCTTTGCTGATCACCACCCGCGACGGCAGCCAGGACGTGGGCAAGGTGGTGGCGGAGTTGAAGGCCGGCGGCCGGCTGGACCTGATCTAAAGACAGTGAATAGTGAATAGTGAATAGTGAATAGTGAATAGTGAATAGTGAATAGTGAATATGAATAGTGATAAGTCATGAGCGAAGTGGCGTCAGCGGTGAAATTCGGCACGGACGGCTGGCGCGGCATCATCGCCGACGACTTTACCTATGCGAATGTGCGCGTGGCGGTGCGGGCGATTGCGCGCTACGTGCTGGAGCATGAGGACGGCGCCGCGGGCGTGTGCGTGGGCTACGATACGCGCTTCGGCTCGCGGCGGTTTGCGCGGGTGGCGGCGGAGGTGCTGGCCGAGGCGGGCATCCCGGTGCTGCTGGCACATACGTTTACGCCCACGCCGGAGCTCTCCTTTGCGGTGCGCGGACGCAAGGCCGCGGGCGGAGTGATGATTACCTCCAGCCACAACCCGGCGGACTGGAACGGCGTGAAGTACAAGGCGAGCTACGGCGGCTCGGGCAGCCCGGCGATCATTGCGAAGATTGAGAGCTATCTGGGAGCGGAGCTGACGGACGCTCAAGTATCGGGAAAGATCGAGGAGGTGGACTTTGCGCCGGAGTATGTGGCGGCGCTGGAGTCGTTCATCGATCTGAAGAAGATCAAGGCCTCGGGCTACAAATTTCTTATCGACACGATGTACGGCGCGGGCAAGGGTTATGTGGCGGGGATCTTCGCGCGCGCGGGCGTGCCGTGCGTGGAGTTCCGCGGCGAGCTGAACCCGGCGTTTCCGGGCATCAATCCGGAGCCGATCCTGCCGCACATCGCTGCTACTCAGGTGGAGGTGGTTAAGCAGAGGTGCGCGGCGGGGCTGATCACCGACGGCGACGCCGACCGCATCGGCGCGGTGGATGAGCGCGGCAACGTGGTGGACGCGCACAAGGTGTATGCGGTGCTGCTGGAGTGGCTGCTGAAGCGCAAGGGCTGGCCGGGCGATGTGACCCGCGCGTTCAACACGACGAAGATGCTGGACCGCATCGCGGCGAAGTATGGACGGCGGCTGCATGAGCACGGCATCGGGTTCAAGTATGTGTGCGAGCTGATGCTGGAGGGCGAGGTGCTGATCGGCGGCGAGGAGTCGGGCGGGATTGGCATCAGCCGCCACCTGCCGGAGCGCGACGGCCTGCTGAACAGCCTGCTGCTGGCCAACGTGATGGCGGACGAGGGCAAGCCGCTGGGCGAGCTGGTGGCCGCATTGCAGGCCGAGTACGGCGAGCACCAGTACGGCCGCGTGGATATGCACATCGCGGAGGCGGTGAAGCAGTCGGCGATTGCGCGGGCGAGGGCCGGGGTGGCGGCGTTTGCAGGCATGCCGGTGCAGCGCGTGGAGACGCTGGACGGGATCAAGTTCTATCTGGACAACCCGGCGGCGGCGGGCCGGACGAACGCAGCGGAGACCTGGCTGCTGCTGCGCGCCAGCGGCACCGAGCCGCTGCTGCGGGTCTACTGCGAGAGCTGCGACACGGCCAGCGTGGCGCGGGTGCTGGAGGCGGCGCAGGCGTTTGTGCTGGAGGGGAAGTGAGCGTGACGGAGCTGCGGGTTGAGGGCATGTTGTTCGATATGGACGGCGTGCTTGTCAGCTCCATCGCCAGCGCCAACCGCTGCTGGAAGCTCTGGGCCAAACACTACGGTGTGGCGAACTGGCAGGATGTCGAGATTCCGCACGGCACACGCGCCGAAGAGATCGTCCAACTGCTCGCGCCGCATGTGGATGTCGCCGAGGGTCTGCACCGTATCGAAGACATGGAGATCGCCGACGTGCACGACATCGTCACGCTGCCCGGCGCGCGCGACCTGCTGCAGAGCATGCCGCTGGAGCGCTGGGCCATCGTCACCTCCGCCACGGACCGCTTGCTCCAGGCCCGGCTGCGCGCGGCCGGCCTGCCCCAGCCCGACCGCCTCATCAGCGCCAACGTGGTCACCCGCGGCAAGCCCGACCCGCAGCCCTATCTGATGGGCGCGGCCCGCCTGGGCGTCGCCGCCACCGACTGCCTCGTCTTTGAAGATGCCCCCAGCGGCGTCCGGGCCGGCGTAGCCGCCGGTGCTCGCGTCGTCGGCGTCCTCGGCACCACGCCCGCCGAAACTCTGCTGGCCGAGGGCGCAAGCTGGCTTGTGCCCTCGCTCGCCGCCGTCCGCGCGATCGCCGGGGCAGACGGTCTTACCGTAACCATCGACGCTGTGTAGAGCAATTCTCTGTTGGGATATAACACTTTCTGTTGCCGTTGTTCTTGCGGTTGCCTTTGCTTTTCTTTCTTCCATTCCGAGCGCAGCGAGGAACCTGCTTCTTGGAACCACCTCCACACCTTCGGGAACCCACCGTTTAGGGCCGACGGCGCGGCCACATCCCAGGGCCGGGGCAACGCCCCGGGTCAACGGCCACAACGCAACCCCGAGGGCTGAAGGCCCGCTCTAATCTGTTAGGTGTGCTTGTTGTATGCGCTGGGGCCACACAGAACGAGATGCCCTCCCATATCGGAGAGCTTGTC
>Ga0116230_10007317_pt1 | contig 10899 bp, 12 predicted proteins | sample S1TSphfallax_3_FD_88678 | JGI IMG/M metagenome (GOLD analysis project Ga0116230, IMG submission 88678) | Host-associated microbial communities from peat moss isolated from Minnesota, USA - S1T2_Fd - Sphagnum fallax MG | ecosystem: Host-associated > Plants > Peat moss > Unclassified | place...
GCTTCACACATCCGCGCATCGTCCGCGGGTGCCGCCTCAAGTTCGGCACGCCGCTGCCGTTGCCACTGCGGCGCGCCGGTATGCGGTGCGCGGCAGACCCACGTCTTCCTTATGTCATCCGCAAACGCATGCAGCGCGGAGCGCCACATTGCAGAGTTGTGAGGCGCATCAAGATCGTGACAGCCGGTGCATCACGCCGTTCGCGTCTACGCTGAAATCATTGCCGCGCCAGGTGACGGTCGAGGTGAAGAAGCATTGCAGCCAGACCCAGCCGAGCAGCACGTCACGCAGCGGCAGCAGCCACAGATCCGACAGCAGCGGTTCGCGCACCGGCACGCGGTGTCCCACGTGCACCACCAGGCGCAGCAGCACGGTGACGGCGAACAACAGCCTCGACGTGGACACGAGCGCGGTGTGCCCGGACACTGCGGCGGTCAGCACCAATCCCAGCACGGCGAGAGGCAGGCTGAAGGTCAGGAACAATCCGAGAAAACAGCGCGGCTGAAGGACACGCAGCGTCCGCATCCAGCGGACTTCATGGCGGACCACGGAACCCAGGGACGGCTCATGATGTTTTCCGCTCACGACATGGCGCGACAACACGATGCGAAGGCCCAGCGCCCGCACCAGGGTGCCGAGACGGTGGTCGTCCGCCAGTTGATCCGCCAGCATTTCAAATCCACCGATCGCGCGCAATGTCGCGCGGCGAATGCAGATCGTCTGGCCCGAGACGTATCCCTGATAGCCGAACAACCATGCCAGCAGCACCGAGGGGACGTACCACTCGTTGATATACATCGCGCCGATGCGCGACCACATCCCCGGCGTCGGGATTCCCCGATACAGGCAGGTGACCAGCCCGATGCGCGAATCGCTCAAGGGCGGCGTCACGAGGCGAAGATAATCCGCTTCGACGCAGGCGTCGCTGTCGGCCATCACCAGGAAATCATGCAGGGCATGCGGCAGCATGTTGATGAGATTGCTCACCTTCCAGTTGCTGCCATGCAGCTTCGAATCGACCACGACGCTGATCGGCAGGGAAGGAAATTCCGCCGCGAGCCGTCTCGCAATCGCGCATGCGGGGTCCGATGCGTCGCGGATGCCGAATACGATCTGGTAGTCCGGATAATCCTGCCGGCAGAACGACCGTAGATCCTCGTACAGACCGGGCTCTGCACCGCATAGCGGCTTCAAGAGGGTGACCGGCGGCAGGGCGGTGTCCGGTGGCGTACGCTGCGGCAGGCGCCATACCCCCAAGGCGATGGCATTCAGGGCCGAGTACCCAGCCGCTGCCGCCGAGCAGGCCAATCCCAGCAGAAGGAGCAGGGTTGAAAGATAAGCCATCGATGCCATCGGGAAGGGAGTCACTGTAGGCTTTACACAAAAAAGTATACGCCAAGGGGACCGGGTACGACATCCCCGGCCCGCGGACGTGACAATCCGATGACAGTGCGCCGATGGCGCTGCGACCTCAGGCTTGACATCGATAGCTTTGCAATAGAGAGTACGCGGCCTTCCGGCACGTCGCCAAGAGCAGCATCCGTCATTACAAGGCATGAGAAAATATGGGTCGGATTCGTGGGCGCGCTGGCCGGCGCCGCGTTGCCCGCGCTCGTCAACGCCGATGACTTTTCGGTGCGTGGGGCGCTCGAGGACGTGAAGGATTATTACACCGCGCCGCTTCGATGGGACGAGGAAGACTGGCTCTATTTCGGTGGCGCACTGGCGGCCGTCGGCGCATCACATGAGTTCGACGGGCGCGTGCGCCAGCACTTCGAGAAGGGTCCCGACGACGGGTTGAACGGCGGTCAGGACAAGAACTCTCTGCGCGATGCGTTGCCGGCCGTCGGTCTCATCTTGGGCACCGGCCTCTATGCCGGGTTCATCCGCGACCGTGACGGTTATCAGGAGACCTGGTCGCTCCTCGAAGCCGGGATCCTGAGCACCGCAACCGGCGAAGTGCTGACTTATGCGGGCGGCAGAGAGCGTCCGGATGCCACCACCTCGCCGAACCAGTGGCGGCAGGGGGGCGACTCGTTTCCTTCGGTGCATACCAGCGCTGCATTCGCGATCGGCATGGTGTTCGCCGAATCCGGAAACGACGAGTACCGGTGGATCCGGCGCATTTTAGGGTATGGGATAGCAGGTGCCACGGGTTATATCCGGGTCAAGGACAACGAGCATTGGGTGTCTGATTCCGTGGCCGGGGCCGCGCTCGGAATCGCGACCGCGCGTTTCGTGCTGAATCGACAGGGCACGAACAGCCCGGCGGATCTCGCATTCCAACCGGTCAAAGGTGGCTGGCAGCTTTCTTACACGGTGAAAACCCATTAATCCACGGGCGTATGGCGCCCCCAGTCGAAGCGACGTCCCAGAATGGCCTTGACGATGAGATGATCGGTGGCTCCCGTGGCGCCGATCCCGACGCCGAGATTGATCTCCCACAAGGGTGAGACGTTGAGGTCGGCAACGACGAACACCTGTTGCTGTTGGGTATGGACCGGGGAGATGTTGCCGATCGCCCCATAGTCTGCATACCATTCGACGCCGCCGCTCACGACCTTCGTGAAGTCGTAGCCGATCTTCGCGCTCGGCGCGAAACCCAAGCCTTGATTGACGTCCGGTCCATGCAGCGTGCGCTCGAGGGCGGGATTGATGGCGAAGTACCAGCGGCCGATGCTCTTGTCGATGATCGGCCTGATCTCCCACGTCCAGGTATCCGTCGAATAGGCGGAGCGCTGGAAGCCGATCTCGGTCGACAAACTGACGCCCACCGGCCACCCCCAGGAGTCCGGGACACGAATGCGCGGGCGTATGTGATCGCCCACCCATTGCACGCCGTGGCCATCCTGCTCGCTCGTGAAGATGTAAAATCCGACCTCGGACCAATCGTTGAGCCCCTCGGTGAGTTCGATCGTCTCATGCTCCTGATGGTTGGTAGGGTATAGACCGTCCTCCATGTACTTCTGTCCGTCGACGGTGAAGTTCGAATGCAATTCGACCATCAGAGTCTCGGGCGGCACGGTATCGGCGCCGTAGACCTGGATTTCGTAGTTGGTCTGAGCGTGAACCGGGGGCGCCAGCACCGCGGCCAGAAGCGAAACCAGCCGGAGCTCGCCACGCCGGCACGTGGCGCACGACACCGTGCCGCCCGGCCGACGCGCCGCGGCCGGGGTGGCCACGCCGGGCAGGTCAGGCGCATCAGACATAGCCGAACAGCATCATGAAGCCGAGATCCATGTGATTCTGCTGATGACAGTGAAACAGGGTCGCGCCCGGATTGTTCGCGGTGAATTCGACTTCAGCGGTCGTGTGCGCATCGACGAGGACGACGTCCTTGACGACACCGTGAATGTCCCCGTTGGGTCCGGCCGCGCCGGCATCGAGGGTCAACCCGAGCCGTCGCAGTTCGAAGCTGTGCCGGTGCAAATGCAGCGGATGATCATCGATGCTCTTGTTGATGAACTGCAGTCGGTAGCGCGCGCCCTGCGTGAGATTGGTCACGCCGCCGTCCGGGTATGACCTGCCGTTGATGGTCCATGCCTCCATGCTGCCGTGGCCGCGAAAGCGGGACTCGATCACCAGCGGTATGAGGTGGGCCGGCGCTGCGGCGGCCGCCGGGTCCGCGGCCGCGGCAAACTGCTCGTAGCTCCAGCGCAGTTCGGGCGGCTGATCCCATTGCGGCGCGCCGTCGCGCCCGGCGTATTCCACGACCATCCCCATGCCGAGTGCTTGCACATGTTTGCGCACCTCACCGAGGATCCAGACGCCCGGATTGTTCATCTCGACCATCACACAGACACGCTCCGCGGGCGCCAGCCGGATCATCTGGACGGTGCGCGGGTTGGGCACCGGGTTGCCGTCGAGTGCCACGACCTGCAGTGCATGGCCGGCCAGGGCGATCCAATGAACTTCCGTGGGGCTCGAGTTGAGGACGTGCAGAAGAATTCGCTGTCCCTGTTTCACCCGCAACGGTTCGCAGGAGCCCAAAACGCGGGCGTTGATGGTCGCGACCGCGTAAGCCGGATTCATGGCGCCATCATCGCTCGCCAGCAGGTGTCCCCGCCAATCATGCAGTGCGAGGAAGACTTCCTGATCGTAGGGCGCCGGATTGCTCGCCGGCTCGATCATCAAGAAGCCGTGCTGACCGCCGTATTGTGCCCGCGTGAAATCGTTCATGGCCATCGTATGCGTGTGATACCACCGAAAGCCCGCCGGCCGTGGGACGAATGCATAGAGCGCGCTCGAGTTCGGGGCGATCGGCGGCGTGCCTTCCTCCGTGGCGCCATCCACGTCGGGTGGGATGAACAGTCCATGCCAGTGGACGACCTCCGGCCGGTCCGTCCGGTTGTTCACGCGGATGGTGACGGCCTGATTTTCCTTGAACCGCAACAACGGCCCCGGCACCTGGCCATTGTACGCGACGGTCTTCAAGCGATGGGTGGGCGACAGTTCGAGCGTGACCGGAGCGATGTCAATGACGTAGTCCGCCGCCGGCGCCGCGCGCGCGCGAAACGATTCCGATGGCAGCGCCGCGGCAATCCCCACCAAGCCAGCCCCCGTCAACAGATCGCGCCGCGAAATCATGGCGTCGCAGTCCGGGGTGTCGTCGACGCGGCGTGATTCAGCGGCAAGGTGAACATGACCCGGTTCGAATGTCGTCACCGAAGTAAAGCAAAAAGCATGGATGCCGTGTTGGCGTTTTCAGCCGCACGTCGGCTTGCCTTGAGACGTACGATCCATTACTTTGTCATGCAAAGTTAGCAGTGTGCTGCGTGACCCTACGCTTTGTTGTCGTAATCCGAGGTGTTGGAATGAATTCGCTCCGCCCACGGACAGCGTCCTTGCGGTCGACCGGTGACAGCCGGACGGGAGTATCGGACTGGGCCGCGCGCGGGTTCGCATTTCTCACCGGTGCCGTCGTCGTGCTGGCGGTCGGGCACACTCTTCAGCCGCAGATGGTGGTCGTGGCCGATTTCGTACTTCCGGTCCTGTTTGGGGCATGTCTCGTGGGATCCGTCGCTGCCGACGCCTCGTGCAACCGCTTGTCGGACGATGCGGGGGCGAGCCGCGCCGCGCGGATTCGCCGTGCCTCTCGTCTGGTCTATCTTTGGCTGTATGTACTGTTCGGTGCCGACGAAGTCGCCGCATGGATGAGCGATTGCCCGATCGAGTCGGCCGCCGTCGGCTTGAGGCGCTTTCTCGTCGCGGGGATCGTGGTCCTGGTCATGATCCGCGTTTCACGGGTTGCGCTCGCCGTGGCGCATCGCGAACGGCGCGCTGCGCGCTGAGGCTTCTGCAGGTATGCTTGTGGCGTTGTAAACACCGCCGGTGAGATCCTGGGATGCCTAGCGTCTGGTCCTGTGCCCGAATGGTCGCGTGCTGTGGGTTCATCGCGGTGAGCGTGCAGGTTGCGACTGCGGCCGACATGGTCGACCACACGACCAACTGTCAGTCACCCGGATGGGATATGCGCCGCGAACTCACGGCGTTCGGTATGGAACCGCTGCGCGAGGCGGCGGCGGACGGTGCGCCGAAGGCGCCGGTGCTGCGGCTCGGCACGCTGTACGCGCTGCGCCTGCATCCGCAGGGTGAAGTGCGATTCGCGGAACCGCCCGGTCGGGGCGGGAAATCGACCACGCCGATGGCGGGCATGGCTCGCATCACGGTTCGCAGCAGCGGCCTGTACCGCATCACCCTCGATTCGCCGTTGTGGATCGACGTCGTGACGCCCGAGGGGATCCTGGCGCCGACTGACTACACCGGGTGGCATGAATGCGGCGTTTTTCGCAAGAGCGTCGTTTTCAGCCTGAAGGCGGGTCACGCCGTGGCTCTGCAATTCAGTGACGCGGCCACCGATCTCGTGAAAGTGGTCATCGAGCCCGCCGCGAGTCCCTGACACCGAGGAACGCGACATCGAGGAAGGCCGCTCCTAGGCGGCGGCCTCGTCGACCATGGCGATGATGCCGTCGAGCACCAATCCGCCCACCCTCAGACGACAGCCCTCGATCTGCTGACGATCGAACGATCTCCTGAATGTTCTCCCCTTGACGCTGAGTTCGATCGCCGCGCCCGAGGGCCCGCGGGTGGAGGTTCCGGTGTCGACATTCGTCACGCTGCCGTACAGCCCATGGTTGGCAAGCCGGCTCTTGATCTCCTGGCGCATCTTACTCAAACCTGTGTCGAACTCTTCGCGCGACTGATTCTCGTCCATGGCGTCCTCGTAAATCGACGGTGATGCACTCCATACTACGCGGATACTCGCCCGCTCACCTGAGCTGTTCGTGCCAGGACCGTTCGCTCACAATGGCGATCGGCTGTCCATTCGCCTTCAAATCGACGCCCTCGCTGATTTTGGTGCCGAAATTACCGTGCCGCCATTCCTCGGAACCAAAGGCGCCGACGATCAAGTACCCGGTATTGGCCGTGACGGCGGGGGAGCACACACCGCCCCGGGTCACGATGGCGGCTTCGACGCGCTTGCGAGAGCCGTACACGAATTGCCCGGTGACCACGAAACGTCGCGTGGGGTACACGATCACCGGCGGCGGATCGTCGAATGGAATGGTGCCGCCCGCGCCGGGTGTCTGCAGGGGCTGCGGGCCGCCGGCAACGGTGCGCAGCACGTCGAGCAATTCGAGTTCTTCGCGAGGATCCAGGTAGCGGTCGATCGTGGCCCGGGACAGCCGCTCGAACAGCACGTTACGCGGCCAAGTATCCCTGGCCCGGTGATTGCTTTCGATCCAGTCGAGCAGAAAGTGCGCGTCGGAGTCATCGGCATCGTCCGCGAGCATAGTGCGGCACAGCGCAACGAGCTCCTCCATGGTGCGGGGTGTCGCGCGTCGTTCAGGTCCCAGGATGTTGGCGATGGTCGGACGAAATTCGACCGTGGCCGTCTGGGAGCGGTGCCGCGGCAGCATGCAACGCGCAACTTCCGCCCGATCCTTGGGTTCCAGTGAACCGAAGATGGTGTGAATGAGGCCCATGCCCGGCAGCCTAACGCCGGGGTGCGGCGGGCTGGGGGGTCTTGACGCGATCCCGTGACTGCAATCACAGCCGCTTCGCAGCATTCGTGCCCGCCGTCACGAAGCCTATTTAACTGTAAAAAAGGCCAGCAGCGTGACGGTGGCCGGGTCGAAGACCGCGAGCAGTGGCCGGCCACGGCCGGTCATCGGGATGGCGTTGCGCAGGTCGGGGGAATAACCCGCCGCCCGCAATTTTTCCTTCAGGATCGTCTTTTCCTTCGGGACGAAATAGCCGACGTCGTCGACCTTCTTGAGCTGGGTCCGCAACGTCGGCAGACCGGCCTCCCAGGGTTTGTAGTAGCGCGGCATCGAGATGACATCGTCGCCGCCGGTCACCGCGGCGGCGACGATCCTGCCGCGTTCCTCCGCGTCCTCCGGCAGCGGTGCCCAGATCCAACGCGGCAGACTGTACCAATGGGGAATCAGCGCGGCGTGCTCGCGGCGGGCGCGCGCCAGCTCGTCGGCGCCGATGTCGTAGGCCTGCACGAGCTGTAGGACGTTCTCGGAAAATGCGTAGTACAGGGGACGCGCCTTCCACAGCAACGCGCTCCCGTACAGCAGCGCGCAGAGCTGGATCACACCGATCACGGCAATGTCGCGTGCCAGTTCCCGGCGCGGTTTCGAGTCAGTCGCGACGACGGCGGTGAGCATGGGTCCGGCCACCAGATCGACCCCCGCGATCAACACCACCACGTGGGCGGCGTCCGCGAGGTACCAGCCGGGCCACCGATACCAACCGAGGAACAGCGCGCCCTGCAACGCGGTCAGCACGACCAGGCTCGTGAGCAGGTGTAATCCGAAGCATCGCAGCCGGAAGCGCATGCGGGTATGTCAGTCGAATTCGGTGGGCAGTCCGGGCTCGTCGGCATGCCGGAACATCAGTTCGATCTGGCCGGGCGTCGTGCGTCCCAGCGACAACGGCGGCAGGTCGTTGCGTCGAAAGAACGCGACGTCGCTCGTTTCGTCGCTCGTGCGCGGACTTCCGCCGGTCAGTTCGCAGATGAAGAACAGCTTGTAGATCGAATCGATGTGGTGCGGCGCATTGCGACTGCGATAGTCGTGAACGGCGGCCAGCTTCGTCACACGGGATTCGAAGCCGGACTCCTCGTTCAGTTCGCGGACGACGCATTCGGCCGGCGTTTGATTGACATCGGCCCAGCCGCCGGGCAATGTCCAGCGGCCGTCGCTGATTTCCCGCACCAACAGCAGGCTTCCGTCCTGAAATGCAGCGCCGCGCACGTCCACCTTGGGCGTGGCATAGCCGGCATCCTGCCGGAACAGGTCCACGATCTTGGCGGTGTCGGCATCCGTACCCCGCGCCATCAACGAGGCGCTGATTTCTCGGATGCGTTCGAATCGCTGGCGGTCGAACGGGTCCTTGGTGAAGGTCAGGCCGATCTGTGCGATCGCGCGAAGCTCGCGGCCCATCACCAGCCACTCAGGTTCGATCACCCGCCACCACCACCGGCCGCGGCGCAGGTGGCATCGAGCATCAATTCACCGGTGGGGCCGGTACCGGTGAGGATGACGAACCCCGGCCCGCTCTTGAACTGCATGCCGGCGACCACCAACGTGTAGTCGCCCATGTGATGCCGTACGTCCGGACCGAGATTGGCGAGCAATTCGAACGGGTTCGCGCCGTCGAGCCCGTCGCCCATGATGCGCTGTGCCTGATAGGTGGACCCCGCCACGGTCAGGGGCGCCCACGCATCGCCGATCTGCCCGGCGGCCGCGCGCAGGGAATCGATCACGTCCTGCCGAAGGCACTCGATATGCACGTGGAACTGGTCCTGGCTGCGGGACCGCGCCGTGTTGATGGCCAGTCCGACGTCGGCGCGCGGCACCGGGTGTCCGACCAACCTATCGAGGAGGTCACGCGAGTGCCATCCTTCCGCGAAATAGTTGGGGGTGTCCGGATCGAGCAGCTCGCTGCTTTCGATGCCGGCCATCGTCTGGGTCGGTATCAACAGATAATGCGCGCCGCCCTTGCGATCCGCGAGCACCGCGTAACCCGGACCCTCGGGATCGGAGTCCGGCAAAAACACACGCTCGCACGGCGCCGGATCATGCTTCTGGATCCAGTCGATGACGCATTGCTGTTGCACGATCTGGCGCAGCGCGTCGCGGCCGGAGTTGGTCTCCGGCGAGTAGGTGGAGCCCTGTGAGGCGGCGGTGGGCTTCTGATGCGAGTGTTGGGCGCGCACCGGCGTGGTGGCGAAAGCCACGGCACCCAGTACGATTGCGACCCAGACTCTGCGGGGACATGTCGAGTTCACGTGACTCCGTCGGTGCGATTACGAATGGATGCCCGACATCATGGCAAATCGGCGCCGTCGATGGCCAGTCATTTCGTCCGCCCCGGCGGATCAGTTCTTGTGGGCGATCTGGGGCACCGCGCCGTAGCGTCCGCGCAGATAGCCCTTGCCGATGAGCTCGCGCCTGCGTGGACCCGAGCGCTGCAGCGGCGACAGGCCGCTGGCGCGAGCCTCGTCCAGATGCATCAGCCAGATCTCGTCGCGGCGCAGGATGTCAAGGTCCATGAGCGTGGTGTTGTGGCTGGTGATGAGCAGCTGTGCGCCGCGATTGGAGGTGGCCGGATCCGTGATGAGTTGGATGAGAAAACGCGCAATGAGCGGATGCAGGCTGGTGTCGAATTCGTCCACCAGCAGCAGCTTGCCGTCGTCGATCGCGGCAAGCAGCGGACCCAACAGCGCGAACAGTCGATGCAGGCCGGCCGCCTCGAACCGGGACTGAATCCACACCGGGTGCCAGTCCTCGCGGCTGTACAGGAACTCGATGATCGGGCGTGAGGCGCCCTGGGCGGCATGCATGGCGCCGCCCAGGCGTGGACTGCCCAACTCGGCCGGGGCGCCGTCGCGGTCCGCGACCCGCACGTCGTCCACCAGGATGTCGACGGCACGCAATATCGCGACCAGCCGCGATTTGAATTCATCGTCGCGTATCTGAGCCACGACGCGGGTCAAATCCGCGAGATTCGACGGGAACACGATGTCCAGGCAGTGTTCCACCCAATGCAGCAGCGGCGCCAGCTGCCTCGAGTTCAGCTGTGCGGCGGCGGTGAGAAACAACGCCTGGGGCCGGGTTGCCTTGCGCCACATTTCGCGCGGACCGTTGAAGCTCGGCGAGAACGGCGCCCACGAATCAGCGCGCGTCGCGGCGTTGAAGGCGCGTTCGAACCAACGCTGTGACTTGCCGGTGCGATACACCAGCAGCCGCTCCGAGGTGATCTGGTCCGCGTCATAGGACATGGAATAGCGGTAGCGCACGTCGCCGAGAAGCACGTCGAGCTCGAATTCGGTGGGCTTGTCGACCGATGGACCGAACTGAAACGGTGTGTAGCGTTCGGTGAGCTGGGTGTCCGAGAAACTGGTGGAGTGCAGGATCAAATCCCGCAGCGTCGCCACGGCAACCAGCAGATTGGTCTTGCCGCTCGAGTTCGGACCGAAGATGATGGCCGCCTTGGAGACGCGCGGCACCGCCTTCATGCCGGTGCGCATGCAGTGCGTCGACTCGTGCGATCGATCGGCGGAGCTCGCGAAGCTGAAGGATTGCTCGCTCAAAAACGAGCGGAAATTGCGTAGTTTGAATCCTATAAGCATGCCGCCCTTCCTTGGGTCTCGATTGTAGCGGGGCTTTGCGTGATGAAGCGCGTGCACCGATGAAAAAGTGCGGCAGGCGCCGTTTCGCGCAGCTAACTGCAAAATTAGGTCTGTAAGTACTTTGCCGCCCGGTCCATCACCGTTTGCAAAGTATTGCATTTGTATGCCCGCTGCGCGAATGTTGCGGCGCAAAAATTCAATTGTTCCTAACAATGCGCAAGGCGCGCACGCGCTCCACGTCAACATCGAGGGGA
>Ga0116230_10007318_pt1 | contig 10899 bp, 11 predicted proteins | sample S1TSphfallax_3_FD_88678 | JGI IMG/M metagenome (GOLD analysis project Ga0116230, IMG submission 88678) | Host-associated microbial communities from peat moss isolated from Minnesota, USA - S1T2_Fd - Sphagnum fallax MG | ecosystem: Host-associated > Plants > Peat moss > Unclassified | place...
GAGCGCGAGAGCGGAGGTGATATAATAGGGGATTTGCGCCGCGATTCGGGCGAAATTGATCGAATTCACCGCGGATAACGACAAATCACCGCGGAACGGCGCGTCCGCGAACATCGCTTTCACTAGGTTCTGGCAGTCATCGAAATTGCCGTCCACCGCGATGTTCAGGACGTTGTCCGCGGTTACCGACGTCATCTGGCGGCGCTGCACCTCCGAGGTCCGGCCCTCCGGGTGCAGGATCGCGATGTCGATGCGGGCGCGATTGGCGCAGGCCTCGATGGCGGCGGAGCCGGTATCGCCGGAGGTGGCGCCGACGATGGTCACGCGCTCGTCCCGCTTTTCCAGCACATAGTCGAACAGATGGCCGACGAGCTGCAAGGCGAGGTCCTTGAACGCCAGCGTCGGTCCGTGGAAGAGTTCGAGGGCGAAGATATTGGTGTCCAGCTGGACCAGCGGGACGACCGCCGGATGGGTGAACCCGGCATAGGCGCGACGGCACATTGTCTGGAGTACCGCGAACGGGACGCAGTCACCGACGAATGGGTGGATAACCCGCGCCGCTAGCTCCGCATAAGGCAAGCCTCGCAGCGCCCGTAATTCCACGGCCGAACATTCCGGCCAGCTTGCCGGCATGTACAGCCCGCCGTCGCTCGCCAGACCAGCCAGCAGCACCCCGGCGAAATCCAATTCGGGGGCTTCCCCGCGTGTGGACACGTATTTCATCAATCCCGACCCATGACGCCTAAAACCGTCATGCCCGCGAAAGCGGGCACCGACGACTTCCTTTCCTTACTTTGCGAGAACCGGCAACAGCGCATCCAGACGCTTGCGGCCCTCCGCCGTCGCGGCGAGGTGCGTCGGCCCGATCGTCAGATAACCCTCATCCACGCAATCCCGCATCACGCTTTGATCCACCGCGTCCAGCAGCGGCACGCCGGTGCGTTGCTGAAACACCGAAACATCGATGCCTTCGGCGAGGCGAAGACCCATCAGCAGCGCTTCGCGGGCGCGGTCCTCGGCGTTAACGGGCGTCTCGGCGGTGATGCCGGTGCCGTTTGTCTCCACCAGCCCGGCCCAGGCTTCCGGGGCGCGGTGACGGCTGGTTGCGTAGAGCTGGCCGCCGAGCGTCAACCGCCCGTGCGCGCCGGGGCCGATGCCGGCATAGTCCTGATAGCGCCAATAGGCGAGGTTGTGCCGGCTCTCGCGGCCCGGCCTGGCGTAGTTGGAGATTTCGTAGGCGTGCATGCCATATTCCGCCGCTGCTTCGGCCGTGGCGTCATATAGCCGCGCGGCCAGGTCTTCATCCGGCAAGGCAAACGCGCCACGGGCGTATAGGGTCGCGAATTTCGTGCCTGGCTCGATGGTGAGCTGGTAAAGCGAAAGATGATCGGCGGCGAGGTCCAAGGCGGTCGCCAGCTCGGCCCGCCAGTTTTGCTCGGTCTGGCCGGGGCGGGCGTAGATCAGGTCGAACGACAGCCGCAGGAAATTTTCGCGCGCGAGCTCGATGGCGGCGCGCGCCTGGTCGGCGGAATGCTCCCGGCCGAGGAATTTCAGCACCTCATCGTCAAAACTCTGCACACCGATCGAGACGCGGTTGACCCCGGCCGCGGCGTAGCCGGCGAACCGTCCGGCCTCGACGCTGGTGGGGTTGGCTTCCAGCGTCACCTCGATATCCGTGGCGGGCGTGAACAGCCGCTTGGCATCCGCGATCAGCGCGGCGACATCCTCCGGCGCCATCAGGCTCGGCGTGCCGCCGCCGAAGAAGATCGAGGTCAGCTTCCGCGCCCCGATGCGCGCCGCCTCGAACGCCAACTCCGTCCGCAGGGCCGCGACGATGCGATCACGCGGGATTTTTTCCCGAACGTGGGAGTTGAAGTCGCAATACGGGCATTTGCTCAGGCAGAACGGCCAGTGGATATACAGCGCCAGGCTTTCCATCCGGCGCTGTTACCATTCGCCGTACCACGCCGCGAATCGGCCTGCGCCAAATCATTCGTTCCGGATATGCTCCCGCGCCGCTTGGGCCAGCAGGCCGGACCGCGTGAAACCATGCCCTTTGGCGAAGCGGTCGACCGCCGCCAGCAAATCCTCCGACAATGTGATCTTGACCCGTACCGACCGCGCCGGAGCTTCGAACCGAACCAGAATGCGCGCCACCTCAGCGACCTCTGGGTCCACCGGAATTTCGTCCAGGCCCGATGCCGCCGGCAGCGTCTCCTCGGAAAAGTCACGCGCCGCCGCCTTGGCACGCCATCTGACCGAGCCTATCCCGAGCCGCATGGATGCTATCACCGTAGAAAATCTGACCAAACGCTATGCCGGCACGCTGGCGGTTGATGACATCTCTTTCTCCGTCCCCCGCGGCGGGGTGGTCGGACTGCTGGGCGGCAATGGCGCGGGCAAGACGACTACCATTTCCATGCTGCTCGGATTGCTGGTGCCGACCTCCGGCAAGATCACCGTGCTTGGCCATGACATGGCGAAGGACCGGTTTACCGCCCTGGCGCGGATGAATTTTTCCTCGCCCTATATCGCCTTGCCGTCCCGACTCTCGGTGATCGAGAACCTGCGTGTGTACGGCCACTTATATAACGTGCCGAAGCTGTCCCGCCGGATCGAGGAACTGGCCGAACAGTTCAACTTGAAGGCGTTGTTGCCGCGCCTCGCGGGCGAGCTTTCGGCCGGTCAGAAAACCCGCGTGGCGCTGGCCAAATCCTTCATCAACCGCCCGGAAATTCTGCTGCTGGACGAGCCGACCGCCAGCCTGGACCCGGATACGGGTGACTTCGTCCGGACCATGCTGGAGCGCGAGCGGGCGGAGCAGAAGACCGCGATTTTGCTCGCCTCGCACAATATGGCGGAGGTCGAGCGGCTGTGTGACCAGGTGCTGATGATGAAGGCGGGCCGGATCGTGGATCGCGGCGCGCCGGACGAGCTGATCGCGCGCTACGGGCGGGATGATCTGGAGCAGGTGTTTTTGGATATCGCGCGCAACCCGGAGATCGCGGCGTGACGGCGGCGGCAAGGCGGGTCTGGGGCATGGTTTACCGGCACGCCGCGCTGTACCGTCGGTCCTGGCCACGGCTGGTGGAAATCGCCTACTGGCCGACGCTGGAATTGCTGATCTGGGGTTTCACCGCCAATTTTTTCGCGCATGCCCATGCCGGGCCGGCCGTGCTGGCGGGCGGCGCGCTGATCGCCGGCGTGCTGCTGTGGGAGGTCACGCTGCGCGGGCAGATCGGCGTGACGTTTACCTTTTTAGAGGAAATCTGGTCGCGCAATTTGGGTCACGTTTTCGTGAGTCCCCTGCGCCCGCACGAAATGGTGACGGCTTTGCTGGCCGTTTCCGTCATGCGGACCATCATTGGCCTGCTTCCTGCCACAATCATCGCCTACCTCCTGTACAACTTTAACGTTTTCGGCATGGGCCCTGTTTTGGTTCTGTTTTTTATTAATCTTTTGGTGATGGGCTGGTGGATCGCGCTGCTGATCGTGTCCCTGCTGTTTCGCTACGGCGCCGGGGCCGAAGCCTTGGCCTGGACCATCGCGTTCGGAATCACGCCGGTGGCCTGCGTGTTCTATCCGGTCGCGGCGTTGCCGGTCTGGTTGCAGCCGGTGGCACTGGTGATCCCCGCCGCGCATATTTTTGAGGGGATGCGCACTGCGCTACTGGATCACGTCACCGCCTGGGACCAGCTTGCCGCCGCGGCCGGCCTCAACGTGGTATGGATGGGCCTGGCCGTGCTGGTGTTTGCCGGGCAGTTCCGCGCCGCGCGCATCCGCGGCGCACTGATTTCCATCGGGGAGTAGGGATTTGCAGCACCGCTTCTGGCTGATCCGCCACGCCTTGGTCGACGCCGCCGCGCTGACCTACCTGTACGGGACCAATGACGTGCCGATCTGTGACAGCACGATGGCGGCGGACGCGCCGCGCTACGCGGCTCTGGCCGCGCGGCTGCCGCGGCCGGCACGGCTGATCGCGACCCCGCTATCGCGCACGCAGGTGACGGCCGCGGCGATTTTTCGCGCCGGCTACCCTGACACGCCGCTCGGCATCGATCCGGCTTTCGTCGAGCAGAATTTTGGCGACTGGCAGGGCCTGCCGATCTCCGGTTTCGACGCGCGCACGCCCCATGAGCGGCACCCTTTCTGGCCGATCCATGCCGCCGAGACCCCGCCCGGCGGCGAGAGCTTCGATGAAATGGTCGCCCGTGTTGGTCCGGCGTTGGACCGGCTCGCCGCCACCGGGCCCGCCGACACGATCATCGTGACCCATGGCGGGACCATCCGCGCCGCTTGCGCGCATGCGCTGAAATTGTCAGCGCATCAGGCGCTTTCGCTCTCCGTCGATAACATTTCGCTGACGCGCTTGGAACATAATGATAACGGCTGGCGACTTATATCGCTCAATGAACATTTGTTCACATCGCGGGGCGCTGCTTGTGAAGCCCGCGGGGCGCGCACAACTGTGCCGCAGTCACAAGGAGCCCTAACATGAAACGCTTTGCCCTCGCCGCCGCGCTGATCGCGGCGCCGTTCTTCGCACCTGCCGCGGCGTTCGCGGATTCTCAGCAGCAGCTGGTCGATAGTTCCACTTTGTCGCTGGAAAGCATTATGGGCGGCAGCGAAGGCACGCAGGCCGAGCAGTTTTTGCGCCGCGCCAAGGCGGTGGTGGTGTGCCCGAATATTTTTCGGGCCGGATTCTTCTTGGGCGGCGAGGGCGGCAACTGCGTGATGGTGGCGCGGGCGGCGGGCGGATCCTGGTCGAACCCAGCCTTCTACACGCTGGGCAGCGGCAGCTTTGGTCTCCAGATCGGCGTGCAGAGCGCCCAGGTGATGATGCTGATCATGACCGATGGCGGCCTGAACGCGTTGCTGAACAGCCAGTTCAAATTCGGCGCGGATGCCGGGTTGACGGTCGCGACCTTGGGCGCTGGCGTCAACGGTTCGATGTCCACGGCGCTTGATGCTGATATTCTCACGATTTCGAAAACCGAAGGCCTGTATGGCGGTATTTCGCTGGCCGGCTCGGTGCTGGCGAATGATTCCAACGCGGATGAGGCCTATTACGGGAATATCGGCAGCGCCCGGCCGATCGTGGTGGGTATGGAAGGCAGCAATCCTGGCGCCAACCCGCTGCGCGCCACGCTGAGCCGTTTCGGCGGATAGCATGCGATTGCTTTAGGTTCGCTCATTCGAGCGAGCCTAAAGCGTGAATCGCCATTAGAATGGATCGTTAGACCGGCTCGGGCGCGAAGACCGGGGCGTCGCCCAGCATTTCGATGCGGCCCGTAATCTGGCCGCCATCTTCGACTTGCAGGCGGCGGCACTTGGCGGTGCCAAGCACGCGGCCGGAGGCGCGGACGATCAGCGCGTGACGGGCAGTGACGGTGCCGTCAATGGTGCCGGCGACCTCGGCCTCGTCCACCTCGACCTCGCCCTTGAAAATGCCGCCATGCGCGATCGCGAGTTCGCTTAGGCCATTGATCATGGTGGCTTCAACGGTGCCTTCTACGACCAGGCGCTCGGCGTCCTGCACGGTGCCCTGCACGCTGATGCCGCGGCCCACGACCAGGGTACGGCGCTCGCCGGCCTCGCGATTGACCACTTGGGTGCTCATTGCCGGCCGCATACCGGCGGAAGGAGCCGGGGGAAGCGGCGGGGCGAAGGGAGAACGGGCCATGGATGCCTCCTTGAGAGCGGGTGGTGCGAATGGGCTGGGCCGATAGGGCGGCATGTCCAGCCCGTTATCGTCTTTTGGTTCCGGTGGGGCCGCGGCCGCGACCGACGCGAGAAAATCATTTTGGTCGGTGGATGGCTCCGGCGGCAATTGCAGTCTTTGCTCGTCCTTGCGGCGGTTGAACATACGGCCTCCCTCAAGCAAATTTTACATTTCCAATGGCCTAGCACGCGTTCCCACGCCGCGACAACACCGCCGCGCGATTTTCGCGGCGTGGAATCTTTGGCACTGGCCGCATTGGGAGGCGGATGCTAACCCCAAAAAATAACGGCACAAGGGAGCGCCTGATGTCCGCGACACGCTACGACATTACCGGGATCGGCAACGCCATCGTCGACTTGCTGGCGCGCGCCGATGACGCATTCCTCTCCAAGCATAACATGCCGAAGGGCGCGATGACGCTGATCGACGCGGATACGGCGACGAAGCTGACCGCGGCGATGCCGGAGGGAAAGACGGCATCCGGCGGCTCGGTCGCGAATAGCTGCGCGGTGGCGGCGGCGCTCGGGGCCCGCGTCGCGTTCCTTGGCAAGGTGGCGGATGACGAGCTGGGGGCGGCGTTCCGGCGGGATATTTCCGCGCTGGGCGTGCATTTCCCGACGCCGCCGCTGGTGGCGCGGGTGCCGACCGCGCGCTGCCTGATTCTGGTGACACCGGACGGGCAGCGGACGATGAACACGTATCTGGGCGCCGGCGGGGAGTTTTCCCTGGATGATCTGGATGAGAACGTGATCGCGGGATCGGCGATTACATATTTGGAAGGCTATTTGTTTGATCCGCCGGCGGCGCAGGCGGCGTTTGCCGAGGCGGCGAAGATGGCGCGCGCGTTCGGCCGCAAGACCGCTTTGTCCTTGTCCGACGCGTTTTGCGTGGACCGGCATCGCGACGGGTTCCGGCGGCTGATCGCGGATGGGATCGATATCCTGTTCGCCAATGAGGTCGAGTTGTGCAGCCTGTATGAGCGGAATGATTTCGAGGCGGCCGCCGCGGAGGCGGCGCGGGATGTGCCGATCGCGGTGCTGACGCGAAGCGAGGCGGGCAGTTTGGTTATGGCTGGCGGCGAGATTGCGCGTGTTGCCGCGGCGCCGACGGAAGTGGTGGATACCACCGGGGCGGGAGATGCCTATGCCGCCGGATTTTTGACGGCGTACGCGAAAGGCGCGGGGCTGCAGGAAGCCGGCGAGCTGGGTGCGAAAGCGGCGGCGTTGGCGATCAGCCAGATCGGCGCGCGGCCGCCGGTGGAACAGTTGAAAGCGCTTATCGCTAACTGATGCATTTCGCGTATCTCGTCCTGGTGGTCACCGCGTTCATCGCCGGGGCGCAGAATGCGCTCGCCGGCGGCGGGTCATTTCTGACCTTTCCGGCGCTGCTTTATGCCGGGCTGGACCCGCGGGCGGCCAATATCACCTCGACCATCGCGCTGTTTCCAGGGCAGATCACCACCAGCCTGGCGGGGCGGGCGTTGGTGACCGGGGCGGCCGGGCTCTCCGTATTCACGTTGGTGTGGATCAGCGTCATCGGCGGGGCGATTGGCGCGGTGCTCCTACTGGCGACGCCGGTGTCCGTGTTCACGCATCTGGTGCCGTATCTGGTGCTGTTCGCGACGGTGGTGTTCGCCTGGGGAAGTTTTTTCACCAAGAAGCGCGCGGCGGATGCCCCGCCGCGGATCGGGCCGCGCAAGGCGATGGCGGCGCAGTTTCTGATCGCGATTTATGGCGGGTATTTTGGCGGCGGCATCGGGATTCTGATGCTGGCGGCGCTGACCGCTGCCGGACTCGCGGTGCGTCATGCGGGAGCAACGAAGAATTTGCTCGCCGGGATTATCAATGTCGCCGCGGTGGTAATTTTTGTGGCGCGGACGCAAGTGGATTGGACGATCATCGCGGCGGTTGCCATTGCCGCGATCCTTGGCGGTCAGTTGGGGGTGTTTTTGTTGCGGCGGATTAACGAGACGGTGTTGCGGGTGGGGATTACGTGCATTGGCGCGGCGCTGACGGTGGGATTGTTTATTCGGTCTTGAGGTCTCGGTCGTCATCGGTGGGTTACGCGCCGCGTAACCCACCCTATGGGTTGGGCCGGTTTAGCGCGGCGAGGAATTCGGTCCATTCGCGTTTGGAGAGGCCGCTGGTTGGTTGGTCGATGGGTTCGCCGGCGAGCATTTTTTTGAGCGCGGCCAGCATTTTGGCCGAGAAGGTGACGGCGCCCAGGCGGTAGTCGCGAAAGGCGGCGTAGGACAGCGGCACCCAGGCGGCGACGGTTTCGAGCATCGCTTCGGCGTAGACGCGGATTTCGTACTGGGCGTGAGCGTCGGCGCGCAGGCGCAAAAAGTGGAAGAGATTGTGCAGATCGGTCTTCCAATACCATTGCGTGTAGGTGTTCAGCGTGAGGTTCATGCGGGCGAGTTCGCGGGCGAGGCCGATTTTGTCCTCGTCCAGCATGTCTTCGTAGTGGCTATAGGTCTGTTCGGCGTCGGCGCGGAGCAGGTCCAGCACGCGGGCGGCGGTTTCCGGGTCCAGCACGTCGCCGCGGCCCTGGCGATTATCCGAAGATTGCAGCGCCAGTTGTTCCGGGGCTGGGAGATAATAGTCTTTGTCCATGATCGAGTAGCGCGCGGAGTATTCGTTGACGTTGGCGGTGCGGTGGCGAATCCACTGGCGGGCCACGAAAATCGGCAATTTGACGTGATATTTGACTTCGCACATTTCGAACGGCGTGGAGTGCCAGTGCCGCATCAGGTAGCGGATCAGGCCTTCGTCCTCGCTGGTTTTGCGGGTGCCGCGGCCGTACGAGACGCGGGCGGCCTGCACCACCGCGGCGTCATTGCCCATGTAGTCGATCACCCGGATGAAGCCGTGATCCAGGACCGGGATGGCGGTGAACAGCATGGCTTCCAGGGCCGGAACCGTGGGGCGCAGCGTGGTGGCGGCGTGGGCGCGGGCGGCCGCGATTTCGGTATGCTGGTCCGGCGTCAGGGTCATGATCGGTCTCTCTTTCATATCCCGGCGGAAAAGCCTATATTGGCTTTGCCGGTTTTCCGGCTACGGCGATAAACGGCGCGTGGAATAAACGTTGTGGACCCGGGGGCGGTACCCGGCATCTCCATTTATTCCGGGCGGCTCGATGCAGACGACGCGCTTGCGCGCTTCGTCATCGAGACGCTTCGGGGTTTTGCGGGGATGAAACAGGCTCGACACGCGTGGTAAAGACCCGTCTTTCGCTCGGCATTGTACCGCCGTTATCGGGCTATATTACAGATGCCAATGATAACCATGAGGCATTCGCTGTCGCTGCGTAAGCAGTAACAAGCGCGGTTCGGGGGGCACCGGGCAACAGAAGCCCCCCAATTTCTTGCCGGCTAAAACCAGAGATCGCGGACGCGGCGTCCGTCGCTGGGCAGGTCTTCGAACGTATCGAGGCCGTCAAAATGGTCGATCGGGAGGTCTGCGACCGATTCGGGCGGCGCCAAACGGAGGTTGACGGCCATGCGGCGGCGGCCTTGCGCATCCAGCTGCAGGCCGCGCCAGCACAGGAGGCAACCGCATATTGGGCAAAAATGGATTTCGATCGACGGATTTGGCTCGTCCCGGCGCGTGTAGACAGAGGTCTGCCCGGAGATGTGGATCCGCTGATTCTCGTAGTCATAGGCCCAGAGCACGCCGTAGCGGCGGCAGAGCGTGCAGTTGCACGCCGTGGCGGGGCCGGGTTCGCCTACCAAGGTCCAGCGGACCGCGCCACAATGGCAGAAGCCTGTCAGCATGGCGATGATCGTACTTCGCCAATTGGCGGCGACAAGCCTGGCTTTGCTCGGTCTTCTTGAAGCGCGCCGGCCCGTGGCCTACGGTTGACGCATAACGACACGGGGAAACAAGCGATGTCCGAGCAAGTTCATGTGTTTGCGACAGTGGTGGCGCAGGCCGGCAAGGCCGACGAGTTGCGGAAGGTGTTGCTGACGCTGGTTGAGGCAAGCAAGGCGGAGGCTGGCGTTATCCACTATATGTTGCACGAGGATCCCGCGAATCTTGGCAGTTTTTATGTGTTTGAAGTGTACCGTGATCAGGCGGCGGCGGAGTCGCATATGAAGTCGCCGCATCTGGCGATGGCGTTCGCGGGCGCGGGGCCGCTGGTGGCCGGCGCGCCGAGCATCGTCGAGACGAGGCTGATCGCTGGTAGCTAATGGGCGGGCAGAAAAAAGGCGGCGCCGAAGCGCCGCCAAGTTTAGGGAGGAAACGTCCAAGAAAGCAGCAGAGCAAGCTCATGCTGCGGCACAACATATAGGGGACGGGGCTTGCTGTACGCAAGTCGTTTTTTGCAGCGCAGCAATGCATTAACGCATACGGAACGACTACCTCAAGTTGCGTGACTTTCGGGCAACATGACAATCACGGCGGCCTGAGCGGCGATCCCCTCACCACGGCCCGTGAAGCCTAAACGCTCGGTTGTGGTGGCCTTGACCGAAATGATATCGGGCGGGACGCCAAGCAAATCCGCGAGACGGGTCCGCATGGCGGTCGCGTGGGGTGTGATTTTCGGCTGTTCGCAAATCAAGGTGATGTCCGCATTGGCGAGGCGGCCGCCACGGGCGGCGATGCGGCTTGCGGCATGGACCAGGAATTTGGCGCTGTCGGCGTCTTTCCAGCTGGCTTCGGAGGGCGGGAAGTGTCGGCCGATATCGCCTTCGGCAAGCGCGCCATAGATCGCGTCGCACAGCGCGTGGATGCCGACATCGGCGTCCGAATGGCCGGCGAGGCCCTGGGCATGGGGGATTGTCACGCCGCAGAGGATCATCGGGCGATCGGGAGCGAAAGCGTGGACGTCAAAGCCGGTGCCGATGCGGGGGGTCATGGCGACTCCAAAAATATGTGCGAGGCGGGACAGATCCTCGGTGAAGGTGACTTTGATGTTTTGCTCCGAGCCGGGCGTCAACGCGACGGTCAAGCCGGCGGCCTCCAGCAAGGCGGCGTCATCCGTGGCGGCGGCGTGCGCGGCGTCCCGGTGCAGCCGTAGCAAGGTTTGGTAGTGGAAGCCTTGCGGGGTCTGCGCGCGGAACAGGTTTTCCCGGGTGACGGTGGCCGCGATGACGCCGCCGGCGCCGCGTTTTAGCGTGTCCGACACCGGCACCGCGGGAATCGCGCCTTGGTGGTCGGCGAGGGCGGCCAGGA
>Ga0116230_10007319_pt1 | contig 10898 bp, 8 predicted proteins | sample S1TSphfallax_3_FD_88678 | JGI IMG/M metagenome (GOLD analysis project Ga0116230, IMG submission 88678) | Host-associated microbial communities from peat moss isolated from Minnesota, USA - S1T2_Fd - Sphagnum fallax MG | ecosystem: Host-associated > Plants > Peat moss > Unclassified | place: USA...
TAATTTTGGTTATCTATTCCATCCTAATCTATTTTCAATTATTCCCAAGCTATTCCCAAGTTATTCTTATGCTATTTTAGGTCATTTAATCCTAGGCTATTTTTTATTATTATTCTAGGCTATATTATTTTAAGTTATTTTCCCTTTAGCCATTCTTAAGAAATTTTGGTTATTCCACATTTGGTTATTCTAAAATATTATATTCTAGATTATTTAAAAGTATTTTATTCTAATTTATCCTTGGCTATTTTATCTTATGATATTTTAAATTATTTTAAGCCATTTTATCCTAGGATATCTTGAAGTATTATACCTTAAGTTACTTATGGTTATTCTACCCTAAAGTAGTATTGATTATTTTAAGTGATTTTTGGTTATTTAACCTTATGTTATTTTATATTATTTAACCCTAGGTTATTTAAAAAATAAACCTATTTCATCTTAGATTATTTTAGATTATTCCATTATGGATAAATATATTGTATTCTACCCCTAGGCTATTTTAGGCTATTCAAAATTATTTAAAGCTACTACAAGCTATTCTATTCAAAATTATTCCTAGTTATTAAATGTCAAAATCTATTTTAATTATTTTATGTTATTATATCATAGGTTATAATACAATATTTTATTATAAGTTTTTAGGCAATTTTAGGTTATTTTGCCCTACCTTTTCAGTAGTTTAATATATCCTAAATTAAATATTTACAATAGTTTATAATAACTTAAATTTTATGTAAGTAATCCAAGTCTAACAAGTAGGCTAACTAACTAAATTAATATGATTGATTTGACTAAATGTCAAATCAATAGGACCAATTTGACTAAACCCTTGTCATTTAATATATCCAATTTGATTAAACCATGGTTATTTTGATAAACCATTTCTTTGTTTGTCCTTTTTGATTAAATTTCAACATGAAACTTAATAAAAAAAAGTCATCTTAATCAAAATAGCGAATCAAAGATACCATGTGTCTTTCATGCCCCATACTTCTAGTAAAACTGAACATCCTCATTAATCAATGCAAACATTTTGGTCAAATTAAACCATTTGGAAAACCTTGATTTTTTGCAATGAAGGTGTGATTGGTCAAACTTTGATATAATTATAATATTCAAAAGTTGAATTTAAAAACTTAGCATAAGGATTGCAATCAAACTTATACAACTCATATTGGGCCAATTTTACAAAGTCCACAAAATAAAAAACAAATATATATATATATTTTTGTGCAATTTTGGTCAACATATTCATTTTTTTTTAAAAAGGAAGGATACAAGGGAGCCCATGAATGAATCAATGTCACATAAAACATTCAAAATTTTAAAACCAAAGTCATTTTTTGCATTATTAATATGCATTTTCAGAATCAAAGGGAGATATTTTATGTATATTTGTTTTGTTGAAGATAGTATGGAGATCCACCTCATTTTCACTTTCCTAAAAAACTTGTTTCCTTTCATGTTCAATAAGTCAACAAGCTTTTGAAACTCCACAAACTTCTTTGGGTTGTGAACAAAAAAAACATACAAAATTTGCAAAATGCCCATTAGCCAATGCATTTGGTTTTGGTCAAATAAATGACCATCACATGATTAGTCTTATGGGCAAAAAAAATGAACCCCACCCAATAATGGGGTTATTGTTTTTAAAAATTATTATGTCATACCAATTCAATAACCTTGAACACACTTGAACCATCACAACCCATGTCGACAAGCTTTCTTCCCAATTCGTCGAACCCTAGACCACTAGATTCTAGCAAACACTTAAGCATCAAAACAAAAATGTCGTTGGATGTGGAAGAAACACTAATTTGGTCAACACAAAAGATGATGTGGATCCTCTTCAAACTTTGGATCGCATAGATGTGGATTGAAAGCCATTAGGTATTGTCTGTTGATTTGACTTTGTTTGCATTGATTAGTTTGAAAGCAATAGTTGTAAATGTGGCTTTTGTAGAATTTAACAACACATAATGCATGATTTTTCCCATGCCCCAACCTAAATAATCAAACCATTTTATGGAAAAACTTTTGACTTTCAACGATTAGAATAAGGGCTTCAAATTTTTGTAATTAATCATTGAACAACCATGAGCAAGAAGTTCATAAATAATAACAAATTACACATATTTCCACTTGTGATCAACGGGCACATTAGCCAAAAGAAAATCTAGGACAAAAAGGTGGTCATGAGTAATGACAACACGCTCATTCTTGGCATGTACAAAATCTTTGTTGAAATCATAAAAACCAACATCGATTTCAAGCATGGGTACTTTGTATTTCCAATAACCAACATGTTTTAGTAAGCTATTTAGTTTTGGAACTAGGAATTCAACTTTTCCTTCCATCTAGAAGCAATCTATCATTTGACTTGATGCATTAAACTTTTGTCATCAATTATAAATTTGGCCCATGGTAGTTTGGTAGTCTAAGCATTTTGAAAATTTCTTGTTCTTTCATACAACTTCTTATCAATATTATTTTATGCTAGATCTTCATAGAAAACAATGGGTAGGCTTTTATCAAACAACACAATATAGTAGGGGGCAATTAGGAAGAGGATGGAGCATCCTCACCTAAAGCATGTGAGAAAATAAGGTAGATTGACTTGAATATGAAGTTTTTGGGATTAATAAAGTAGGACCATGGTGGCTTTAAGTTGCAAAATAACCTGATGAAGATCAAGAAAATAAAATGCCACAATGAAAAAAACAAAGAGAGAGGTCCAAGAGGTCCAAGAGTGGAAAGTAAAAACTGTAATTAAATCACAAAAAGTTACATAAAAAAAATTAACATAAAAAAAGTTGGAAATTATGCATTGGGAGTTTCTAAGGTGCATTATCATGAATAAAATTTCATCCCTTAGCCCCCAGCCACCTAGCTCCAACTTCCAACTCTAAGATTGACCTCGTGTTCCATCGTGATGCGGAACAATTCCTAAAACTTGACTTTTGAATTCAATCTCTTTAATTATCTTGGGTTTCAATTCTTTGGACAATGATGAATCATGATCATTAGTAAAACAATTGAGTTATAAATGATAGCTTTGAATTATTGATTTTGAAATTTGGCAACAAAACAACCAAACTACAAGAATTGACAAAATGAAAACTTGAAACCTTAAATGGTGAAATTAAACATTACTTGCACATTGGATTGAAGGTTGTAAACTTATAGTCATGAAGACTCAATGTGCATTGTGCCATTTTGTGTCTACACAACATAAAAACTTTTGTTTCCATTGAAACTTAATTGTGAACAATGATTTGAAATTGAATCCCTTCCTCATTAGTCCACATTGCAATCTCATAGGCCATATTTCACCAAATGTCCAAATTATATCCAATTCTCAACACCCCATAATCCATAAATCTCAACCTTAAACTATAAGCTCTCAAAATTTATTCAAGTATCAAAAACAACATTGCAATTCCCTCACTACTAATGTGTCATGGGTTATTACATGAGCACCTACAACTATCACTATCATCGTACATATATCACATAACAAATAAAACCCTGAATGATACACCATATTTAAACTAGATTAGTCTAACTCAACTAAATTAAGGAGAATCGATTTAAACTTAATTTTATAACTAATCATAAGCACCTAACATATGTAACCTTATTATGCAAAATCCTTATGTACATGCAAAATGTCTTTGCACATAAAGTGCTAGGGAATTTTAGGTGTGCATAGTTTACATGTTGATGATGGCTTGTCCTCAAAGGGTAGAAGCCGCTATGGCCAAAAGCTCAAGAGGGAAGCTCGCACTCTTGGCAAACTAGCGGCTAAAGGGTAAAAGAAAGTGGCAATGCTGCTGGGGTTTTGGGCTTCAAAATGGTGACGATGTTACCACTTGAGAATAGTAGAATTAGACGACCTGGACATGATTGCGACCCTAATTTTATAGTGGGGTTGTTGCGGCTCCTAATCTGGACTCGCGTTTTGGCAAAATTTCGCCAAAAAAAATGTCACTGGCCGTTGTACTCCGGTGCTATGTTGATGGGTGTTTTTTCCTCGGAAGTAGGAGTGAGTAGGTATGAATCTTGAGCTGCAAATCTGGAACTGGTAGTTGGAATTGATCAAGTAGACTTTTCTGTGTGGGTCCCGGGGACTGTACATGTGTCAGAATCTGGCATACGTTGATTTAGTAGATAAAACCTAAATGTCGATCAATGCCTTTTTGTTGTTGTTCTTCGTCGGACAATGAATGGATATTTCGCAATCTTGTAGGCCTTCTTAGTAGGTGCTCCATGTCAATCTGGAAACTGAAAACCCCAATTTCGGTTTTCCTCGGTACACTTCAATTTCTTTTCCTGAGGAGCTTAGGGTTTTAACAAATTTGTGTGGTGGTCGGTTTCTTTGAAGATACTGCCTTTCTTCTGGATTGCATCTGGAGTTGTGAATCAAGTTTGTGTTGCAAGTCAGTATTTGGGTGATAAAAAGGTTTGTCTGTGGATCTTGTGAATCATTTTTGTGTACAAATCAGTCTTTGAGTGACAAGATATGTATGTCTCTGGATTGTGAATCAAAGTTTGTCTCTATAAAGCAGTCTTTGGGTGACAAAGATATTTCTCTGGATTGTGAATCGAGTTTTGTGCAAATCAGTGTTTGGGTGAAAAGATATGTCTCTGGATTTTGAAAGGAGTTGTGTGCAGATCAGTCTTTGGGTGACAATATCTGTCTGTGGATGGTGAACCGAGTTTGTTTGCAAATCAGTGTTTGGGTGACAAGACATGCCTGTGGGTTGTGAATCAAGCAGTGTGCAAATCAGTCTCTGGGTGACAAGAGATATATTTTGTATGGTAAGGGGAGTGCTTTCCCTGGCAGGGGTGAGGTAGAGCAGCGAGTGGAGTGGAACTGTACCTGCTTGTTAGATATGTGTAGGAGAAGGATCTCTTAAATGCACATGATAGCACTACAGGAGTGTGAGCCTTGAGGCAACTTTCTTGGACATTTTATGCTTATTCTTGAATGTGGTGCTTGTTAGAATCAAAGATTTTCCAACCAATAGCAGGTTATTGAAGTATGTGTTGTTCAACATCCGAGATGCCATCCTGTTGTTGAATATCTGAGCATTGGGGTTGAAATTTCGGACCTTTCTCCTGTTGCTCTCTCTGTAGAAGGTGAGTAATTATTTTCACCGAACCCTTTCTTTGTACAGAAGGAGATTATGTTGTGAAAGATTGGGTTTTGAATGCTTGAGCAAATGGCCTTGTCTGATTCTGTGAATATACCTGCCTTTTATAACAAACCTCACCAGTATCCTGTTGTTCTGATTAGCCTTCTCAAAATTTCTGTTCATGCATGTGTGCTATCATCAGACAAGGAGCAGAAAGATTCATTTCACTTTTGTGGCTACAGATGGCAGCTTCCATTGCCCTGCGAGCATTCTAAGGGAGAGATGTGCTGTTGTGAACACTTTGAGCTCAATCTGAAGAAACCAAGCCCCCTTGGCCTATGCTTCTGGTGGGTTTTGCACAATGCAAGTGCAATCCAGGCTTACATCTCAATGTTCAATATTTCTTGATTGTGAAGGTGCTTGTTCAGTTTAAAGCGTTGCTCAAATTAGAGGATATCAGCATAGCAACAGTACCAAGTGCTGATGAAAGTTTATATGGCATTACCAACATCATAATTATGAGATAGATATAGGTGCATCCACCAGGGCATCCAGTTGGCTGACCACAAGTGAACAAAGTTCACTCATGGTCAACTAGGAGCTATATCTATCTGCTGCCTGTGAATGGTGTAAATTTGTTCAAATGTGTGCAAAAAGGCAGTGGAAAGGGCTTTGAGGAACAGAAGAGGAAGCAATCATCTGCCAATGTCCCCTTTGTTGAGACTGGAAGGGAGGAGAGCTCTAAGGCCTGTGGGATGCAATCACTATCGCAGTTGTGTATCCTTAGCAATCCCAGCCTCTTGCAGTTCCAACTCCAGTTGCCTGCTGCCCTCCATGAGATGCTTGGCTCTGTTGATTCACATGTGCCAGCCCCTAGTGAGCCAGCAGAGCATGGTCCATCTGATTGGCCCAGCGTTGAACAGATACACAGTCACATTGATCACTCTCCCTCAGGTGCACTAGTGCAATTGAAAGATCTGCTCTTTGAGTGTGCACAGGCAGTTTCACACAATGACTGGGGAAAAGCTCAACAACTTCTTGGTGTGTTAGGCACACGATTAACTGCACCTGGAGACTCAGTTGAACGTGTTTCTTCTTACTTCACTGCAGCTCTTGCCACACGTATTTCAAGAGCTACAGGCACACAGGTTAGGTCTCTTGAGCTGACTTTGTAGACACTCACTACAGGATCTGCTCCCATTTTTAGATCTGAAACATATTTTTGAGTCACTCTGATGGTATGGGCTTCCTGGAGATATTGCAGATACTTTGGAGATCCTCCTTATGTGCTTACCACCTTTGGATTCTGAATTTAGACAGGTTGCACCCAGTCCCAGTGAAACTGAGTTTTTTTATTATTTAGGACACGGAACATTGAAGAGTTGCTCAGAGATGTGTGATTTGGTGCCTGCAGGTCAGTTTGCCATTGGGGCTGATCCACCCACCTGGGAGTGATGAGGTGCTGGCTGCAAACTTGGCACTGAACCAAGTGACTCCATTCATCCGATTTGCACACCTGACAGCCAACCAAGCATTGCTAGAGGCTCTTGCAGGTGAGTGCTATGTCCATATTGTGGACTTGGACATAGTGCATGGACTGCAATGGCCACCATTCATGCAAGCCCTTGCAGACTTGCGAGCAGATCAGGGGCCGGGCCTTCCACAGCTTCGTATTACGGGCATAGGGAAAGATAGGCAAATTCTTGAGATGACAAGCAGACGCCTTGCTGACTTTGCTCAATCTATTAATCTTCCATTTGAGTTCATCCCACTTATTCAAAATCTAGATTCCTTGAAGCCCAGTATGCTACAGTTGAGGACTGGGGAGGCTCTTGCAGTCAATTGCATGCTGCAGCTCCATGGGCTGCTGGAGGAAGCACCTGTGGCATTGGAATCTTTCTTGGGCATGTTGTACTCTCTTAACCCCAGAGTGGTGACCCTTGCTGAGAGAGAGATGAGCAGCAACCAACCAATCTTTCTAGATCGATTTGCTGATGCACTCAACCATTACTCCACTCTTTTTGACTCACTTGATGCCACACTACCTCCCTCAAGTTCAGAAAGGATTAGAGTAGAACAACTGTGGTTTTGGAAAGAAATTGCCAACATTGTGGGATGTGAGGAGTCTGAACACATCTTGCGGTACCAAAAGTTCCATCAGTGGCGGATTTTTATGGAGACAGCAGGCTTTCAATTACTTTCAACTAGCGAATTTGCTCTCTCTCAAGCCAGACTTCTCCTCAGACTTCACTATCCATCAGAGGGCTATCACCTTGTTGAGGATGATGGGTGTCTATTGCTGGGTTGGCGAGATCAACCTCTTTTTGCTGTATCTTCTTGGAATGCACTTTGATATTTTTGCATGCTAATTAAACAACTGTGACATTCTAGTTCTTGCAGGTCACTTTGTTTACCACACTTCACAGCTGAAACTCAATAGAAACAGGGCTGTGATCAACTTCATGGATTTAGAGATCTATTCTGGCACAGGCTGCATTCATATACATGGTTGCCTTCCAGGCATATACATAGTTGGAAGAGGACTAATGTTCTTATACTGAATGAGCATTTGGATTATTCCGTTTGCAAATGCAAGTAGCTCACAGAATACCATCAATTGAGCAAGCATGATTTTAGGAGGGCTGGAGCATGTCTAGACCTCTTACCATGAGGATTTAAGCATTGATGAACAAAGGTTCATTTCAGAATAGAGAGATCTTGTTTATTGAAATCATCTGATAACTGTTTGATCAGTTCTCATTTCAACACGTGCATTATATATGATATTATCCTCAAGTGCTCACCTGAATTGAGATCTGCCTTAGTGTAATGAGTTGGGTCAGAGTTCCCAGTTGCTACAGTGAAATTTGACACCGTTTAGCTGATGATGTTTGCCTCCACTCAGAACATCTTGATTATGGGGTCTTTTAAAATGCTGACTGACCTTTCTCTTGATCCAAGACTGCCAAGGAGCTTGACCTGTGTGCAAAGTCCAAAACAAACAAGGCCAATTGTTTGAGAAATCCAATTATTATGAAGTATACACTTAATTTCTTGTGATCTACTGCAGCATTGTATACTGTTCATATCCTCTTGGATATATCAGATGGATTCAATTATTGTGTATGAGTTGAGATTGTACATATAGAACTGCCTTTCAATTTTGGACTAATTCTCAAACCATAGATGCTTTTGAAGTCCTCAGATGTGATGCATTTCTGTAACGTCAGCAATTTTCAGTAGCAAATGAAACTCTTGTTTGTCTGGTAGGTTATTGTGTCTGAGATCTTTATGAAAAGCATAACAAGAGGGATCTGGTCACCAAACTCTTTCTAGTTTGTAGTAAAGCTCCAGAGTATAATAGAGTTATCCACAAACTTGAGCCCTAGTTTGGCCCTCTACTCCCTGTTTCATCCCCAATTTGAGTGTATCAGTGAAGTGAATGAAACAGGGTATTGTTTCATGAAAATGGGTATGAGTCCAGATGATTTGCAGGAACACATTCCGACAAAAGCTTGATTTGAGGAAGAATATGAACAGAATTTAAGGTGCACGTAAGAAGGCAAATGAAACTGGGGATAAAAAACTCCCCTGAGAACCAATTTAGGTCAGAAAAGTAGTTTGGTCTCCCGTGTACTGTTTTCATTTTGACTTCTCATTTCATCCCCAGTTTCGGCAAAAGTCGACCTCAGTTACCTCCTTTCATAACTCTAGTCTCCAATATTGCAGAGTAATTTCATTTATCATATTCTACTGCAACATTTCAATGCTTCTCTGATCTAGAAGCTGGCTATGGTGATGCCAGGTTGACTTCAATTTTGAGTTTCTAATCAGTGAATCTCTATCACTAAGTCTACTCTCCTTGATAATTGCTCAATATTCTGATCAGATATTTACTACCACAGCTACTTATCACTTGGATTATTGTTGTACTTAAACGTTACAGGATTCAAACTCAGTACCTCGTGCTAGTAACGTTGCAGGGTATATGATTATAGATACTGATCAGAGCACAATAATATACCATTAGTTTGCTACAAGTTACAAGTAATAATTTAGCATGCAATAATGATATTAGTGACTGATTATTCTGAAGCTGCAATAATATTAAGTTTATCATAGTGATTAAATAAACTTAACATCCAATTTTATTTTTTCCGCACGACATTCAAGTAAAACTTGAATTTCTGCAGCACGGCAATGAAACTACATACGACCACATATCATTAATTTACTATGTAGCTAGCTGTTGATGATTCTGTGCATTTATAATCTCTTAATAGAACTCTAGCTGCGAATTAATAATGATTGTGAGCTCTCTCTCATCATTGACCAGTGCTTTGATAATGCTAACCTCCTAAGTCCTGACAGGCTATACAGTGCTTCTTAAAGAAATTTTTGTTTGCAGCCAAAGTGGCCATCATGCATAGGAAGCGTGTATATTTGGCTACATACTCAAAACCAAATGTAAAAAATTGGCGATTTCAACTTTTTTCCCCCCTCATTTCTGTTGATTGACAACCTCCAAAATCACATCATTTTCGAATTTTCAATTTGAGATTCTTAAAACTTTTGGCGAACTTTCGCCAATAAAAGAAAGGCTGATATACAACTTCCAGCAATTATGTAACAGTTTGTTGATGCAGATTTAAGAGCAGATATTCTGATTTAGTCTGTGATTTGTTTTCTCTACATGTTGGCATTATTATAAAGTCACAGAAACTTTAGAAGAGTGATGTTCCAACTAATTAAGATTGTGATGATAAATCATTTGTGGATTATAATGCTTAATCATCAGTCTCTGCAAAAGAAATTGGGGTTGTCAAATAGAATTTCTGGAGTTTTCCTTCTCATTCTTCCTTGATAATCAAATGGTATGGCTGCTAGAAATTTTAATGTTAGTTTTTGCTTCAAAGTTCAAGCCAACCCACCATTGAGAGTAGGTATCCATAATCGACAACATTTTTCTATACTATAATTTGGTGGAACATTATCTTTGCTGATTTTTATTTTTTTAAAGCAGTAAAAAATGGTGTGAAAGGTCTTGTTATGTTAGAGGTTCAAAGTCTAAGGAACCTACCAAAGAAACTGCCCTATAATTATTGTCAAAATTCTATAAGTTAATTTTTTTATAGTGTTGAAGTGGATTTTGAAAAATAAAATAATTATTTGGCGCTTGATTGCCAAACCTGAAAAGCTACTATGGTATTGAAGAAAGACATGATTCATTTTTGTGTTCAAAGTAATTTTGTATATGGAATCCACAAATTTGATGTATACCATAAGGATACCCATTTTCAGCATATTCCTTGTACGATGGCATGCACCACATCATCACTCTAATTTGCATACCCTATTTTGCCTCCTTATCTCATAAGTTATAATTTAATAACACTGCATGAATGGAGTAATGATTGCCCCCATGTCTTCAACATGGATTTCATGGAATTGAATTTTTCACAAAGTTGCAAAATACCCACAATTAGGCATAAGATTTGGTGTTTTCTTTATTATAGTTTTGCATTGACAACCTTGCTTGGATGTGTGGGATAGGTCAAAGGTAATGCTACAAATATTGTGTCTAAGGATGTTTAGGTGCCCAAAAAGAGGTGGGACATTACATGGTGGTTAATTAATATGAAGCATATGTCTTTTATGAAATGATTGAAGAAGTGGTAATATTGTGAAAGTTTTTGAAAGATAACTTGGGAAAAAGGGTTTTGTTTCATAAAAAATTAGTGACTTTTGCAAAATAAA
>Ga0116230_10007321_pt1 | contig 10898 bp, 13 predicted proteins | sample S1TSphfallax_3_FD_88678 | JGI IMG/M metagenome (GOLD analysis project Ga0116230, IMG submission 88678) | Host-associated microbial communities from peat moss isolated from Minnesota, USA - S1T2_Fd - Sphagnum fallax MG | ecosystem: Host-associated > Plants > Peat moss > Unclassified | place...
AAAATTCAATATATCGATAAATGATTTATTAGAGAAGTTGCTTAATATATGTGGCAATCTTTCTGAAGATCAAATAGAAGAATATAATACATATCGTATTAAATAAAAAATAAAGATCTTTGCTAAATATTATCCTACTGATATTGATTTTATAATGAAACTAAAAAATCTTTTCACGCGTATTGAAACGCAAGGCGAAAGAGGGTTAACAAGAAGATATGTTAGTTTATTTGAGCAATGTAAACAGCACAAGACTTCCTTAAAACAGGAGATTAACACCATCAATTCTTTAATAGAAAAATGCAAAAACATAGAGATAATTAAAAATAATGAAAACATCAGCAGCTCTCTTAAAGATATGAAAACTTTTATTGATGATAATCCTCTTGATTTTAAAATTAATGAAAATTTCAAAAAAATACTGAGTTATTAATGATTACAGAATATGGACACTATTGAATATCCTTCAATATATTTTTTCAATGTTATGATTCGATTATGATTTAAGCTTTGTTGCATTATACGATACGATTTATGATATCTTGCAATCTTTCATGCTGATTATTAAAAATTTTATCCAAATAATCAAAGAGATCTGCCAATAACATTTCAAATGTAATAATATCAATATAATCAAGGCAACTTAAAAACAATCTTTAATAGATTAACAAAAGAAAAAAATTGTTTGAAATTAGATAAAAAATTAAAAATTTTGTATTATTTTGAGAAATAAATATTAATAATTAAAGTATTGTAATAATAAAAGAAATAGTAAAATAAAATTAAAAATTATTATTGTTTCAAGTATAAAAACTATATTTTTAAAATGAAAATTAAATTTTTATGAAAAGTGCTTGATATTTAATTTTAATTTTGCTTTTATTTTCAAATCTTAATAGCTCATCGCATGAAAATATAAAAAGTTTTTTTAGGCACCTTTTCTTTTTATTGGCCATCACTCACTGATGCTCATAATATTTATACAAAGCATGGAATGATTCTTTCATCAATTGGCTTTTCTTTGCTAGGGGGGATTTTATTTTTTAGATTTTATTACGATATATTAGAAAAACAAAGAAAAAATGATTTAAAACTTTTTAATCTTTTAGATAATCATTATACCAATATGAAAAACTTACTTCTAGCATTTGAAAGATTAAAGAAAGTTAAGCAAGCTACTTAGTAAGATGATAAAAAAATAATACGAAAATTATTGCAGACATGCAAAATTATTTAATAAAATGTAATGATTTATATCAATTATATACTAACTTAGAAAGTCATCTCATATTAATAGATAATCTTAAAAACAATCTTGCATTAATACAAAGCAATTCATTTTTTGAAAAATTTGCTTCTGAGGATTTAAAACAGCAATGTAATAATAATGATGCATTGCTCAAAATTACTGACAATCAAACAAAAATTAGTGCCTTTAATAAAGAAAATGAATACAATATTAAAATCCGGAAATAAAAAAATTATTCGAGCGGATCAAGATATTGCGAATGCATTAAAACAAGGACATGTCCATAAATTTCTTTCAAACAAAAAAACCTCATTAAAAGTTAGTTCTGTATCAAGTCTTTTAAAAATGATTCAACCAGAAAACCTGATTATCGTCTAAAAATATCTTGTGTCAAAGCACGTCAAGATGATCTACCGATAAATAAGCTTAAAAAAGAAAATTTGAAAATTACAACAAGAAGACGTTCTTCATCTTTTTAATTAAATAAGATGGGATCTAATCATCCAAGCCATTTTTTCATGTGTCTCCAAAAGCTGGGCGGTCATATTTGCTGTTCCAGCGTCATGATTTGTTTCTGCCAAGTCTGTTATTGTGCGTAGCAATCCAATAACAATTTCATGGTCATCACGCAACTGTTTGAGCATTGTGCTATCATCAGGATAAAGGCCTGGGGCTTCATCAATTGCCATTGTTTCGGTATATTCTTTTAGTGTTGCGATTGCATTGTGATCCAAGGCTCGTATTCGTTCTGCGATAAGATCTATTATAGTTTGCAATTCTTCATACTGATCATTAAAAAGTTTATGCAATGGTCCAAACCATTTGCCGACAACATTCCAATGAAAATTCAATGTTTTTGTATATAAACCAAACTCGGTTGCTAAAAGTTTGTTAAGTCCCGCTGCAATAGCTTTTTTATTGCTTTGTGTTAATTGTGTAATCATCTTGTCTTCCCTTTTTTTAAATTGTGTACTACTAGCATTTTTAATGTACATTCTTTTAATAAAAGGATATGTCTAAAAAATTAATTTTACAATCCTTTAAAAAGCGCGTATTATTTAAATAAATTTATAAACGGGCCCATAGCTCAGCGGTGAGAGCAATCGGCTCATAACCGAGAGGTCCCAGGTTCAAATCCTGGTGGGCCCACCAGATCTTTTTATTGAAGGAGTTTCTATGAGCACACAAATGTCACCCTTTGGAGCCCTGATTGATCTGGTTAATTTTGATACTTATATTCGTCAATTACGTAATAGTGTTACGCATGTTTCAACTGAAATTGAGACCTTAAAAAAACTTTTTGAATCTCAAGAAACGGCTAAGAAAGTTGCATTGCGTTCAGTTATTGAAGCAAAAAAGAGGGTTGACGAAGCTGAGCTTTTTTTATCTGAAATAGATCTTACGTTACAGGCAAAAAAAAAGTTGCTTGATACGTTAAGTGATTATAAGGAGTTTCGTCCTTTAAAATTAGAAATAGATCAGATTGGAAGTCAGCTCCATGAGCAAGAATTATTAGTAGAATCGGCATGGAAAATTCTTGAAACAACAGAAATCGATTCAATAAAACAGATTAAAAAAATCGAAGATACAATCTCTGATTTACAAAAATCTTTGCAAGAAAAAACTGATCTATTGAGACAGAAACAATTAGAATTAGAAGGAAATCAAACAAAAAGAACCGCAAAAGAGTCGCTTGTTCCTGATGAATGGCTTTTGAAATATAATACTATGCAAGAACGGGTCGAGGATCCTGTTGTGCCTATTGAACAAAATTCCTGCACTGTCTGTTTTTCGCACATTACGGGTAATAATTTGTTACAAGCCAAACGGGGGACACTTGTTCAATGTACAAGCTGCTATAGACTTTTATTTCTGCCCGCTGCAATGGAATCATTAAAAAATAATCGTTGAGAGATATAAGAATGATAAAAAATCTGTCTCTTGATTATTCTATAATTAAAAAAAATAAATTAAAAAATGCATGGAAACTTTATATTGACGGGGCATCTCGAGGCAATCCTGGTCTTGCTGCTGCTGGTTGCTATATTATAAAAAATGATCAAACATTTTTAAAAAAAGGCTTTTTTCTTGGTTCAAAGACAAATAATGAAGCTGAATATTATGGATTAATCCTTGGTATCTATCAACTTATTTTTCATGCCGATTTTGATAATGAAATTGATCATGTTGCCATCTTTGCTGATTCGCTTTTATTGGTTCGTCAAATTTTAGGTGAGTACCGTGTAAAAGCATTACATTTGCAAAGCTTATATCACATTGCGATGGATTTACTTAAAAAAGTCGATTTTTCTATTATTCATATTAAACGAGAACATAACACTATTGCCGATAGGCTTGCTAATTATGGACTTGAACAACGATCCCCGTTGTCCCAATCATTTATTTCGTTGTGTAAAGAATATGGCATCACAGTTTAAACTATCCTTACTTTTTATTATTTCTTCGCACGCCTGTTTTGCAAGAAGTTTTAATCTTGGAACAACTATTTTCTGTTTGGCTTCTTCTGGAATTGCTCTTGTGTATAAATCTAAACAATGTTTTTTATATGAACCATTAAAAATATCATATCATAATAATGAAATTTATATTAACAAAAAAAAAATAACACAAAAAAATAAACCCTATTTTTTTTGTAAAATTTTTCCACAAAAGTCAGATAATTTTTTATGGATTAATGGGATAAAATTCAAGGGTCCTTGTTTGTTGACAATCTCTGAAAAAGATATTTTTATTACAGAATGTTTTGAGTCAGCAGGGTTATTGTCGTTTTCTCGTGAGGCCTATTTTGTTTCACGCCCAAATAATTGCTCAAAAATAGATAAATCATTATTGATTCGGGTTTTACTATTAAAAATCACGAATAAAACAGAGCCCCAAGAGATAATGATTGAGTCACAAGATGGATTTTTAATTACGTATGGAGCGAAAAATACAAAACGGATTAAAAATAATAAACTTTGTATTACCTTTAAAAACAATTCTTTTTTTATTAATAATCATCTGATAGATGATGGTATCTACCAGATAAAGACTGATAAAAAAGGCTTTTTTTTTAATAAAAAGCTCTATAAAGGTTCACTGATCATTGTTTTAAAAAAAAAATCATGTTTGCTGATTAATCAGCTTGATCTAGAAGAATATGTGTATGCTGTTTTGCGATCAGAAAGTTGGCCTGGATGGTCACTTGAAGTTAATAAGGTCCTTGCAATTGCATGCCGTTCTTACGCAATTGCCTTGATGATCAGAGCGCCTAAAAATGCGCATTATCATGTCAAATCAAGTAATATTCATCAGCAGTATAATCTCTATGGAGAGCATAATCATCATGCGATTAGACAGGCGGTTGAAGCAACTAAAAATATGTGTTTGATGTATGATAAAAAACCGGTATTGGCGATGTTTGATAGTTGTTGCGGGGGACTTGCTCCAGGGCTTATTGATGATTTTGATTTTAAAAAGGCTCCTTACTTGGCCCGTTCGTATCCCTGCCATTATTGTAAAAAAAGTAGTCTTTACGAATGGAAAATAGTTTTTAGCAAACAAGATTTGATTGAGCTTTTAAAAAATGCCAATATCTCATTGCATTCAATTAGTCATATCGCAGTGGCAAAGCGTGATAAAGCAGGCATTGTCAAATCCGTGAAAATTAAAGATAAAAAAAAAGAGATTGTGGTTTCTGGTAAAAGAATATACTCAATTGCCAAAGAAATTAAGAGTTTTTCTTTTTCTATTACTTATAAAAAAGATGTGATTGAATTTATTGGTAATGGGTATGGTCATCATATAGGATTATGCCAATGGGGTGCTTGTGAAATGGTTCGACAAGGCTGGAAATTTGATGAGATCTTGAAATTTTATTATCCTGCAACAGAATTAAAGGTCATAACACTAAAAGGAGACTAATGCGGTGCCTGGTTATCGTGCTCATTTGGTTGGAGGGGTGATTGCATTTATTGGTTTTTTTTCTCTTATGCAACCCCGATTAGACTGGTTTTTTATAGGTGAGCTTTTTTTAATAACGTGCTTTGGAAGTTTGTTTCCTGATATTGATATAAAAAGTCGTGGCCAAAGATTGTTTTATACCTTACTTTGTGCTGTATTATTTTTTTTGCTTTTTAAAAAATATTATATTGTTTCAAGCTTTCTAGGACTTATATCACTATATCCACTTATTGTTCCACATCGAGGGCCGTTGCATAATCCATATCTTCTTGTTGGTATTACAGGAGTAGCCACCGCTGTTATTGCATATGGATTAAAAATTTCATCAAAATTTCTTTTATGGCACAGCTTGTTTTTTCTTGTTGGAGTTATGAGCCATCTGGTACTTGATTATGGAATTAAAAAATTTTTTAAAAAACTATTTAAATTTCGATAATAATTTATGTCTAAAATTTTTAAAATTTGTAATAATTAAATTATTATTTTATAATAAAGAAATTAAACTTTTTAAAAAAAAATTATGAAGACAGTTTTTTGATTTATTTTTTTACTTTCTATTAGCTTTATTAGTATTAATGGCGCAAACAGCTTGGTTGTAGATTTTCCTCCAATGAATAATAATCGTCGGTGGCTTTCTACTGATCCTCATCCTGTTAGTTACTGTTATGCCGCGATTAAGAAAGAAGGAAATAGCAAGAATGCACTAGAAGACTATTTTTTTACAGTCGCTCAAGAAATTGTCCTTAAATTAACAAAGATAGACAATAATGCTAAGTGTCTCGATGGATTATCTTGCGATCAAGAATGTTTTCAATCAAAAAACTATCCTATTCCGGATAACTTTCAAGCACCAGAATATCAAGCAATAATTATTGGAGAAAAAAACAAAAAAAATCAGCTTCAATCAAAAAATTTTTATACAAATCTTTTTATTTGTTCCTTATCAGGAGGAGAAGCAAATTACGTGGAATGGTGTAAAAAATTTCTCTCAAAAGAATTTTTTAAAAAAAAATATACAATTCTTCTTCAAAATGATCTTTTTAACGATTTAACATTATCTAATCTTGTTGACTTGCATGATCACTTTGAAAATCAAGGCTTTGATGTTAACATTCATGAATTAAAAATAACTCAAGCTTTAATAGAAAATTATTTTTTTAAAGATAAACCATGCTTAGTTGAAAAGTCTGTCTTTGATTATATCATCAAAAATTCTTTATTAGGCAGTATCGAGTGGAAAAAATTTTTTTTCAGCCATTATGAAGATAATATCCCATTGATTGATCAATTATTATTTTTGCCCTTATCAAAGGATCATTTCATCACAATAAAAGGATTATCGCCAGATCACTATAGAGCTATTTTATTGATGCATTCTCTCATAATGAGAAAATATTATGCAGTATTATTAGGGCTTTTTACTTTAATGTCTGCTACTTTATTTTATAAATTACGATAAATATTTAAATCACAATTTCAGATCAAATTGAACAACTTTGATGCATTGTGTGTTGTTTCCTGAGAAATCGTTTGAAGTGAAGTTGAACGAAGATGTGCAATATATACAGCAATATCATGAATATGATTTGGATGATTCTTTTTCCCTCGCATTGATTGTATCGGCAAATAGGGACTGTCTGTTTCAAGCACAATTGAAGAAAGTGGAATTTTTGTAATCGCATTACGCAATTGATTATTGGCAGGATAGGTAATTGTTCCACCGATACCAACTAAAAAATTCCATTCAATTACTGTTCTTGCAAAGTCATAATCATATGAAAAGCAATGCACAACTCCTGATAGTTTTTCGTTGCGATAATATTCTAAAATTTTTAACGTTTGATCATAGCTATTTCTACTATGAATAATTAATGGCTTTTGATAACTAATGGCAAGCTCGATCTGATCATGAAAAAGCTTTATTTGTTTTTCAAGGTTGATTTTTTTGTGATAAAGATCTAATCCGCATTCACCAATCGCAACGACTTTTTTTTCCGTTTTAAGAAAATCTAAAAACTCATCAAGATCTTTTTTGTAATTATCGTGCCAATCAGTTGGATGAATACCAATTGATGCAAAAATAGATGAAAAATGCCGACTTATTGTAACGCCATTTTTACTGTCAATACGATTAGTTCCGACCGTAATCATTTGAGTAACTGCATTTGCTTCCGATTCTGTTATAATTTTTTGAATCAATGGAAACATATCCTCAGTAACGATTGTATCAAAATCAGCAATAAGAAGATCAATATGGCAATGGGTATCAATCAGCAAAGAGAACCTTTTTTGAATTATAATTTAACAAATTGTCATCAAGATTCCTTTATTTTATATTGAGTAAAAAAAAAATAAAGAAAAAATTATTAGATCAAAAATTTTGCGTCATTACAATCTGCTATCACATTACAAGGAAAAGCTTGTATAATAGCTTACTATGCTAGCAACTTTATTGAATACTTAAACTATTGGGTTGATTTTTTCAGTATTGATGATTCGATAAAAAAATATTATTAGCAGGAAGCATATTAACATTGCAGTCTCTATTACTCAGTAAAAAAGCCATTTTTTTAATTGAAATTTGACAAATTAGTTCTAAATGTCTATATCTTACACTGAGCAAAAAAAAACAAAGAGTGTAAAGAAGCGTGTAGCAGTATTGTTAATGCCGTCTTAATTAACCTTAAAAGGAGTACTCATGAACAAAAGTGAGTTAATAAATGAATTGAGCGAAGAAACTACTTTTAGTAAAAAAGATGTTATTCGTGTAGTGGATGCATTGGTTGGAGCTATTCGACGTGCATTAAAAAAAGGTGATAAAGTTTCTATTACCGGATTTGGAATCTTTTGGTTGTCAAATCGTCCTGCACGAAAAGGTATTAATCCATCAACAAAAAAACGTATTGACTTGCCTGCTGTTAATGTTCCACGGTTCAAAGCAGGAAAAAATTTACGCGAAGCAGTACGTACCGTGAGAGTAGTATAATAATAAAAAATTCCAGGAGATCTCTTTATTCTAGAAGAAGAGTCATGTATTAATTACATGACTCTTCTTCTTTTTAATTTGCTGGAACAATTGAAACTAATGGATTAATTCCGGTAACTGCTGCAGTAAATTCAGAATCAATATTATCAACTGAAAGACGATTTTCATTGATTACCATGGCGTTAGTACAGGTTATTGTATCATTCCAGCTTATGTATCCTTGTGGAAGTCGTGTAATAAATGTTCCATCGGGAAAATTGGCTTGTAATAATGAAAAAATAATCGCTTGTTGTGCTGCATTTAAATTGAGCTTAACCGTTACAACACATCCAACACAAATGACGCCAGAATATGTTTTTATAGGACGTAAAATATTTGGGTGCTCAAAATTAATATTACCAACAATGGCTGAATAAGTAGCATTTGGCAATTTTTTAAATGTTAATGAACTGATAAAGCTACCTGATACAGCACTAGTAAAAGTACATTGATTGGTAATTTGCAAGACGCTTGTTGCAATATTAAGTTCAGAACAGGTAGTGCTAAAATTTGATGGTATTATAATAACATTATTGTCAAAATTATACACAGGACCGGTAACGGTTGTTATATTGACAGGAGTGAGTGTTGCATTTGTTAGTTCTTGTGCAACAGTGGTATCAAAAGCAACAAAATTAGGATCATTATAATCATTAATTGACAAAACACCATTGAATCTGAGTAATAAAAATCCTTGTGCGGAAGGATTGGTTGTAACCTGATAGGTATATGGATTGATAACTACAATAGAAGGTTTACTCCAAAGAGGAACTACAAAGAAAAAAAGTAAAAAAAATAGTGCTGTCATGATAAAGGCTCCTTTTTATGAGAATGACGAAACGCTTTTTTTAGGCTAGACTAATTTATAAAAAATAAAAGTAATAACTCATGATTATTTATTAATAAGGACTTTTACTTATGATTAACCTTGCTCTTTTGCGTACCGATCAGTTATCAGAATTAAGAAAAGCAATTTTAGATAAGGATCCAAATTACGATATTGATCAATTAATCTTGCTTGATACTCTTGCAAGAAAGAAGCGAGTTGATATTGAGTTATTGCAAAAAAAAAAAAATCAATGCGTTGAGGAATCAAAAATTGCATTGACTGACGAGCGCAAAACCGAATCAATACTGCTGAGCAATCTTATTAAACAAGCAGAAACGGATTGTTTAGATATTGAAAAAAAGCTTGAGTCCTTATACCTGAAAGCCCCCAATATTCCAGATCCATCATTGCCTCGTGGAGGTAAAGAGGCAAATCAGGTGTTAAAATCATGGGGGGAAAAACCTTCATTTAATTTCACCATCAAACATCATTTAGATTTGGGTAATGCTTTGGGTTGGTTTGATTTTCAATCTGCTGCAAAAATGACAGGTGCAAACTTTGCTCTTTACAAAGATGATGCGGTTCGTCTTATTTATGCGCTTAGTATGCTTATGCTCAAAAATAATACTCAAGCTGGCTATTCACCGGTTTTGCCACCTGCACTTATTAATGAAGAATCATTATTTGTTTCGGGCAACTTTCCTAAATTTAAAGACCAGGTGTTTAGTATTCCTGCTGACGGTTTATTTTTAAGCCCTACTTCAGAGGTAAATCTTGCTAATATGTATAGAAATACTATTTTAAAATCTGAAGAACTTCCAATTCGTATGACTGCATTTACCAGCTGTTTTCGTGAAGAAGCAGGTGGATATGGTGGTACTGAGCGAGGGTTAATTCGAATGCATCAATTTGAAAAGGTCGAATTATATACGATTTGCAAACCAGAACAATCGATGATAGAACTTGATCGAATGATTCACTGCGCTGAAACTATTTTACAAAAATTAAATCTTCATTATCGAATAAGTTTGCTTGCCACCCAAGATTGTTCATTTCAATCAGCCAAGACATATGATATTGAAGTCTGGTTCCCGTTCCAAAAAAATTATATGGAGGTTTCTTCTGCAAGTAATTGTACCGATTTTCAAGCGCGACGAGGTATGATTCGGTATAAAAACAATGAACAGTCAAAATCATTATTTGTTCATACTTTAAATGCTTCATCGTTAGCACTGCCCCGTTTGATGGTTGCATTAATGGAGACATATCAGCAAGAAGATGGTACAATACTTTTGCCAGAAATTTTGGGTGTAAAAACTATTTTTTAATGAGTAATTATTTTATGAAAAAATTAAGTAATGAAAATCTTGAAAAAATTAGACAGATAGTCCTTAAAACGCGTCGTGTTATGCTTGGTGTTATGAATGGTTCTTCGCGATCAGCACGTAAAGGCATGGGGCTTGATTTTGAAAGTTTGCGTGATTATTCAGTTGGGGATGATATTCGCTTCATTGATTGGAAAGCGTCTGCGCGATCGCAGTCATTGTTAGTTAAGGAATTTTATCAGGAACAGTCAATTAATGTTATGGTTGTTATTGATGTTTCTTCATCAATGAACTTTGGTGTTAATTTTCAACAAAAGTTTGATCATGCATTACAATTAGCTTCTGCTATTATTTTAATGGCAGAATATTCACGTGATGCAGTTGGACTTGTTATGTATAGTAATAAGATTCATGTTGCTATTCCTCCGGCAAAGGGGTTGCTTCATACACAGTATCTTCTTGAGTGTATTATGAGTTTTAACCCACTAAAAAAAGCTGAGACTCAGA
>Ga0116230_10007322_pt1 | contig 10896 bp, 5 predicted proteins | sample S1TSphfallax_3_FD_88678 | JGI IMG/M metagenome (GOLD analysis project Ga0116230, IMG submission 88678) | Host-associated microbial communities from peat moss isolated from Minnesota, USA - S1T2_Fd - Sphagnum fallax MG | ecosystem: Host-associated > Plants > Peat moss > Unclassified | place: USA...
AAAAATCAATTGCACATCTATGCATGATACAACTTGAACTTGTTATTTTATAGTTGGGATTGTCTAGATTCTTGAATTTGAGTATGATTGTACATGGTTTGCTCATTTGCAACACATTGGATGTGATAAATTGTGATTTTTTTTGGGTAAAAATGTGCTAAAACCCATATTTGGCACAAAAATCATAGTAGCAATTCGAGAAGACTTGAAAGATTTGTCCACATTTGTGGTTACAAGATGTTGTAGGCAAGACCATTAAATTAGTAACATTTTATGTGTTGACAAATGAGGAAAAATCCACATCATTGAGAATTTGAAGACACACATTATGTTTCCTCGTTCAAGAAAAGAATAAAAGATGGGGATTTGAAGCACATGAATTGCATGACTACCACATTTTGATGCATTTTGATTTTCAAACAATTGTGTGCCAAGGTTATGGATCTAACCATGATAGGGGAGTTGAAAAATGAAGTTGTAGTGACATTGGTGTTGCTAGAACGAAAATTCCCTCCTTCATTTTTTGATATCATGACACATTTGTTGGTTCATTTAGTTGAGGAATTGGAATCATGTGGACCAATCCCTACATGATATATGTATCATGTGGAGCGATACTTGAAGACATTGAAAGGTTATGTGGGAATTAGAGCAAAACCCAAAGGTAACATGGTAGAAATACATGCACTGGAAAAAGCATTTGGGTTTTGCACTGAATATTTGGTGGACTTTACAACCATAAGACGTCAGGTGTGGATGACAAAGAAGACCCTTCCATGTTTGATGAAATGCTTGAAGGTGGTGGGCATCCACGAATCTTAATTGCACACCTTTAAGGCATGGCCCATTCTTTTGTGCTCCAAAATGTGGGATTAATGGCTTTGTGGTGCGAGTAATGTATTATTTACTTTTACTACACATTGGATTATAGGGTTGCATAGTTTAAGAAAACTTGTGTTAGCATTTTGTGTTTGACATTGTAGAATGCCAAAGAATTCCAATTTTTTCTACTAGATAGTTAGTGTCTACTAGTTTCATACAATTTGAATAGTTGTAAATTAAGCCTAATTGATGTGTATTATGGTTTCTTGGTAAGAAGTATTCCACATAAATTAGTATTCAAAATCAAGAAAAGAAAGATTTTTTACTGCTTCAAGGTTGGTCACGAGTGAAGAATCCTATGTTTCCAAATGACCTTGCCCCATCGGCCCCCTTTGCAATGTGGACAATGGTTTCCATTGCATCGGCTATAAAAAATGGAGAGATAATTAACAAAGACACAATGCACATGTCCATGCCATCGACATTGGAAGCAATGTCACATCAATCCATGTATGTTTATGGCAACCATATTTGTGTTTCAAGTGTCAAAGAACATTTTAAAACAAGCGATTGTGGCATAGCAAAAGCTTTTGAACAAGAATGCATATCTAGTTGGAATGACCAAAGACCAATTTTGGCAAAATTGGAATATGTAGGCCAAGTTGAAGAAATTCTAGAGTTAAATTACATGGTGTTCAACACAATTGTTTTGTTGTGCAATTTGGTGAAAGCAAATTACACTGGGAGCAGTGCAACAATCAAGCGAGATGCGTATGGCTTCACATTTATAAACTTTTCTTCCTTTATTCTCATTTTCGATTATTCAATTGCTTTCCCCTTACATGTCGAACAAGTTTTCTTTTCTGGTGCCCCAAAAGAACAGGGGTGGAAGGTAGTGTTATGAAACGATCCATGTGGGAAATGGATAATTGAAACAATCCAAGTTGACCCTATAGAGTTTGATATGTTTAGATTTGACAACATTGGTCATTACAAAAGGCTACAAGCTCTTGTTTCTATTAAGGAATCAATTCCACCTACCACAATTGTAGGAGGTTTTATTGTTGCACCAATAGATTTGGTTGTTGATCATGCCTTTGATGAAGAAGAAGATGCTAAAACAAACAACACATTAGAGGATTCTAATACAAGTTGTGACAGTGATGGTTAGTAAATCATTACAAGATGTATGTAGTTTAATTTGGAAGTATATACATTTATATTTTCAAGTTTGAAACAACCTGGACCATCATGGATAATTATTCGAAGTTCAAAATGTCATCTAGCTAGGCCTTTGGTGTGGTGTTTAATTTGGTTGAACTAAATGCTTTAATATATATATATATTTGATAATTGCAAATGTTCAATAAGATGTGGGATGATCTTCAATCAAACATGGTTGTAGTTGTCAAATTTACTTTACATATTATATATACAAAATTATAAATTTAATCATCCATTTTTTTAATATGGTTGTTTTCTCCATTTGCACCCCCTATTTCTATGCACATATGATAATGAAAAAATATTAATTTAAAAATAAGAAAATTGTATTATGTTTGCATGCATATTTTCATAGTTTAAAAATTAAAATATTGCCACATAAGGAAAAAGTTGTAATACAATCACATTTAGTCAAACTTAAATGACCATTTTCAAACACATTAGTCAATTTAATCAAATTGGACAACTCCACGTAGGCAACACATCTACCATGTGGTTATACTATTGTCCAAGTTGACTAAGTTGTTATTTTTGTTAGTCATAATGGACATGCTCACTTGTTATGTTGATCATATTAGACATGATTAGTCAATCAAAACAAGTAGCATTGTGACCAAAAATGAATGTAAAATCATTTTAGTCACAATGTTAGTAAAGTAAAAACCATATTTATATTGTAGTGTCAAGCATTTTTTCCCCCAAGGGACATGGTTGTCCCCAAGGCAACTTAAAACCTTTCTCCCCATGGTTGTTTCCCAAGGCAATTGAGGTCTCTTCTTTTAAAGGACATGAAAAAATCCTTGGGAACAACCATGTATCAAAGGGAACAAAGGCTTAAGTTGCTTGGGGGAGCAACCATGTTCCTCAGGAACAAATGCACCCAATAATTTGTGTGATCGTAACATTTTCATATGAATTTTAATTGAAATGTTTTCAACTATAGAGTTGTAGCTCTCCTCAAGACCTTTCCAACAATAGGTCGCAAACATATATATATATATAAACAAATATGAGATTGTTATAGTGGCCAAAAAAATCGAAACATATGCTTCCTTAGGAAATTTTGGCTTTTCAAAGTTCATTGCTCCCCAAGGAAGTTGCCCTTTTCACTAGGGAACTTTTCCTACTTATCGTGAAAGTTACTTATTAGGGAGCTTCATTTGCTCCTTGGGGAACTTATTTTGTTCCTTGGGAAAATTAATCCCTTGTTCCCCTAGGCATAAGGTTACCCATGAGGAGTGGCCATGTTGCCTTGGGGAGTACGGGGCTTAAGTTGCCCTAGAAGCAACCATGTCCACAAGGAGACGAGGCCTAAATTGCTTTGGGGAATAATCTAAACTTTTTCTCCGTTAGGAACGTGGTTGATTCCCGAAGCAACTTAAGCCCTTACTCCTTTAAGAACATGGTCGCCCCCTTGGGTAACTTAATTCCCCTTTTCCTCGAAGCAACTGATTTTTTACAAATTACATTTAGACAATTTCTTCATCCATTTTGTTTGTGGATGAATCGAAGAATTCAAAAAAAAGTTTGAACCTTGAACCTTTGGGCTATAGAGAGGATTCTAATCACTGCATTAGTTTTTTTTCCTTTGAAAATAATGTAAAAAAAACTTCAAAAATTAATCATTGTGCAGGTACAATAAAAAGAAATCTGATTTTTTTTCTTCCTATTGGCATTATACTATATTGTACTATGATTGCATCCAACTTGATGTTGCATTTAACTCGTTTCTACTATTTAATGTTTGCCCTATTTGGGGCATACTTTCGGAGCATGTGTGGTTTTGCATTATTTTGCACAATTTGGTTCCCTTGTCATTAAAATAATAATAATTTTCTTGAAACACTTTTGTTAGATTGGATATTATACTCGTCATGGTGTCCTAACTTGTTTTTATCATTAGTTGTCAGATAATAGTTGACTTGAAGGCAATTTATAGTATCTAATCCAAACCCTAAAAATGTTGAACGATTAGGTCATTTCATTAATTTCAAATTTGACTAAACATAAAAAAATTTAAACTTTGAAAAGGTTTTTTAAGGAGCATCACATATCTTTCACTATGGGTTTTACTTGAAATTATAGTCTTGAATGATATGATTCCAAAATGTAAATTGTTTCGTTATCATAAATTGTCTTTTGTACCATATGAGTTCAAATATTAATCAATGTACGAAGGCAACCTAGGTTGTACCAAACCACATATAGATAGATAATAAAAATAAAGTGGGAGATATGATGTATAACTATGTTATACATAATAGGGAAGCATACTAAGAGGTTATCACCCAGAAATATTAAAAAAAGTCTAAATTAGCTATTGTAGTACCTATATGATTTTGGCATAAATATTATTATTATTATTATTGATTTTTTGAAAATTTATTTATCACTTGTGCCAATTTTTTTAATAAAATTAGGAACTTGCCAAATTTCGAACTGTTAGGTTTGAAATGCAAACCTAAAAGTTCAAGACTTGAACTTAAATTGAGACAATCTAGACACACTAGCATGTCCCTAAACTTAAAAGAGAATGTGTTTGTTGTTTTCTATAATCATTATGTACTGAAAATTTCAAAATTAAAAAACCAAGTGCCAAAGTTAAGATATAAAATTTAATTATTTATTCAACAGTTTGTTGCCAAATCCAATCAAGGAGTACAGTATGCACATCTGAAAAATAGGGGAGGGAAACCTAGAAGGCTACCTAAAGGGTCATGATGGCCGCCTAGGAGACTATTGTGAGGGAAGCCTATAGAAGAAGAGTGGATATTTTTGGAAGGTCATCCATCCAATGTCTTTTAAAAAAAATTCAGGTATCGGTGTGGGTGTTGGTTCGCCCTGGCTGTGAGTTTCTCACTCCCAAACGTAACTGTGAGCACTGAGTGACTAAGGTGTTAGTCATCTTCTAGTCCAGGAAATCCTAACTGGCCAGAAAACGCAAAGCAGGAAACAAACTTGATCAATTTTGTTCCCAATGTAGGGCACATGCAAGTAATTAACCCTTGAAAACATCCATCTCGTCCGGATGATGTGAATAACATGTAATAATATTTTCGTACAAGACAGATGTTTCTGTCATGTTTCACATAAATGTTCTACTATAACCCAGAAGTTAGAACCCAAGGCCAGGTTTAGAAATTTGGTGAGTATAACATTCAAATAATACACTCCAACTCAATTATGGTTTCAAATGGAATGGAATGTACTAACTTGGAGAATGGGCCCGTGAGGATGGTGTAGCCATAAATTGTATGAGCCAAAGTGAACCGACAGCCACCAGTTCACCATCCAGTAGAAGCCTATTTTGAGTCAGTTGTGGGTGAGCCCCGACCTGATTTTATGTAAGATTTCACCTAGGAAACTCACATGATAAGTCTTGTAGGTATCTGATATATAAAGATAGATGTTTGCTTTTTTGGATGCAACACTTCCAAACCAGGGGGCTCTCTGCTTTTTGTATGGTTGGAAAGCTATTACAAGAGGGTGTGCATGTTTGTGGTTTTTCAATTTTCAAATCAATAGAGCAAAAGTTATTGAATTTAGAGTGATTCTTGGTTTAAGAAAATTTTTAAGTTTTTTCAAGAGAACTCTGAAGTTAAGCCCAGTTCAACTAGAATAGAATTGGGATGGTTGAGTTTGCAAGAGAGGTTTAATATAGTTGTTCCAATGACACAGGGGCCCACTAGTGTAGGATGATAGGTGGTTACTAAGTAAAGAAATGCATGTAGATGAATACTATATAGGTAAGGATTAGTGAGTTGTTAATAGGTAAGCAGCAAATACAGAAACAGAACCATAATCATTGTGTTTACCGAGTGAACTGAAATCCTATGGAAAAGTGTGCAAACCCCCTTTGGGTATCAGGGCGGTTCTTCGAGGTTTTGGAAATAACTAGAACCAGCAGTGCTTTGAATCTGCTTGTTTAAAATGATTGAGTATGAGTTGGCTTACTTTCATTGCACGGTTGGTATTGAGTATTTGAACAGTATCTACTCATACCAACTGTGCAATCACAAGAGGTAGTTAGTTGGTAATAAGTATTGGTAGTCATCTACCACACCCTTTGATCTAAATTGTACTACTCATTGAACTTGCATACCTGTCTAGACTAAGTATTGACCTCAATACACTCATAGTGGAATATCAAAATAGGACAATCCTTAATATCATTACCTATATATCATGTTACATACTACCCAACAAACTAGAAAATTGCCCTACGCTGGTTTGAATATGTGATGCTCACCCCATCAGAAAGAAGGGGGCAAATCCAACACAGAGAACAGTGAGCTTTGAGAACTAGTTGGAGAGTATCAGCACTCAACAAAACCTTAGTAGCCACTTGATAAACACACACTTGTCTCATGGTTGTGATAAGTAATGATAAGTAAGAGAAACGTTAGTACAGCAAAACCTGAAAACTTGACATGCCAAGTTCAAATCAGTCCTGGACCTAATTAGCATGATTTCTTCTAAACAAAGGTATTCCTAGTGAGGGCTTTTTCCAATGTGTAAAGATAAAGTACAATAGGGCTATAAGTCGGTGAGAAATTAAAAATTCAACCACTTAAATTTTAAATTTTAAAGGCAAAAGGATTCCTTATTTCTTAAGCTCAGAAAACTCTTGATTGCACGCAGAAACAACATAGATGAATTGCCTTGTGGATGCGGCAACCCTCCAATTGCGTAATAATGGATATGAAGATTGTACACATTGGACCCAATCTACAGACTAATGCATGCTTCCTCTCTCTCACCCACTGGGGCTTGGTCTTCAGGGGTTAATTTCCTCATCTTTGGCACAGTAGTTTGATGTAGCTGATTTGAAACTTAAATCAATTGACTCATTCGTATGCCAAGTGTGAAAGGAAAAAGGAGAAAGAACCCATGATATATCATGTCAAAAATGCCTCTGTTTGATCAGCAAAACTTTAGATCCAACCTTTAGTACCACTTGGCTGAAACAGTTGCATACACATTACTTGCAAAATCAAATTTACTTTGCTTTGCTATGTGATTACCGCTTGGCTGAAATGTTTAACAGTTATGTACATATTTGTGAATTGAGTAGATTAAACAAAAATTTGAATGGCTTCAAATAGAGCTAAGATAATTGTGAAAGGGGGTTGATCTCTTACAGGTAGAAGACTCATCAAGAGTTACATATTTTAAAAGCCCTTTCTGGTTGAAAAAATGAATGCATATGAATAAGCTCCATACTTTCAAAAGCTACATTTTTCTCAAGCATATACAATATTTACTAACAACTACATATGTGTTCAAGGACCTTGCTTTCTTTCATATCTCTGGATACAAAGTACATTTGCTCCCAGACCAGCAATTGCTGCAAGCCCCACAAGTTAAAACATGCAAGTATTTCCAGTCTCAATTATCATCTCCTATAGGAGGTTTTTTTTTCAACAAGTGCCCTTGACATCGAAGGGCATTGGAAGCTTCAAATTTAAGGCTGTGCAACACGACTACATTCAGCTTCCGTAGCTTTGCAGAATCCTGCCACAAGATTAAACGCGATGCAAGCCAACGGCAATGAGAACTGCAAAAAGATTGAAACCCAATGATGACCAAGTGAAAAACGATTTGGCCACATGCGCTGCAGCACCTCCATAAGAAGCGGGTGAAGGTTGGGAGGCTGGTGGGTTCACGGGAACCGGAGCTCCGACAACTGCACATTAGAAACACCATAGAGTATATAGTTGGGCAAAATGTACATAGAGCAGCTTGCTCGCGAGCGGCAAATGACCCTAACAAATGATTGCAATGCCTATCAAGGAGGAGACCTATGACATCACAATAAGCACTGGGGATGCTTCCTCACTTGTGCCGGCCGACTTGGGAGATGAAGACGGCGCAGATTGTGGACTTCCGTTCAGAAGACCTGCAGTGTTGACGACAACGGTCAAGCAAATATACTTGCCGAGATTTCAATCTAAATACTTCGAGTTGTAACCCGCAACATCCACATATCCTATCGACAGCCTTCTACATTCAGATTACTGCCCCACACCTAAACCAGAAATCATGCGAGATTCGGAGGAAAGGAGAACGCCAAAAGCTTGAATGGCTGAATTAGAGATTGAAAATAGCGGGAGTGACTAGCACGGCACGGCGGGTACTCCAGAGGTGATGCATTATTTGCAAGAACACAGGCAGGAAATGTTCAGAGCTTACGGCTGCACTGGGAGGGATCGGCCTGCACTTTGCAGAGAGAGGGTAGCATTAACTCCAGAGTGGTGTTCAATCCTGGAATACCGCCACCGACCGATGTACCGGGCGACCCTGGTGCAACCAGCATACACAAGCAAACCGGGCTGTTCTTCCTCACATCGCCGAGCGCCTTACAGCATGCGTCCGCAGGCGGTGATTCCTGACCCTGCACAAATGGGAGGCACGGCGCCATTTCTGCATACTGGTTACTGCAATCTGGCGGATCACACCTCACATTGCCACATAGCGCTGCTACTGCCGAGAAAACTACCAGTGTAAGACCCCAACTCCTCTTGATTGCAGACGTGTGCTCCATTTCTTCCCCTCGCTTGCGAATCGTGATTGGCTCAACACCTCAGCAATCGATCAAGTCTTAAAATGCTATTCTTGCCTGTACCTTGCAGCTGCTGATATTACTAGGATGAAAGATGCAGGCTGTGGTGGAAACAAGTCGAACCCACTATCGTATGTTTATTGCAAGACAGAGAGGGGCAGCAAAGAAGCTAACAAAGCTCGGATAGAAAGCAAACGGAGAATATCGACGAGTTGTTGTTGAGGGCCGTTGCCATGAAGCTTTTCTCTCAACTTTGCGATATCGATAAGTGCACAGAAAGTGGTCGAACCTGCACTGAGAAGATATGAGGCATCGTGCAATTTGGCTGTTGACAACTGTATAACACTGTAGAACATTTCGTTTGTGATGTGGTCTGAAGGGTATAATTATTAGGAGTGATCGGTCCTGACACATTCATTACTACCCTTTACACAACGTACTCACTACGCTTTCTCTTTATTTTAGGGCGAGAAAAAGGCGGCAACCCTGCCAAACATTATTTCTTGCTGTGGGAAATGCGAACCGTTTTATTTGTACAGGTGCATGAGCGTGAGTTGGAGGCTGTGTCCACATAGATACTTCGGGCAATCCCGAGAGAGAAAACATAGCATTTGTGAATAGAAGGGGCGTGGGTGAAGGATCGAGGAGAAGCCCGATGATCCCACCAAGAAGCAGAGAAACGGCTTGACGACGAAGATGGTAGCGACCTAGAAACAGTACAAAGCCAGAGGGGAAAACAGTGAATAGGAGCAACTAGAAATTTAGTACCGTGGCCAAAAGAAAGTGAGCTAGCTTGCATGTTGTCCTGTAATTCCAATTGTGCTGTTCGTTTAGGGAAAACGTGCGACCTTTGTAGAAGCAATTGCGGCTCTACAATCCAGCAGAAACAAATATCGCCGGTGATAACGACTTCGAGTTAACAAAAAAACAGAAGTGCAGGGAATGAACAGCACCGACTAAATTTAGCTCCAAGGGTGAAATGAGGAGCAGTTGTGTTTTGTGTTGTGCTCCACTTTCTTTTCTCCTTGACGGCAGGTGTAGGCAAGAAATGTTGTTTTAGTGTAGGGGACCTTGAGCTGTGCCCTCAGTTCATGCGGTGACAGGAGTGCCTTCCACTTTATAACATCTCAGGACATTGACTGCTGACATTGGCTTATGCAAATCTGCACACTCTCTTACATGGAATCTCCCGCTCTAGGGTAGAGCCGGAAATTCAGCCTGGTAAGGCACCCTCCAATTCACTACAGCATTTCTCCAATGTCATCACGGCTGGGCACATGCTCACATGATAGGCAGGAAGCATGAAGCTCTACCCACTGCCCACATTAGCATAGGTTTCAAGAGTAATATATATATTTTACAAGACCAGAGTTTGGAGAGACTAGGAGGGATAGAGGCCAAATACACCAGCCATAGACTAGAATCACAAGCTAGAGGAGGATTGCGGTGCAGCACTTATTTTCTCAAGTTTTACCTAGTTGTGGGTACCATTTTTGTTCTCAATTGCTTTTTCAAATTTGTATAAGATACTTTGAACAATCTACATAGGTTTTTCATTTTTTTGGGGGTGGAAATTTGCATTTTTGAAATGCTTTTTAGTGTCTTTCATTAAATTAGGGTTTGTTGTGCTTGCTTAGGATTTGTGCTCATGGATTTGGCTTCACTTCGACAAGTTTTAAAATTTTGGATGCTCCTTTTCATTACACTTGAGATTTTGTGCAACATTTATATTTAAAGTGCATGATGTGATTTCAAATCAAGATGTGAATTTAATAAGGTTCTTCTTTCTTTTATTTTGGTCCCATGTAAATAGGAGGAGGCATTGACCTCATTTGTGTTGGAAATACACACATTGAAGCCTATTGGGAACCAATTTGTGAACATACCACACCCATGATTTGAGAGAGATTTTTTTTTGTTCTATTATAGAATGAAATTTGAAACTTTCAACAAGGTTGTTTTAGAGTTGACATCTTTGGAGTCAAGTTGTTTAAACCACTTACAAATTACAAATATTATCATATATATTTATTGGTTTGTTCATGGATTTGGTGTTACACATATTGTGAACTAATTCAATGTGGATGCATCAGTAATTAAAAATATGTTGAAATTGTTTATAATGTGTTAATTGATAATTTAAAAAAATTGATTAATATATACATTAGTACTCATTGTGGTCAATGTTTGAAGGATACCATTATTCGTTTTGAAGATTTTACATGTCTACTCACATTTGTGGATTTATAAATGGAACTCACATTCTGTCGCGCTCCCAAGTTCCTTGT
>Ga0116230_10007323_pt1 | contig 10896 bp, 5 predicted proteins | sample S1TSphfallax_3_FD_88678 | JGI IMG/M metagenome (GOLD analysis project Ga0116230, IMG submission 88678) | Host-associated microbial communities from peat moss isolated from Minnesota, USA - S1T2_Fd - Sphagnum fallax MG | ecosystem: Host-associated > Plants > Peat moss > Unclassified | place: USA...
AAAAAATGACGTCAACATGACATTATGATTATAATCATAGGGGAATTGCATAGTAGTTGAAAAGGAATTGTTGTGACAAAGTTGTAATTGAGTTGTAATGAATTGCATTGTATATATGGTGAATTGCAACTCTTGCAACTCAAAAATTGAATTATAAGTCCAATTACAAAACACCCCTTTTTTCTTATAATTATGTTGGACATTTTTTCATTGGAAGTTGCAAAGATTCACCATATTGTGGATTATTTGTTATTAATAGTTGGGATGTTTTATTTGTGTCACCGCTGCACATCGAGGTTTTATAACCTTTATACTGACACCATGTGACAAGTTTGAGTTGAATGAATAATGACTGATTATCGCAACCTTTATCTAATACTTACAAGTAATTGTGGCGTGCCCATGTGTTGCCCATCTATTGGATATTTTCTCACTTTAAGTTGTAAAGATTAACTCTTAATGACATATTGCAAATTGTTTGTTATTTACACATGGTGCTATTTTATTTATGGTTCCACCTCATGTTGGGGTTTTATAACCTTTCTTGTGATGCCATGTGTAGGTTTGAATTGGATGAACAATGACTAATGGTCCTAACCTTCATCTAATAATTCCAAGCAATGCATTATGACGCACCCACGTGTCACCTGTCTATTGGACATTTTTTCATTTGAAATTTGAAATATTCACTTTTAGTGGCATAATGTAAATTGTTTGTTATTGCCGATTGGCATTGTTTTATTTGTGGCACCATTGCAAATAAGGGTTTTGTAACCTCTCTTGAGATGTGTGTTAGGTTTGGGTTGGATGAACAATGATTGATAGTTGCACCCTTCATTTAATAATTGCAAGTAATTTGTTGTGGCATGCCCATGTGTCACTTATTGATTGGACATTTTTTTCTTTTTTTCATTTTCCCACTTGTCTTGATTATATTTGATGACTAGTAATTGATAATTGCAATGTTCAAAGTTCTTTTAATATTCACTTTAAAATGCAATGATTGAATATTAATCATGTTGTGTGAACTCATAGTTGTTTCCACTTGCATTTACCATACATGTCATAACATCGTGCATCAACATCAAACTATTACATTTCCTTGTGAAATGTATCACTTTAGCATTGGCCAATTTTAATAGGCTTTGTACAACCCATCTTTAGTTTCATGAATTAAAATCTATATTTGTAACTTTTTTTTAATGTGTTTCCAAGTTGCTAAACCTAAAATGCAAACCATAATTTTGTAATGACTTCAAGAATTATAACATTCATAACTTTAAATTAATTTGCATTGTGTTATTCTACACCCATCTTATTATTTATATTTGAAATCTCATCAACACTCAAAATGCTTACACTCGAAATTAATGTAATCTAAACTACTAATTGTTATTATAAGCATCATTATTACCTTGATCATCAGAACAAAATATATGTTACTATATCCAAAAACATCGATAAGATGTCATATTGACTACAATTGCACAATCATTAGGCCACGTATGGCATGTTGGTGTCATTCACCAATACCAAATGATTTATGTGATTATGTAGTTGTAGACTTGTTTTTTTTTGCACCCGATTGAAGAGGCCATGTGTTACAATGATGGTTACCACCTTCTATAACATATTATGCACAAACATAAACATTAAACCAAATCTCAAGTTGAATTTATGATTGTGGAAAGGTGATCTAATGGATGTAATTTGTGTGTGAAAAACTAACATTGAGTCAAACCAATTTAGATAGTCCAAATTCAAGCATCCCACAAGTAATAATATTTTAAAATATGATGGCCATGGGTTCACACTCACAAAATCTTTCAATAATATATTCCCCACCATTGCCATGATAACATGTGACATTCATAATGCATGTTGTTTAAGGCCATTTCCACTAATTCCACATTGGATTCCAAGTAGCATAATGGAAACAAAAAATTATGGAATCAACTATTATGAAATACTTGAAAATAGAAAGCAAAACAAAATTAGTATGATGTTTTCCTTGCTTCAATGCCCATTGAACTCCAGTGACCATTTAATCACATGCCAACAATGGGAATCCATGGCTTGATGTCTTTTAAAGGCATGCTTGTGATTGCTAGTAAAACACAATGCACATATTATTGATTTTCATGTCACAATATTTTTACCACAAACCAAAAAAAGTGAACCTATAATTTTGTGAATATTTAGATTTGGTTAGATAAAATGCATCACATCTTACATATGGACTATTGACAAATATGTATGGTGACCTTGCACATAAAGCCAAACAATAAAACTATTTTTTTTAACTTCATGAAGGTGAAGTTAAAACAATAAACAACTTTGCCATGGGAGGCTCCAACCCAAAACATTATTCTAAATGTATTCAATTGTGAACTCACCTTTGTTTCATTTGACTCGACTATTACAATTGGGATAACTTACCCATTTATACTTGCATCCTTATCCATTGGGCTTGTGGTTGATTTTCCTCCATCCCTTATACTTGTTCATAATGAGTTTCCCCAACGCCTTTGTAGGACACAACAAATAAAGAAGAGGACGATGCTAGAATCTCCATGAAAAGTAAATTCTATATTCAAGGTAGGGGTAATTATAAATACATCTTTGTATTGTGCAAGATTGACATACATGCGTAACATCTTCCTACACTCCTCTTGTAACCAAGTTGAGATGTTGTACCTTTTTAAAGAATTAAAATTTGAACTTACTTGCAAATATCTCCACGTTAGGCATGCCTTTTGCATATAGATTAATTTACCTCCTAAAACTTAGAAAGAACTTAGTTCAATTGATATATGGAGGAATGTGTGTTGGTTGTAGCCAAAGTTGGTCCTTTTAAATGTCTTGGGTTCCTACACCTTGCCAAATATATAGTAAGTGGGTAGATGCAAGTTATCGTGGCTCAATATTAGAAGAAATTACACTCCTTACAAGTCTAGACAATTTTTTTTAAATAATTCAAATGAACATGGATGTTACTTTAAAAATGATATTATTTTAATCTTTGAATAATACATGTTCAATCACCTACAAACCTTCCCAAATATATTTGAAAACTTGTATTTAATGTAATTGATGTCATTTGTTTATTTGAAGGTCTTAAAAAGGAAACTCATAAAGTTTAAAGGAATAATTCCCTATCTAAACTTTCAAAAACTATGATTTTGGGACAAACAAATTGAAAAATAAAAATAAAATTGCAATTCATATGGACTTATGAAATGTGGTCAAATTTTAACCATTCAAAAGTCCTTGACTATTAAACAATTAAGCTTTTCAAAGAAAACATTCCTTACATGAATTTATCATCTTGTATTACATTATATATTGAGTCCCAATAACAAATTTGGAATGTGAATCAATATATATATTTGAATTTTGTGACATCCTAGTCAACTGTCCAATCCATGTTTTTTGACTTCAAAATTCCATTACTAGTATTTTTTTTTAAAATCAATAAATAATCACATAGTTATCTTAATTATGAATTTATTAGTTTAGATCCAAGTCCCAATTAGTAGATATAAGGATATATTAATCACCATATTCATTTGAATAAAAGGTACCCAAGGAAAAAACATTGTTTCGTCACAAAAGTGAACCACCATAACTTGCATCTACCCAAGTGACAATGGTTGTATCAAAATGCAATTTTTAACTACTAGTTGAATTCACATATATGTTGTGTGTGATCCTTTTGGAGCTCAAAAGGCTAACCCATAATTGCCATAAATTTTGCATACAATTTTAAAACTCCATATGAAACCAATTATATTATTAATTATTACCTTAATCATAATGTTCACATCATGCACTAAAAGATATCTTTTCAAGCTCATTAGGTTCCTCAATTGGGTTTCTCATCGTTTATATGACTAAATGCCAAATCTAACAATTAAACAATTTTATAATGAATTTTGATGATAACGGTATCATGCACATGGGACACCTATATTTTAGGATGTTGATGGTGCCCTTGCTAAAAATGTCATGGACATCATGTGCAAAATGTATGCATGTGTTATTTACATTTTTATTTATAGGGTAGGGACTTTTGAAGAATATGAAATTCTTACAAGTTACCTATGTGATTGTTTTTTGTCATTAATTAAGTGGGATGAATGAAGCCAATTGATGTTTATTACTAAATTTATGTCCAACATTCCAAGCAAATGAAACTTCATCAATGATTGTATACTTTTGATGACGTTTTATGTGTTTGTTGTCTACATTGACACCCTTAAATTCTCATGTCCCCCCACCACCCCCCAACCCCAATGTTTGTCTTTTGATACTTGTTGGAAAGATACAACTTAGCACCCTACTAATAAAAATATAAAATATACAAAAATTATATATATATGTATATATATGACCTTAAGCACATCAAAATCATGTCATGATTAATCCCAAAGTCACACAAATCATTTTCAACTCCCCATTTTCAATGGACTTCCATATAAACCATAATCAATATAATTAGTTTGGTCAGAATATCTTATGGTTTATCCGCCATTGAATTCATGAAGATTAACTTTTTATTTACAAAATTTTGAAAATTTGAATTTCTTGATTAATTACATGTATGAGGAAACACATATTGCATATACCAAGATTGCAAATTTGGAGGGTGAATTTGTTGACCTTGATGTCTTGAACAAATAACAAATGCATATTGTGCCTTTGTGGTCATGCAAAGATAATTACCCAAGTTTAATGTGTTAATGAGGTCACAACAATATATATGATGTTTGCGATATTGTGATTCTTGATCATGCATGGCTATAACATAAATCACACAAGGTCTACAATGTTCTCCATATGCATGACATAGAGGTGAAGCCCTTAACATCACTTTGCTGCAACAAATGAATTTTTTTTCCTCTATGAGTTTGATCTCCCTTTGAACACATGTATCATTGTGCAACTAGCACATGGTCTATAAACCTTGTTCTCCTTTCATGTGTTTTTAAGATATATGCAAGTTAAGGCTAGACCTCTTGAAACCTTACTAGAGGCCCATACAAACAATTCCTCTTACATCTCTTAATTAACATTTGGAATTTTTTTTTGTTACGTGTTCCATAAGAAATTCTTCATAGGATAATTCTTCATCTATGCCTAAGTGGCCAACCCATGGTCCATTAGATTTACCTCCATAACATGAACTTTTTTTATGATCCAACCATCCCTTTGACCTAGACCACATCACAATATATGATAAAGTTGTACATGTGCACATGCAAAAGATGCATTAGGGTTCAAGCCCTTGTATGTTTTTGATATTCAAAGTTGGGGTTGATAGATGCTAACACATTATATGAAAAAGTTATACATGCACCATGAAAAATATAGTTCATGTCACCTATTACCTTATAACAATCTAATAAAATTTTATACTATGAGATTTGAATCTAATGTTTAAAATTAGTTTAGTTTGTTTACTACATAATAATAGTCAAATAAATTACAAATTTCTAATTCTAGAATTTATTCTTACGTTTAATGATAAATATTTAATCTTGAAATTTTAATCTTATGTTCTAAACGGGGGTTGAAAGATTTGAAAGGCCATAATATTATACACAAAATTATGTTGGGGTGTTTCCCAAGGTAGACCTCGTTTTCCTACCAATGAGCCATGTCAATTGATATTTGGCACACCGACAATCAAACATAGATGTGATTTTGAAGGGACCACCTAAAGAAACATAGATCATTCAGCCCACTTATGTAGGTCAAAAGGCCCATCATTTGCTCAAAGCATATGGGATAAATAATGAAGAACAACATTTCATTATTTGTTGTGCCTTTATATTTGGGCTTGGCATATGTTGGGATTTGGTTGTTCAATGCCACTATTGAATATAATGTCTTTCCCATTGCCCAACTTGTTGTTATATCTCATTGGCTAAGTTTAAGCAACATAAAAACCGTGCATAAAACTCAATGGAAAAATAGGAAAAAAATATTGCTTTTGTGATTTTTTCTTAGACATATTATTCGTGTGACATTTGTATGAAAATTTTAGTTACAACAATGAAAGTATTCAATTGTCAAATTGTTCAATTAAATTATGCAAATTGACATGTACAATTTGAATATTAAAACCAAAAGCCATGAAAACATGCAAGTTTAAATTCTTCAAATTGAAGTTTTTTGCAAATGAGAAAAGTACAAAGGTGCGCAAATGGGCTATAAGATTGTTTATTGGTCCAAACTAACAAATTTTCAATTATACAATTTATTCAAGCCATTGGATTGTAGCTCCCAAATTTTGGCATTTATTAAGGTTGATTTGTCTCTCCAACCAAGTTTAATCCACCATCACGAGCAATGTTTAAATCAACAAACAAATTATCAAATGTATTAGTAAGGGCCTCACCATTTTCTTACACATCCATGGCCAAAATTCTCTATGTTTCAACTATATAAGATAATTAGAAAACTTGCAAATGGGTCCATTCACGGTTGGGGTACCCAAAAAGGAAAAAAATACTTAAGGACTTATTAGAGTTATTTTTTACAAAATAACATTTACATGAAACAAATTTAAGTGAGAAAATTGAATAATCCAATATAAGATAATTCATGTGTTAATGGTGATTTTTCACAATCATACATAATTGTGTATGAATATTTTTGTTTAATGTTGGAAATGCAAAAAATCCCATAAAATCCTGAAATGAATTTTAATGGACAACCAAACATGTTTTTTGGCATGTTTATTTCCTTCACATGTGGCCTGCATTTAAAGTTAAACATTTTGAACCCATTGAACATAATTTTTTAATCAAATGATTGTTAAAAATGAGTCCTTTGCCTTGTAGCCCTTTCCTTCAAAATTTCAAGACTTTGAAATTTTTAAATGATTTGGTTTTTCTTCAAGTTCATGCAATGAACACATACTTTCATAGAAAGGGGCATGTTTTTGTTGTATACTTTTTTTGAAATCAATTATATAATTTTAACCTTCCTTGTGATTACCTTTTTTAAAAAATGTACTTTAGACACTTGGTTTCTTTAGTTCATAGGACTGAAAATGACATTAACATAATATCCAAATTATTTTAAAATTATTTTTATTAATTTAAAAATACATCATTTTATCTATTGAAATACAAAAATCCACTACAATTATAACAATGTAATTTTTTTAAATCCAAAGTTGTCCTTTGTAGTCCTTTTTCAATTATACGTTCCTTTTTGGTACCCCAATCATGAATGCACCCAAATGGCCATTCAAGCATAAGATGGAAGACAAGGTAATGTAAGTATTTGGTTTTTGGGCCAATGAGATAAACAAATTAACAAAAATTGATGGGTACTAAAACATTAGGCAATATCTCCAACTATAAAAGTTGACACAGGCAATCCATTCAAGATGAGGTGGTGATGCATTACCCCTACAACCAACATCACTAGAATAACAGGTTTTGTGCCCTCCCATTGCTAGATTTTGAAACATGAACAACATGAGCACAAAAGTCAAAAATCCAAAAATCCCAACCAAAACTCTTAAAGCAAATAATGAATGAAAGAAAATATACCAAGGACATGGTCAGAAAAGATCCATCAATATTTCCAACACATGAGATGTAGAAATAATGCATTGGGTAACATATATTGGTGGACACATACCAAAGACACTTGCCATAAAGGTTCACTAGCTAAAGGTATACTTATTTTCCTTATATAGTTCCTTTGTAGATGGTAGGGTACATCATATTGAATTCCCATTTTTATGATTTGGATCGTAAAGTGAATAATAACAATTAGGGAAAAATGACAATCACACAATCATATAATAATTTCAAGGATTTTATTCCGACCAATGGATGTCTTAAAACAAGATCCAAAAACAAGCTCGAACATAGTGTTGAAGGTTTAATCTTACATTGGTTGGTTAAACAATCTAAATCCCCATGTAATGAAAATTACAAAAGGGTCATTGGTAGAATCTTAAACATTACACATGTGTGACTAGATAACATCAATAATAATAACACAAATGTTTGGTTTTTAAAACCACTTGCCCTTCCACCATTCCTATGAAGTAAATGAGGCAAGGTTAGTGTTGAATACCTTTAATACCTTTTGTAGTGTTGTAGATATTGACTTTGCGAGTCATGAGTTTCAACTAGTGCATCTTTCTACAAATAACAAATGTCCTCTTATTTGTGCAATAGTTATCTTTGCAAAAAAAATTGTTGCCAAAAAAGATGATAGAACAAAAAAACCTCTTCATGATAAGTTATAATAACATGTTTTACAAAACATATGAGCATGAAATCAAATCCTTAATTACAAGTAACATTTTGCAAATTCATTTAGCCTATGCCAAACATTTATTGATGCATTCTAGCATGGTTTTATAGTATGACAAACTTTATCAATAATGCACAACTGCATTAGAAGATATATAAGAATGTAGTATTGGAGAGCACAATTATTCAAATTTCAAATATATGCAACTATTCTTTGGGTATTACAACTATTGTGCAACTTATCCCCTTAGAAATATGGTATATTAATAAATAAATCGTCACGTCAAAAAAACAGTTAGTTGTATTATAGTTACAAATGAGTCAAAAATGAGTTTTCCATATGATAATTTATATATATTGTACATATATATGTAATCAAACATGTTTGACTTTTTAAGGAATTGCATTGTGGTTGCATGTGGCAACTTTTTTAGAACTATTGTAAATGTGTCATTAAAGCACCAACTATGTTGCAATTAGTGTACGATGTACATGCTTTTTGTTTGATTTTAATTTTGCAATTAGTTTGAAATTTATACGTAATCATCTGACATAATTATTTGAATTAAATATATGATAATTAATTATGTTGATAACTAATGATCCGATTTCAAATAAAATTCAATATTCACTCATCTACATTAACAAAATTTGTTATTTAAAATTATTTGAATTAATTAATTAAATTTATATAATTAATTGTCAAGTTTAAATAATTAGTTATTAGATATATTTTATTATATAATAATTAATCAAATTTGATTAATGAATTCATATGAATAGTTCAAGGAAACATTTAATAATTTAGTCTGTAAAAGTTTGAAATGTATAAGCAATGATATCTATATGTACATATTCATAAACACTTTAATGCACCATTCCAATCCAATTGAACATTTGTATTTACACTTTCAATGAATTGCACAATCTATAAATCTTTTAATAGTATGAATTGCCACATAATTGATAACAAATTCTAGATGAATTGAACAATGTAGTTCTAAAATAATGGACAAGTAGTAGTTATGTAATGAAACCACAATGACACATTTAGTTATAACTTAGTTGTAAAACTAACCAATTTAATAGACTCTTAGTTGCAAACAAGTTGCAAGTTCCAGATGTTATGGACCTTTACCTAACCATACATGTGGCATGATAGTATGCATCAACGTTGTATGCTAGTTGCAAAGTAGTTGCTCACTAAATGCTAAATTTACACAAGTTGCAACATAATTAAGATTAATCACTTTGTTACAACTTGTGATCATGGTCAAACTACTGTTGATTAACATTGTATATTTATTGTGTACATATGTCTGTATATAGTCCAAGTTGTAACTAATGTGTAATTAAATTACAACTATGAAATATTTCGACATGACATTTTGATTATTAATTCATCGTATTTCCATACTATAGTTGTACCCTAGTTGCACAATAGTTTCCATGATGATCTAGTTGCATGCTAGTCTAGTTGTTATGGACATGATTTCTCATAGTGACATGGGCACGCCACAACGCATTGCTTCAAACTATCAGACAAAAGTTGTGATAATTAGTAATTGTTCATTCCACTCAAACTTTTCACATGGTGTCACAGGATAAGTTTCAAAACACCAACATGTGGTGGTACAACAAATAAAACAACACCAAATGGCAATAACAATTTGCGTTATGCCACTAGGAGTGAATCTTTGCAATTTCAAGTGATAAAATGTCCAATAGATGGGCAACACATTGGCACACAGCCACAATGCATTGCACGCAACTATTAATTATTACTTTTCAAATCAAAACTTCACACATGGCATCACAAGAAAGGTGGCAAACCATGGCAATGTGGGCCATGTGTAATACATATACATTTGAATAACCTCTTTGGGAAAGGTGAAGGGAAGGGAAATAAATTTTTTCCATTTTTTCAAATCTCCTTATAATTAAAAACAAATGAACAACCACACACCTCCACTCCCCAAGTCTTGTACATGTTGAACATTGTTTGGACCAATAAAACAATTAAACATGTCAAAAATATATACAATAATACCTTGGTAGATTTGGCACATAAATGTCAAATAATTAATTGAATTCAAGCTTCCTAGTTCGACATTTAGGTTTTTAATTTTGAAAATTTCAATAATAAATACAAAAATTATTGTAAGGTAGATCTATTTCAAATGGTTTAAACTATTTTAGTCGTTAGGTGGACCTCTATTTAGTATCCTCCCTTCAAGACAACCAAAATTCTTACACATTAAACAACCTTTTCAAAAGTTTGACAAACTAAAAAATAAATTTAAATTTTCAACACATTCAAAATAATTTAATTTATATCGAAGCTGCCAAGGCCTTATGATATTCTTCATTGACATATGTGTTGCGAATGATCAAATTTAACTTGTAAATTAATATGGGATTTTATTTTTTTTGTTGGTAATGTCATGTGTGACACATAAGATTAGTGATAGTCAAGACAAATGTACATCATCCATTGTTTTTGAAAATTCATTTGTAAATAAGATGGCTACCTTTCAAATACCTTTTTAGGTTCAACACCTGGGTGCATGTAAAATATTTATTCTAATTTTCAAAATCCATTTTATAATAA
>Ga0116230_10007325_pt1 | contig 10895 bp, 16 predicted proteins | sample S1TSphfallax_3_FD_88678 | JGI IMG/M metagenome (GOLD analysis project Ga0116230, IMG submission 88678) | Host-associated microbial communities from peat moss isolated from Minnesota, USA - S1T2_Fd - Sphagnum fallax MG | ecosystem: Host-associated > Plants > Peat moss > Unclassified | place...
AGAGAGAGAGAGAGAGAGAGAGAGAGAGAGAGAGAATTTTGTGTGTGTGTGTGTCGGTTTTGTGAATAAGCTGAAGAGGGGTCGCGAGTCTCCACCCAATCCCTTCGTTGGAAGATATTTTAGTACTCTTTGAAACTCTGTTTTGCAGCTTTGACATCGTGAGAGATAGAGAGAGAGAGAGAGAGATTGTTGTGATGGGGTCGTGAGCAGTGAAGGGGGAGGATTGATTCAAGGGCGATGGAGGCGGCGGCAGTGCGGGAATCTGCAGCAGCTGGAGATGGGTGGGGGACATACAGTAGGGCAGTCAGTAATGGGCTTGAGGAATTTACTCGATCTTCGACGAGTAGACGAGGAGAGCAGGATGATGAAGAAGCCTTGAAATGGGCAGCCTTACAAAAGCTTCCCACTTACGATCGCATACGCACGGCCATACTGAAGAACACCTCGGCAGACTCAGGAGGCAAAATCTCGCACCAAGAGTTTGATGTAACCAAGATTAGCTATGAAGTTCGACAACAACTCATTTCCAATCTCTTGCGACAAATCGACGATGACAATGAACGCTTTCTTCGCAAGACCCGAGAAAGAATCGACAGGTACGAATCTAACTTCTAAGGATCAATATCTCCAATCTCTACTCCCCAAAAAAAAACACACACACACACACACACAAACAAAAATCCCAACCCATCAAGCTGCTCGGATCCTAATCTTCCAAACTACTGACAAAACTGTCATCTCTTGGTTGCTTGGTTTGCTTGGTTGCTTGATTGATTTGAATAATACATTATGTTTCCAGGGTGGGGATAGAGCTTCCCAAAATCGAAGTCCGATTCGAGCACTTGAATGTGGCAGCTAATGTATCAATTGGTGGGAGAGGATTGCCAAGTCTTCCCAACTTCGTCTTGGGAGCTCTTGAGGTAAAAAGTTCATTGGGTGGTTGCAAGATAAGGTGGTTCTTTCTTCAAGTGAAGGTTAGCTAGTGTGTCCTCTGCTAAGCTAACTAACTAGTGATGAGTACAACATCACTCAAGATCACTTGACAACAGATCGGAGATACTAGTGATGAGTCAGTACAACATCACTCAGCAACAAGATTGATTGATCTTCGATGTAAATATTTTCCATCTTCCCTGTGGATTGATCATTTGTCAATCCAGTTGAAGCTTACAATATTTTTCCTTTTCCTCATTTCTTCTTGCTGTCTGTCTGTCTGTCTGTCTGTCTGCATGTATGTATGCAGGCAGCACTCGGTGCACTGCATCTCTTACCAACCAACAAAACAACCTTGAACATCCTGAATGACATCAGTGGCATCATCAAACCCAACAGGTTTGTTTACTTCAATCTACTCATAGGTTTTTGCGAAATTGACTTACTAGCCCTCGATCTTTAGCCTGAAAGAATAAGGTGGAGACTACAAAAACAATGAAATAAAATTATGGGTAGTTTTCATTTGGTTGCACATTTTGAGAAATGTTCACCAAGTGTTGTTGTTAGTTGTTACTCTCAACCTAATAATCTAGGGTTCGTTCTTTCAGGAACCATGGAATGTTACTCTGAACGAATTTTGAAGAATGTTCACCAAGTGTTCTTAGTTGTTACTGCCAACAACAAGCAAAACCCTTGCCAACAACCCATCAATCAATGAATTCAAATTCACTCATTAAAACTTCCATTGCACTATTGCACTCTCTGTTTCTTTGAAGTGAGTTCTAGATTCTAATCTAGTCTTGTCTTATGTGTTACCACTTCTTTCACATGTAACACAACTTGCTGATATTTTGCTCTTGCATTTCTTGTGCTGGTTTTTTTTGGGGGGGCAGAATGACACTACTTCTGGGGCCACCAGGTGCAGGGAAAACAACTCTGTTGTTAGCTCTGGCAGGCAAATTGGATCAAGCCTTGGAGGTGCCATAGTACTACCATCCCACATATTAGTATTTGCTGCTTGGAATTTCTCAAATGAACTCACATAGTTTCTATTTTTCTATATTGTGCACATTTTCCTATTTTTCTATGTGGGTTTTCTTTCTGTGCCCATTCATGATGTTATTTCATAAAATTTTGCAGGCTACAGGCAAGGTTACATACAACGGACATGAATTCCATGAGTTTATTCCTCAGAGAACAAGTGCGTACATTAGTCAACGTGACATTCAAACAGCAGAAATGACTGTTAGAGAGACGCTTGATTTCTCTGGTCGTTGTCAAGGTGTTGGCTCTAGATTTGGTGAGTGTAGTTTGACATCCCTTTTCCAATGTTTTCCCCACTTCTACTAGCTTCTTCAAATCATAATATTATGTATGTGGGTAATGTGTGTAAATCTGTGAATGATTTTGCAATTTGATTTCACAATTAAGATGAACTCAAAGTCTCAGTATCAAGAAGTTGCCAGATGAAATTTGAGTGATATTTATTTGAGATCTGCCATGGGTGGTGGGTGCTTCATGCTCTAGAAATGTTGATGGAGCTTTCAAGAAGGGAGAAGGAGGCAGGAATTAAGCCCGACCCAGAAATTGACATGTTCATGAAGGTGAGGGATCAACAATGCCATAAAATTCTTCTTTGCCCTTCTCCATGGGGGCATGTATACACACACACACACACATATCTAGCACGATATGCTTGACGTGCTTAATCCAACATACATGTCAATATTGCAGATCACAAATTGCTCACGTTTAGTGGCTCTCTGCAAGCTTAATTTCCATCCATTTTGTCATTGTTTTTGTCATCTTTGAGGCTGATTCTTTCACCCATTACCACTGATTTGCAATTGTGTGTCATCTTTGAGGTTAAGTTCTTTCACCCAATAGCATCAATTTTCACTTGTGCATCTCTTCGACAATCCTCATTCACAATGGATTGATTGCCCTTATATAATTGCAGCCTTCCTTTTCTTTTAGTATTTATCCACACATGCAGGTCATGTAACTGATGTTGTTCATGTGCATGTGTGTGTCCAGGCCACTGCATTTCCAGGCGAAGGGACAAGTCTCATGACAGACTATGTTCTCAAGGTCTTGCAACTATCCCATCAAGGACCTGAAAAGATTATTGATCGGAAATACTGAATGTGTAATTTTTTTGGAGCTATGCTTTGATCAAGGTGTTGATAGAATTGAAGTGATGGGTGTGATGGGAAATAGTGACGTATAAAATTTTTTTTTGACCTAATCTTTGGTCAAGGGCTAACATAATCAAAGTGATGGGTGTTGAGCAAACCGCATGTTTGATAAGTTTTTTGCCTAATTAGTAGCTCATATGCTTTGTTGGGTGGTTGCAGATTTTGGGTTTGGAGATATGCGCTGATACATTGGTGGGAAATGAAATGAAGCGTGGCATCTCAGGGGGTCAAAAAAAGCGTCTCAACACTGGTCAGAGCCTAAGCCTCAAATTTACTTGCAGTGTGCTAAAATCTTGAAAAAAATTCAAAGCATTTGCCATTATTTAATTCTTAATGAAAATTTGGCAACAAAGACAATTCATTGGTTGGGTTCAATTGTCACAATGAGTATGGAATTGGACATGATGCTAATTAGTTTGAAATGCAGTTTCGTAAATTGTCATGACTCTTTGAAACATGCTGTTGTCAACATGCGGTTTTTCTTGTTTTTTTGGGGTTGTGTCAATCAATGCAGGTGAAATGCTTGTGGGACCTGCAAAAGCTCTTTTCATGGATGAGATCTCCTCTGGGCTTGACAGCTCTACCACTTACCAAATTGTGAAGTGTTTGCGCCAATCAGTACATGTTTTGGATGGAACTATGCTTGTTTCCCTTCTCCAACCAGCACCCGAGACCTATGCACTCTTTGATGATCTCATACTGCTCTCAGAAGGCCAAATTGTTTATCAAGGTCCATGTGATTTGGTAGTTGATTTCTTTGAGACAATGGGTTTCAAGTGTCCACGAAGAAAAGGGATTGCAGACTTCTTACAAGAGGTAGGTAGTACAAATCTCATCTCCTTAAATTAATGCCCAACATCAAAACACGTGGTACATAAATTTCTATTGTTGTCACACCAAAAAAATTCTCCATTCTTCATCCTCAATGCACTTTCAGCTCATGAAATCACAGTTTGGCTTCAAAACCATTGGATATTGTGTTCAATGTCAGTGGGATTCAAGAGGATTTAATTAGTTTTCAGTTTTGACTTTGATCTCTACAGGTGACCTCAAGGAAGGACCAGGGACAATATTGGTATGACAAGAACATTCCTTATAAATACGTTCCAGTTCAGGCTTTTGCAGAAGGTTTCAAAAAGTTTCACTTTGGGGAGCGGCTAGCAGAAGAGCTTGCCACTCCTTTTGACAGAACAAAAAGCCATCCAGCTGCACTTGTGACTAAGAAATATGCACTCACAACCTGGGAGATTTTTAAAGCCAGTTTTGCAAGGGAAAAGTTGCTCATGAAACGCAACAGATTTGTTTACATCTTCAAGACTGTCCAGGTTTGGCCTTAATATACACTACCCCAAATTCTCTTGTGTTTCAAGCTCCTAGATAATTTTGATGTTCTATGTAAATCTCCTTCCATTTGCACACTAACCCAAATTCTCATGTATTTTAGGTTCCTAAGTTTTGCATCTCATCAATAGGCACAAATTATGTGATTTTTGTGTAATTCCTTCAATTGAGACAAATAATGATTTTAGCACAACTTTCATTAAGTCACAAAACTTTTGTTGATCAATTTTTTTTTGGGGCAGATTTCAATTGTGGCTTTGATCACCATGTCGGTATTTTTCCGGACAACTTTACACCCAAATACTGTGAATGATGGGATCCTCTACTTGGGTGCCATGTTTTTTGCTGTTCTAAATGTCTTATTCAATGGGTTCACGGATATGGCATTGACCGTTGCACGCTTGCCAGTTTTTTACAAGCAACGAGACATGTTCCTATATCCACCATGGGCATTTGTGCTTCCTGCTTACTTCTTGCGGTTACCTTTGTCTATCTATGAAACCTTCACTTGGGTCATATTCACATATTGGACAATTGGTTTCGCTCCTGAAGCAAGCCGGTAAGAATACATTTCAATTCATTTCCACACTTGTAGTCATAAGTTTTTCCTTTCTCTTCATGCATCTCTTGCTTCTTGCTTTGACCTTCAAGTCCATGTGCATATAATGTAATTTTTCCTTTGTTTTGTTTTGTTTTTGTAGCTTCTTTCGGCAATGGCTTGTGCTTTTTGCAATGCACCAAGTATCGTTGGGATTGTTCCGCCTTGTTTCTTCCGTGGGTCGTATCATGGTGTTGACTCAAAGCCTTGGAGCTTGTTCAATATTGGTTACCTTGTCATTGGGAGGCTTTATTGTATCGAGAGGTAACAACCTTTGCCTATATGCTACTACCTTCCATCCCAAGGGATTGATTATCTATCCTCCCAATTATTTATTTTCACACTTGCTTAAGATGCCTTGTGTTTTTTTTTCCAATGGGTACAATTTTATGAACATTGGTAAAGCTGAAAGTTGAGGGTGGATATCTCATTTGACAACACTTGCACCTTGTGTTGTGTCCCATGTATAACATCACAGCAAACATTCGTGGATGGTGGATCTGGGGCTATTGGATTTCACCATTCACCTATGCACTAAATGCTCTTTCCGTGAATGAGTTTCTTGCTCCACGTTGGGACAAGGTATGTGTGTAAGAACATGTTACACATTAAAGTCCCCATCGATTGATCATCACATTCAATTCCTTCTCTTGTTGTGTTAAAGTGAACATCATGTGTCCTCTCATCCTGACTCATGAGCTTACCTACATAAACCTTGAAAAGACCTTTGCATGCTAGAGAGCATAAGATGAGAACAACTTTCAAACAATTTGTTTTGTGTGTGTGTGTGTGTGTTAGTGGTACCATATGTAAATAATTTCTCATGTTCAAGGTTGAACATTGTCTTTCCACTAGCTACTCAAGTAGTTGCTCCCATCATTGGATTCTTGTGCAAGTGATTATGTACACTAAAAGACATGATGCATTGCAATATTTTGTGGTTGTGTGTCTCAAATGTGTAGCCTCCTGATGGAAATGGACCTCCAGCCCTAACTCTTGGAAGAGAACTCTTGAAGGAACGTGGAGTTTTCCAAAGAGGTTATTGGTATTGGCTTGGCGTGGGAGTCTTGTTTGGATATTCAATACTTTTCAATGTCATGTATACTTTTTTCTTGGGCTACCTCAATCGTAAGTGGAGGGTCTCCATTCCATGAACGTAGATTTATCCCCATGAAACTCTAAACAAGTTTATTTTGATATTTTTCAACTAATAAATGAGAGATTTGATCAAGTTGTACATTATTAAATTTTCCTGATAATATAATGGCCATTACAATGAGAGCATTGTAGGGATCCCTATATACTCTTATTAGTAAAAATACTCCACAAGAAGCATATGATACAACTAGATCTATATTACATTTATTTGGGTTTACATAGTACATGATCTATGCCTTTCTTTCGATGGTTGCAGCTCTTGGCAAGCCCAGTACAGTGATATCACAAGAAGTTTTTGATGAAAAGACTAAATACAACTCCATTGAAGATGGAGGTGGTGATGTGAAAAATGGATCTGATATAGAGACCAACAACAACCCCCATGTATCTCCACAAGAATCCATTGAACGAAAGAGTATGACCCATCAAGCTCTTGAGAAGATTCTTCTACACTTGTACACTTCTCTATAAATGTCAAAGATGTATATGTATTACACCAAGATAGAGTTCTCATCATCCATGCCATGTCCCATGTGACAAGTGGACCATATTTGAAGTTTTTGCCTTCATGACTTGTGTGGCCATATATATACTAACTACTAAGCTCCTCATGCATGTTGGAAATTTGCAAAATGCATATAGGTTTTTCCTCAGTGTTGCAGCGCTTCAGTGTTTCATCGACAGGAGCAAATTCAGATGTGTCAGATGCAATTGCTGAAGCAAAAGGGGTACAACCCAAAAGAGGAATGATTTTACCATTTCAGCCATTAACCATTGCCTTCCACCACATCAACTACTTCATTGACATGCCTGCTGTAAGTCACTCCCTCTCTCTCTTTCTATTCAATAAGACCCAAAAAAAAAAATTGCTCCTTCCCATTGAAATTGAGAGTTATTTGTTCAAGCATTTTTAGAAATCTAAGTCCAAATTTTCTTGGCAAACTTTGTGCTTGCAGGAGATGAAAGAGCAAGGGGTAACTGAAGACAAGCTGCAATTACTAAATGACATAAATGGCGCATTCCGTCCTGGGATCTTGACTGCATTGGTTGGTGTTAGTGGTGCTGGAAAGACAACTTTCATGGATGTGTTAGCAGGAAGGAAAACAGGAGGTTACATTGAAGGTTCAATCTACATTTCTGGACATCCCAAAAAGCAAGAAACATTTGCTCGCATTGCAGGCTATTGTGAGCAGTTTGACATTCACTCACCAAATGTTACAGTCCATGAATCACTACTCTACTCTGCATGGTTGCGCCTTTCCAAAGATGTCAACACGGAAGTTCGAAGGGTAATCAAAACTATGTCTACATACTTTGCTTGCTTAATATATTACATTCTTGCATTCCTTCTGGGGAATTGTTCATGTTGGGTTTTGTTGATTAATATATGTTTAGATGGTACATTCAGAAATTGTATGTGGGGCTTTTGTTGCTTACGCTCTTATCAGTATATTCAGAAATTGTATGTGGGGGTTTTTGTAGATTATGTCTAGATGGGTACATTTGGAAATTGTATGTTTTGTTGATTATGTTTGGATGGGTACATTGGAAATTGCATGTTTTGTTGATTGTTCAAATGGATACATTTGGAAATATTTCCAAGGAGGGAGGTAATTTACGGAGAAGCTTATAACCGAGTTGTGCTTGGGGGAATTGAATAATTGCAGGCATTTGTGGAGGAGGTGATGGAATTGGTGGAGTTGACACCTTTAAGATTATCCCTTGTGGGTCTCCCAGGAGTGACAGGCTTATCAACAGAACAAAGGAAACGGCTCACTGTTGCAGTTGAACTTGTTGCCAATCCCTCCATCATATTCATGGATGAGCCCACATCAGGTCTAGATGCACGTGCAGCTGCAATTGTTATGCGTACTGTTCGAAATACAGTGGATACAGGCAGGACTGTGGTGTGCACAATCCATCAACCAAGTATTGACATCTTTGAAGCATTTGATGAGGTACACAAACTGCTTCGCAAAACATCAAATTTATACTCTCAACAATTTCACCTTTTGTTTTTACATTCATTGCTTTGTGGAATTTTTTGGTTGACATATTTTATGGGAGGATTAAGTTAACATGACTTGGAATTTTTTTTGTTTGTTGCAGCTTTTGTTGATGCAACGTGGGGGTCAAGTATTGTATGCTGGCCCTCTTGGTCATCACTCGCAAAAGCTCATTGACTACTTCCAGGCAGTGGAGGGTGTTCCGAAGATCAAGGAAGGGATTAACCCTTCGACATGGATGTTGGATATTACCACCCCAGCATCTGAGCAGAGGATTGGCGTCAACTTTGTTGAGCATTATAAAAAGTCCTCATTGTACCAGTGAGTAAAATCCCATCAAATTGCACTTTGAAATGGGTCTCCTTTGAAACAGGTCTCTGTATATCGGAGGATCTACTTTGAGCTTAATTTTATGTTGATTGTATGTATATACAGAGGTGCTAATAATAATAGAAGATAGGTGGTTTGAAAGTGACAAAACTATTTTCGATTAAATTAATTCCAATTCCCTGTGGTTTGTACAATTTCTTTTTGCAGGCGTAATGAGGCATTAATCAAGGAGTTAAGTTCACCAGCACTGGATGTGCAAGACATTGCATTCCCAACCAAGTATGCACAACCATTTTGGCAGCAATGCTTAGCATGTTCATGGAAGCAACACAGATCGTATTGGCGTAACCCTTACTACAATGTTGTCCGTATTATACTCTCAACTTTTTATGGACTCTTGTTTGGAACTATTTGCTGGAGGTTTGGCCATCATAGGTACTACTACTACTACTACATACTCTCAAGGCTGCACCTAATGAAATGCTTAATCAATTATAACTTTCACAACCCTTGAATTTACAATCTTGTACCACTCATTGAGTTTCATGGTTTGGTCATGTTTGTGATTGGTATCTGATCTTTGCATTGAATAATCCCTCCTCTGTGTGGTAGCTTTTACTCACTAATTTGATGGACATTTTGGGATCATTGCAGATCATCACAACAAGATGTGTTCAATGTGATGGGTGCTTTGTATGCTTCTACATTGTTCCTTGGTGCAAGTAATACACTCACTGTGCAACCAGTAGTGGCAGTTGAGAGAACAGTGTTTTATAGAGAGCGTGCAGCTGGAATGTACTCCACACTCCCTTATTCCTTTGCACAGGTATTATGTAACACAATTTCTCCTCTTGTTTACTTACGTTGGGTTGTTAAAACTCGTGTTTTTCCCAATCAATCTATTGCTGAAAGAGCTCAATGACAGACTTACTTGAGGTTTCAGCAATCAATTTGGTGTGTTTTTGGTTGAAATTTTGCAGGTGACAGTGGAATTGCCTTATGTATTTCTGCAATCATTAATCTTTGGAACTCTCGTATATTCAATGGTTCAATTTGAATGGACAGCTGCCAAGTTCTTCCTCTTCCTTTTCTTCCTCTATTTCACACTCTTAGTCTTCACGTATTGGGGCATGTTGACAGTTGCCCTTACCCCAAATGCTCAAGTTGCTGCAATCATATCATCAGCTGCCTTTGGAATTTGGAATCTATTCGCCGGCTTTTTGGTTCCACGTCCAGTAAGCTTTTTTAAAAATTTTTGGGTTGCCTGATCACTTCAAAAAAATTGTCTTTGAATTATTTGATGCTAAAAAAGCTTCATGGGTTGATCACACTAAATAGGGTCTTTAGTGTTGGTTGCCTTGAATTTGAAAGAAAATGAGATTCTATTGTTTAAAAAGGGTTACGAAATCGCATTGTCTAGCATCAAATGATTTTGTTTTTGACTTGATAGACAAAAGGCGAGAAAGTTTTATAGGTGTGACAAATTAATACAAGACAAATGAGTTGTGGTGGGAATCATGATTAAAAAACTTGGGTTTTTAATCACAAACTTTGCCAATAATTTGAAGTTGGGTCATTCATGAACCATCTCTAAATTAGCAGACAAAATAGAATCATGATACATTGGGTGTGTGTGTTTGTGTAGAGTTTGCCGGTTTATTGGAAATGGTATTATTGGCTCGACCCGCTTGCATGGACACTCTATGGCTTAGTCAGCTCGCAGTTGGGGGATTTGTCATCAAAAATAGATGTGAATGGATCTTCAATTGAAATTCGCCAATATCTGGCCCAACACTTTGGCTTCCACCACAGCTTCTTACCTTATGTTGCTGTTTGGCATGTTGGAATTGTGGTTCTCTTTGGTCTAGTCTTTGCGTACTGTATCAAATTTATCAACTTCCAAAGGCGCTAGTAGACTTGTGATTTAGAGCTCTAGCTAGCTACTACTTCAAATTTCTTTTAGATTTTTGCTTTTTTTCTTTTTTCTAGTACTAAATTTTCTTTTAGATTTTTTTTTTGGTTTTTTTTAATTAACCTTGTATTAAGAGACACCATGCATACAGCACAAATTGTAATTGCAATTGACTCACTTCTTATTGCAGAGTTTGGACATTTGATTTGTCTAAAGTTTGAAAGGGTATATCGAGGGGGTGTGTCAGACCCCGTGTCATGATGCGGGTATCACAAATGGCACCAAATCCTTACCCTGGTTTTCAGGGTGATTCTTTAATCTCATAACCTTCTGCTTCACTCTCAAAAAAATGACTGAACCACTTTCAATATATAACTGACAATTCATTTATTTAATTATTTATAATTAAATAATTAAAT
>Ga0116230_10007326_pt1 | contig 10893 bp, 5 predicted proteins | sample S1TSphfallax_3_FD_88678 | JGI IMG/M metagenome (GOLD analysis project Ga0116230, IMG submission 88678) | Host-associated microbial communities from peat moss isolated from Minnesota, USA - S1T2_Fd - Sphagnum fallax MG | ecosystem: Host-associated > Plants > Peat moss > Unclassified | place: USA...
ACGCGAAGGCCGGGGACGATGCGGGGCTGAAGGAGTTCTATCTGGCGAAGTTGACTGCGATCGAGGCAGCCGCCATGACCGCAGACGAGCGGAAGCAGAGAACGGTTTTGTTGCGGCGCGGGCTGATTCCGGCGCTGACCGGGATGAAGGATTACGCGGGCGCGGTGGACCAGTACATCGCCATCCTCAGCGCGTATCCGGAAGACGCAACAACCGCGCAGGAGACGGCGCTCTACGCCTTGCGTTACGGGCGCCAAGCGCAACTGGTGGACTTCTTGAATGCCATGGTGAAGGCGTCGCCGCGCGACTCGCGGTTTGCCATTCTACTGGGGCAGGTTCAGACGGTTCTTGCGGATTTTCCAGCGGCGATCGATGCCTATGCTCATGCGATCGCCATTCGCTCGGATCGGAGCGACGTTTATGAGGCGAAGGCGAATCTCGAAGAGCGATTGCAGCGGCTGGACGATGCCGCGAAAGAGTACGAACGGCTGTATGTGCTGAGTTATCGGAATCCCGACTGGATGGTGAAGGTTGCTTCGGCGCGGGCGCGGCAGGGACGCAAGGACGATGCGGTGAAGGCGCTGGAGCGGGCGTGGGTCGCAGGGCATCCGGCGACGGCGAGCGACTACTTTCGCGTGGCGACGCAACTGGAGACCTGGAATATTCTGGATGCCAGCTTGCGCTTTGCCGAGTTGGGCGTGAAGGCGGAGGGCGACGACCTGCTGACGGGTGAAGAGCCGGGCGAGCACAAGGGCGATGACCCGGAGGGCGCGACAATCTACACGCGGCTGCTGACGCGGATGCGCCAGCAGGAGAAAGCGCTGACGGTGCTGGACGTGGGCCTGGCCGCAGCGGACAAATCTCCCAACTCGCCTGGGTTGGTGGTGGAGCAGGCGGAAAAGCAAGGACTTGCCGCGGTGACCGACGCGGAGTGGCGGAAGCGGCGCGTGGAAGCGCGGCAGAGCACGGCGGCAACGCGCTACAAGCAGGCGCTCGATGCGATGGGGAAGTCGGCCAGCGCGTACTTTACGCCGGAGGAAAAAGGACGATTTGCTGCGCTGGTAGAGGCACGCTGGAAGGCGGCGCCGCGCTCGGGGCGCGTCAACCGGCTGTTGTGGATCGATGTGGCGAGCGCGGCTGGGGTCCGAGACGAGGAAGCCAGGTTGCGCCGCGAGGTGGTGCTCGATCCGGCGGAGCAGCGGGATGGAGTGGCCGGTGCCCAACTGCAGGCATACACGCAATTGGAAGAGTCGCGGATGGAATACCGGGAGTTGGCGGCGACGCTGGATTCCTATGCCTCGCTGCTGGGCAACGATGGGCCCTCGACGATGTTTGCGCGGGAGGCGGATGCGTACCGCAAGGCGGGGGATGAGGCGGCGGAGTTGCGCGCGCTGAGCAAGATCGACTACCGCCGCCAGACCTGGTCGGAAGAGCGTGAGCGGTATTTGGGACTGCTGCTCAAGAGGGATCCGGCGCGGTTTGCGGCCTTTGGCGCGACGCGAGCGAGCGAGGATCTGGCCATGGCCGCGCCGAATTATGCGGCGGAGCATGGCGACGCGGCGATTGCGCGCAAGACTCTCGGCGCCCGCGCCGCGGTGTTTCCGCCGGCATGGGAAACTGCGTATTCGGCGCTGCTCGGCCTCTATTTCCGGGATGTGAGCGCGGAGACGGATGGGGATTTCCACCGGCTGCTGGGGGATGAGCGGACGGTTGCGGAGCGGATTGGAAGCCATGGCGCAGCCGCAGATGGCGCGCTGAAACCTCTGGCCGGGGGCGTCTGGTTTCAGTATGGGATGCGGTACGGCGTATACCGGACGCTCTCTCCCCGCACGGAATGGGCGCAGCGCGATCCCGAGGATTTTCTGGCGGCGGGACTGGAGCGCAATCCTGCGGCCGCGAACTATGTGGAACTGGCGCGCGAGTACGCCGAGGCCGGCGAAGACGCGGCGGCGATTGGGGATTATCGCCATACGCTGGAGCTGGCGCCGGATTCGCCGGGGGTTCGCGATGCGATTGCGCTGCTGCTGTGGAGGGATGGCCAGAGGGATGCGGCGATCGAGGAATGGCGGCAGGGGCTGGGAGCACTGGATCGCATTCAGAAAAAAGGACCGGCTCCGGAGAGTTTCTGGACCGGATATGCGCTCATTGCGCGGCATCTGGGCAGCCGCAAGCTCACGGGCCAATTGCATTCGGAAATGGATGCGCTGCTGCGCGGGTATTTGAAGGTGAATGGGAATTATCGTAGCGAGGAGTTGTTGCGCGCGGCGTTTGAGGCTTCGGCAAGCCCCACGGAGGGTCTGGACTGGCTGCTATCGCTGAGCGGCGCGGCGGCGAACCCGGCGGAGGTGCTCAATGAGTTCGATGACTCCGCGTGGTTGCCGATTGAGTTGCGCGAGCCGGTGCTGCTGAGGGAGATCGAACTGGCGCGGATTGCGGCCTCGCATGAGTCCGCGCCCCAGCCCGGAGAATACGATTACCCGCAGCAGCGATTGCTCGGGCTCAAGCGGAAGCTGGCTGTCTACTACGTGGAGCGGAAGGAGGATGCCAAGGCGGCGGCCGTGCTGGACAAGCTGAGCGCGGCTGAGCGCAACGACGGCGAAATACTGGCAGCGGAACTGGAACTGGCGGCGCGCGGGCATCGGGTGGAGGCGTTCCTGGCCGGCCAACGCGAAGCGCAACCGGACGCGCCAATGGTGGGAGATGCGGGCAGGATCTCGGAGCGGAGGCGCCTCGAAATGCTGCGGGATGCCGCGGCAACTCTCTCATCCGAGGGAGACAAGACGGACGCGCTGGCGGTTTGGGAGTTTGTCTTCGAGCGGTTGCAATTCGAGCACGACTTGATGGTCTCCGACTACATGGGGTTGGCCGCGGCGCAGTTGGAGGCCGGAAAAGTGGCGGACGCGGTGCCAGTGCTGCGACGGATGACGCTGTTGCCGGAGGATCCGGGAGTTCCGTGGAATCCAACCCGGTCGGCGGATGGCATGGGCAACTTCGACCATGCGGCGACGCTGCTGGTGGAAAAGGGGCACGATACGGAGGCGCTGGAATTTCTTCAGGCGCTGGTCAAAGGGGTTCCGTGGAATGGAGCGTATGCGCTGCGGCTGGCGCAGGCTCGGTTGCGCGCGGGGACGAACAAGCCCGAGGCGGTTGCTTCGCTGGCCGCGTTGGCTGGGGATGAGGAGCAAAGCTACGACCTGCGAGCGCAGGCGGCGGTGGCGCTGAAAGGCCTGGGCGCGGACGGCGGCAAATTCGGCAGCGGGGAGTTGCGGCTGCTGGCGGCGGGGAAAATGACGCCGGAAGAGGCGCGCCAGCCGTACTTCGCTGCGGCGCGCGTGGACGCGGCGGCTCGAGCGGCGGACGCGGCGGCTCGAGCGACGCTGCTGCGCGAGGCGCTCGCCATCGCTCCGGCCGGGGCCAGTTCCGCGCGTGGTTTCGAAGAGAACGATCTGCGCCTGGCGATCTTCCGGGCGGAGGCTGCCGCGGGAAACCACGCGACGGCGCTGGCCGCGATTGAGCCGCTGCTGGCCGCTCCGAATCGATTCAGCGCCGACGCCGGGGACGATGCGGGAGCGACAGCGAACACGCCGGAACGCCCCGATGCAGGCGCTTTGGGCCTGAGCGATGAAGCGGCGGCGCCGGCCACCGGCGGCGATAAAACGCTGGCGTTGTTGCTGCAACAGGCGCCGCTGCCGTCGGCGGAGGCGATTTCGAACTCCGAGTCGCTCGCGCTGGCTCTGGAGATTGCCGAGGTCTTCGAGAAGGACGGCATTCCAGGCCGGGCGTTGCCGTATTTCAAGCTGGCGGCGTACTGGGAGAAAGATGCAAAGCTCCAAGCGGAGTTGGCCAGCCGCATCGCGCAGCTGGTTACGGCCGAGAGGCTGAACGCGAAAAACGCGCTGCGGCGGCCGAAGATACAAAAGGCCCTGAATCAGAGCGCGGTGGTGCGGCCGAGGTTGGGCGCGGCGGATCGGAATCGGACGGAGGAGCCATGACTCGTTTCGAGCTTTGGAGATCGCGAATTCGGAGGCTCGCGGGCACACGCCGGCGTATGGTTGCGCTCGTCTGCGCCGGGGTGCTGGCGGCTACGGGCGGGGTCTGGGCGTCGTGGCAGGCGGCCGCTCCGGCTGCGCCGCAATTGACGGCCATGCTGCCGCAGGGCGCGCTGCTAACTATCGAAGCGAAGGATTTTGCCGGGCTGCTGAAGCGCTGGAGCGACTCGCCGGAAGAGTCCGCGTGGCTCAAAAGCGACAACTACGCCGCGTTTTCGCGTTCGCATCTGTTTGGGCGGCTGGGCGACGCGCAGACGGAGTTTGCGCGGGCCGCCGGATTGCCCCCGGATATCAGCTTTCTGAAGGAAGTGGCCGGGCGGGAGAGCGTCTTTGCCTGGTACGACATTGGCCAACTGGAGTTTCTCTACATTACCCGGTTGCCCTCGGGGGCCGCGGACAAGACGCGGCTGGTCCAGATGCGGGGGAAGTTTTCGGCACGGAAGGTGGGCGAGCTGACCTTTTATGTGCGCAGCACCGGCGATGCCAGTCCTCAGCTGGAGGCAGCCACCGCGCCGGAAGGTGCGGGAGCGGGCGGCCAGGCGCGGACGGTGGCTTTTGCCACCAGCGGCGACTGGCTGCTGCTGGCCACGCGCGAGGACCTAATGGTGGGCGCGCTGACGCTGATGGCGGCGCACGGCAACGCGGCCGCCGCCGGAGGGATGCTGCCGCTCTCCGAGGAGCCGTGGTTTACGGATGCCCACGCGGCGGCCCAAAAGGAGCCGGGTGCTTTGCGGATGACGCTCAATCTGGAAAGCATTGTGCGAACGCCCTACTTTCGTAGCTACTGGATTCAGGAAAACGCGACCGAGATGAAGCAATATCGCGGCGCTGTAACGGATTTGTACCTCGATGCGGACGATTTCCGCGAGGAACGGGCGCTTTTGCCGAAGAATGCCGCCGGCGCGAGCGGCGTGGCGGCCGATTTGTCCGCTTTAACCGCGCTGTTGCCAGAGCATTCTGGTGTGTATCGCGCGGTAGCGGCTCCGGCGGTGCAAGACGCGGTGGCGAACGTGGACGAAAAGCTGTTACAGCGCGGAATGGGCAGCTACGAGGACACGCGGTATGCTCCGGTGGCGGATGTTTCGGTTGCGGACGCTGGTTCCGCTTCCGATTTGGAGACGCGCATCGACGCGCCGCCGCTGGCCCATCCCGCGGCGGGCGCACAGCTCACCGCGCTCCGGCAGGCGCTGGGATTGGCCGAGTTGAACGGCATGATGACGGTGAGCCGGACGAACGACGCGGTGGACGGCATCTGGGTGCCGTTTCAGTCGGCTGTGGTGCTATCGGCGGGCAAGGATTGGGAGGCGGCCGCGCTGCAAACGGCCATCAAGAACGCGCTGGCGGCGAATATAACGGCAGGCGGCCTGGGCCTCGCGTGGAAGCCGGTCAAGACCAAGGCCGGAACCTATCTTGAATTGAGCAAGGCGCGGCCGCTGGAGATGGCGGTGCGGGGAAAGGTTTGCATTCTCAGCGACGACCCAGGGCTGATGGTGGAAATGCTGAGCCATCTTTCGGTAAAAGGCCGTGAGCGCGGGAAGAAGGCGAATGGCAACGCGACTGGCAAGACGAACGCAACGACGCTGATTGCCGGCTTCGATCTGGCGCAGGAGCGACCGGGGTTCGCGCGCTGGTCTGCGGTGGTGGATCGCACGAATTCCCCTTCCGCCAGCCAGGATGGTCCGAGCGGCGAGCCAGCGTTCTTCTCGCGGAATATGCTCGGGCTGACGAATGTCTTTGCGGGGCTCGAAAGCGAGCGGATGGTGGAGACCAGGGATGCGGCGGCGACTCGGCAGACGGTGATTTACGCATGGAAGCGTTAGCGGGATCGCAATCGGCTTCGAATGGGCGGCAGTTGCCCTTACGTGTGGCTGGGCTTGCGCTCCTGCTGGCGGCGATGATGCCGGTTCGAGCGCAGGAGAATTCGCCGGACTTGTACGCGCAGGCGACGCAAGCGATGCTCGACCGCGGCTTTCCCTCCGCGCAGGTTGAATACGTGCTGCTGGATGCGCGTACGCGGCGGAGGATTGCCATGCGCTGGGAGCAACTCGAGACGGCGGTTCCGGCAGGTTCGCTGCTGAAGCCGTTTGTCGCGCTGGCGTACGGGCGGATGGAGAATTCCCCTCGGAGATTTCCGGCTGTGGTCTGCCATGGCAAGAGCGATGGCTGCTGGCGTTCCGGTGGGCATGGCGCGATGACGCTGGCGCCGGCTCTTGCCGAGTCCTGCAATGCCTATTTTCTGGCGTTGGCAAGAAATGTGGCATCCAGTGGGGGCAGCGCATTGGAGACGGTTGGCGTGGATTACGGATTGCCTAAGCCTCCGGCGCAAGAGACGGCTTCGATGCTGGTCGGGGTTACGCCGGAGTGGCGCATTCCGCCGACGGCGTTGGCGCAAGCGTACGCGGCGCTGCTTCGCGACGGCGACGATGCGAACGAACGTGAGGTGATTGGCCTACTGCGCGAGGGAATGCGAGCGGCCGCGCTTCCGGATGGAACGGCGGCTCAGCTCGGAACGCATCCGGGCGGCGTACTGGCGAAGACCGGCACCGCGCCTTGCGTTGCCGGCTCGGGCGGATCGCGGTGCCAGGCCAACGGGGACGGGCTGGTCGTAGTGATGGCGCCGGCGGAGAATCCGCGTTGGGTGCTGTTGGTGCGGCAGCGCGGAACGACGGGCGCGCATACGGCGGAGGTTGCGGGCAAGATGCTGGCAAATCTGGAGAGCGCCGATGCGCGGCGATAAGGAGCGGCGGAGATCGAGCCGGCTCCGCCGGTGCGTAGCCGCCTTCGCGCTGGCCGCTGGGTTGGCGATGGTTTGGATCGCGGGGTCGCGGAAATCCGCGCAGGCCTCGGGAATTGCCTCGCCGGAGCTGGCCGGCGACGTGCGCATTGGCGTGATGCGGCTCTTTCACCCCCAGCAATTGCGGCTTTTTCCGGCTGAGAACTTTGGCCTCGAGGTCGCGATCGACGGCCGGCAGCGGCGGTTGGCGCAGGATGCTCCCCCAATCGCGATTCGTCTGGTGAACAATCGGCTTGCGGTCCAGTTTCCGGCGGACTCCGGGATGGTTTCCGGCGGTATCTTGCGCGCATCCGGCGGTTTTGCTGCGAATCGAGGAGAATTTTGGCTGGAAGTGCCGGGGAAACTGAAGCGGCGATACACAGGTACTTTGGAGATTGAGGCCCACGGTTCGCAATTGGAGGCGGTGGTGACGATGCCGCTGGAGACGGCGGTCGCCTCGGTGGTCGCGGCAGAGAGCCCGCCTGGTGCGGGATTGGAGGCGCTAAAGGCGCAGGCGGTAGCGGCGCGGTCGTTTCTGGTGGCGCGAGAGGCAGGGCACGGCGACTTTGACTTCTGCGATACGACGCATTGCCAGTTTCTGCGCTCGCCACCTGAACCTGGCAGCGGCCCCGATAAGGCTGCGCGCGCCACGCAAGGGCTGATTCTGGTGTGGCGCGACGATGCGGAGGCTAGCGACCGGCCGCTGGCGGCAATGTACTCGCGCAGTTGCGGAGGCCGTACGCGCACCCTGCGCGAAGTGGGCGTTGCCGGCAACGGTTACCCGTACTACGCGGTGCGCTGCGAGTATTGCAGCCGGCATCCTGAGGTGTGGCGGCGCGAGGCAAACGGTGCGGTGAGGACGGAACGGGAGCGGCTGGCATACAACCGCATCCACGGCTGGGGCGCGCTGCCCAGCCTGCCGGCGGCCGGAACGGGAAGCGATGGTCGGATACGGGGCCAAGGCGTGGGCCACGGGATCGGGCTGTGCCAGTTGGGCGCGGCCGAAATGGCGCGACAAGGAGCCACCTTCGCGCAGATTCTGGCGCATTATTATCCGAATACGAAGCTGTCTCCGGTGGCCGCTCAGCAGGGCCGGCATCCAGTTGCGCGATGAAGCCAAACTCCGCAATTTCCATTAGACTGGCAGGAGTGCGACGATTACCCTCCCGCGCGGGCCTATAGCTCAATTGGTTAGAGCAGCGGACTCATAATCCGTTGGTTCCAGGTTCAAGTCCTGGTGGGCCCACCAGCTCCCCTCCCTTGTCTGCGATCTTTGCTCGAGTCTCATGCCTTAGCATGGGGCAATGGCGTCTGTGCTGGAAATTCCGCCGCTGCTTGCGATCGCCGATTTACGCGTGTGGTTTGGCGCGACGGAGGTGGTGCGCGGCGTGAGCCTGCGCGTGGAGCGAGGCGAGGTGCTGGGGCTGGTCGGCGAGTCGGGGTCGGGGAAGAGCGTGACTTCGCTCGCGATTCTCGGGCTGCTCGATCCGGCGGCGCGCGTCGAGGGGTCGATCCGGTGGCAGGGGCGCGAATTGGTGGGGCTGCCCGAGCGTGAACTGCGAACGATTCGCGGGCGGGAGATTGCCATGGTCTTCCAGGAGCCGATGACGGCGCTGAATCCGGCGATGACTGTGGGGCGGCAGATTGCCGAGGCGATTCTGGCGCACCGTCCGCGCGTTGGTAGCCGCGAGGCGAAGCGGGAGGCCATTGCGGCGATGGAGTCGGTCGCGATTGCCGATGCTGGGCGGCGGTATGCGGATTATCCGCATCAGTTTTCAGGCGGCCAGCGGCAACGCATTCTGATTGCCATGGCCCTGGTGCATAAGCCGCAGTTGCTGATTGCCGACGAGCCGACGACCGCGCTCGATGTGACGGTGCAGGCGCAGGTGCTGGAGCTGATGCGGAGTTTGCAGCGGGAGCGCGGGTTGGCGATGCTCTTTACCAGCCACGATCTGGCGGTAGTGGGGCAGGTGGCGAGCCGCGTGGCCGTAATGCGGCGCGGGCAGGTACTCGAGACCGGGCCGGCGCTCGAGGTGCTGACGCGGCCGAGCCACTCGTATACGCGGAGCTTGCTGGCGGCTGTGCCCACGCTGCGGACGGATCGGGAGAAGCCGCTGGCGATGGTGTGAATGGCCGCTGCGACATCCGCGGTACGATGGATGCTTTCTCAAGCGCCAGGGCGGATCGCCGTCCTGCGAGCCGTTACACCGGCCGAGGCTTATCGTTACGGCATGGTGAGCACCTGGTTGCGGCCGCTCTCTTTCGCCTGGTAGAGGGCTTGATCGGCGCGGAGGAACATGGCATCGATCGTATCTTCGCCGTCGCGGAGGGAGGCAAGGCCGAGGCTGACAGTGACACTGACGCTGGCCTGGTCGATCTCGAGGGCAAGTCCTTCCACGTTGCGGCGGACGCGCTGAGCGACAATCAGGGCCTCTTCCATGCCGGTGCCGGGCAGCAGGGCGACGAACTCTTCGCCTCCCCAGCGGCCGAGCGTGTCGATGCTGCGAATGGAGCCCTGCATGATCTGCACAACGGCTAACAGAACCTCGTCGCCGCCACGGTGCCCGTAGCGGTCGTTGATGCGCTTGAAATGGTCGAGGTCCATGATGACGAGGGAAAAGGGGATGCCAGTGCGCAGGCTGAGAGCGAACTCCCGCTCGCACCACTCGCGGAAGACGCGCCGGTTGTAAATGCGGGTCAGCGAGTCGGTGCTGGCCATCGTCTCGAGTTCGTAACTGAGTTCGGCGGTCGTCATCCAGAAAAATCCGAAGGCGATGCCGAGGGCGATGCAGACGATGAGGAGATCCATCAGCGTCTGCAGGTTGCTGTCCGGGCCGGACTCAGCCGCGCTGCGGATAAACCAGAGCGTGGCTATGCGGGCGAAGTTGGCGGAAATGAGTACGCCCAGGATCGTGGCCATGAACCAGGCCGGAAGTCGAGTTCCGCGGCGAGCGCCCCGGATCAGCAGCACGACCGTTTGGCCGAGTTGCAGCGAAAGCGCCAAGCAGAAGACTGCCAATCGGATTCTGACGTGTTGGTGGACGAAGGTAAGCCAATAGCAGGCAAGAAACTGGGTTACCACAAGGGTCAGGCCAAGCTTCGGCCACAGAGACGGGGCGCGCCGCAGGTCCAGAATGGCAACGTGCAGGAGCACGAAAGCCAGGAGAACCAGCAAATCCGAAAGGACGAGGCTGACGAAGAGGGGAAGGCGGTCGAACAGCGCGAGCAGGAGCGCTCCCATGGCGCCCGAGACGAAGGTGGCTCCAAGCCAGTGGATGCCTCGCAAGCGAGGATTGCTGAGCCGCACAACTAGTAGGCCGCCGCTGCAGCAGGCCATCAGCAGCGATGCGACCACAAAAATCGAGGTTATATCGAGTTGACCCATCGCGGTAGCCATCACTCCATGGATGCCAAGGCGATCTCGCCCACAATTTTCCAGCAGTTGGCCCTACCCTCACTCATCGTAGAGCAAGCAAGGTCGCATTTCGACAAGAGAGCACTATGCGCTGCAAAGCGGCGTTTGGCGACTTGCGTCTTGCCGATCACGACTCACTGCCAAATAAGAATTGCGCCGAGTTGGGACGGAACGGGGGGATCGCTTGACTTCTGGAATCGAACCTTTCGGGATGGGTCACGAATAGACAAACTGCCCTACCCCGCGCCGGAGCGCGGGGTAGGGCGTCCCTGTCTTGCAGAGTTCAACGGTTGCTGAGTACTGCGAATGCGCCTAAGCGGTGACGGCTTCGGCGGGTTCGGTTTCCGTTTCGACGACGTTCTCCGCGGCGACGGTGACCTTGACGTGCGCGGTGACCTCGCGGTGGAGCTTGATGGCGACCGAGGTCTCGCCGACAGCCTTGATGGGCTCAACGAGCTGGATCTTGCGGCGGTCGACTTCAAAGCCCTTCAGTTCCAGCTCGTGGGCGATGTCGGCGGAGGTGACGGAGCCGAAGAGGTGTCCGTTTTCGCCCGACTTGCGGGTGAAGGCGAGCACCAGCGGCGCGAGCTGCGTGGCCAGGGGTTCCGCAACCAGCTTCTCCGAAGCGGAGCGGCGGGCGGCCGAGGCCTTCATCT
>Ga0116230_10007327_pt1 | contig 10893 bp, 6 predicted proteins | sample S1TSphfallax_3_FD_88678 | JGI IMG/M metagenome (GOLD analysis project Ga0116230, IMG submission 88678) | Host-associated microbial communities from peat moss isolated from Minnesota, USA - S1T2_Fd - Sphagnum fallax MG | ecosystem: Host-associated > Plants > Peat moss > Unclassified | place: USA...
TTATAAATTATTTTATCTTAAATATATAATATAATATAATTTAAAATATAATATATTAAATAAATTAAAATAACTTAAAGTAAAATAACTACCAATAGCTTATGATGAAATAGCTTAAAATATCCAACAATTGTTTGTAATAAAATGACCACCAATAGTTGTAATAAAACTCTAAATAACCAAAAATAACCCTCAATAGAATAACCACAAATAAAATAATCATTAATAACCATCAATAAAATAACCACCAACAGCCACCAATATCCACTAATAGAATAAGCACTAATAGCCACTAATAAAATATCCACCAATATCCACTAATAAAATAAACATTGATAGCCAACAATAAAATAACCACCAATATTCACTAATAGAATAAGCACTAATAGCCACTAATAAAATATCCACCAATATCCACCAATCAAATAAACACTGATAGCCAGCAATAAAATAACCACCAATATTCACCAATAGAATAAGCTCTAATAGCCACCAATAAAATAACCACCAATAGTCACCAATATCCACCAATAAAATAATCATCGATAGTCACCAATATCCACCAATAGAATAAGCATTAATAATTGTCAATAAAATAACCACCAATAGCCACCAAACCAATAGCCACAAATAACCTAAAGAAAAATAATTTATAATAGCCAAAAAAACATAGAATTACCAAAATAATTTACAATAATCAAAAATAGCTTAAAATGAACGAGCTTAAAATAGCTAAAAGTAATTTAAAATAAACAAAAGTAACTTAGGGTGAAATAGTTAAAAATAGTCAAAAATAATGTAGGATGAAATAATTTTGAACAATGAAAAGTAACCCTATAATAGTTGAAAGTAGCTTAACATAGGTATTATATTATATTAGAAATCCTATTCATTTATTAAACATTTTTTTAAATTAAAAATGGTCATTAAAATGTGATTGAATAGTGATATTCAAAAAAGAAATTGTTTAAATGATTTTACACTTTCAAAAGGAAATAAATTTAATTATGTACATTATTGAAAAAAAAATTAATTAAATTTTAAGCATTTCATTTGGATAAAATTTCAATAAGATATGAAATTTCAAAGTTTATGTTTCTAAAATGTTTAAAATGAAGTATTTGATAATAGAATGTGATGTAATGTATTATCACAACAAGTGTGGTGGCTTGATGGTAGGGGTGTTTGCCTTTATCCTAAAAATCAAGGGATCAAACCTCACAAATGGTGTGTATGTGATTAATAGTGTTAAGTTGATCAAATATTCTCCTATGTAGTTTTTTAAAGTATATGCATATTTACATTGATTACATGGCCTATGTACTTAAACTAGGTTTTTAACTTAACATAAGTAGTGACACATCAATAATTCATAGGCTGAAAATCATGAAATTATTGATAATATTAAATATTAAATAAAATATTAAATAATTTAAATATAATTGATTTCCATGCTTCCTAATTAATTAATTAGCAAGTGAAATGGCTTGGTAAATTTGTATTTCATTAAGTACTAATGGACCAATTCACTATCTGTAACAATTAGTCTCCATTCATTGGGGGTTTGAACAATTTCACAATGATAAAAATGTCCAAATTCATTCAAAATCTAATGAAACCTAGAGTGAATTAAGGCGCATTTTGGTGTAGTGTCAATTTTCCTAACAACATGTTCTGCCTCTTTCAACTTATTGGATAGGTTTTGGTTTTCATGCTAGACCTTTTCCAATTGTCCTTTGATTATGATTAATTATTTGTTATGGTTTTTCAGAGTCATCATCATTGTTTATAGCTTTAAGCTACAAGTTTGAAGGCGATTGTGGGTTTTAAACATGTTTTCTTTGACTTGCTCAAACTCAATTCTAAAGTTTAAAAGTTCTTATAATGTCCTTGACCAAGTTTTGGCATTTTGAACAACTTGTTTTAAAAACATGTTAATTTATTTCAAAGTTTTTATGGAATGACCATAAACTGGGATAGGTTAAAATCTAAAAAAATTGTGGGTTTCCCATTTGTACAGGTTCAACTATAAATTGAACATGTTGAGATGATTTTGTAGCTACAACTGCAAATTTTGTAATGAAAATTACAAGTTCAGTAAACATAGTAGGTTCAACTTAGATGTTATTATTTACCTAATCCAAGTTGGGTTCAAGTTTTGACCTAAGTTAATTCAACCAGTAACTCGGTTGGGCTTTCATTCAGTTAACTTATTTTAGTAACTAGGTTAACGTAACTTGACTTGCAAGATTTTTGAAATGACTACATTTATCACATAAAGAAAATGAAAAACCTGGATTCAAAAAATACATCAAAGTAATGTCAAAATATTTTTTTTCTGAAAATCATCAAATGAAAAACTGATTAATGAAGTGCATTGAGATTTTCTTAATATATATTTTTCTAATTTAAAAATAAATAAATGATGTGATTGTTATAAATTTTATCCTTAGTAGTCCATTTCACATTAAATTTTTTAATCTTTTGCATGGATGTTTTGATCAATCACATGTTTAAGGATATTCATAGGTTGGTTTATTAATATTTATGATTAAAAGCATAGGGGATAATTATAGGATTTATGGTTTACTAATTGTTAAAACTGTAAAAAAATCACTAATGTTAGATTATGGACTTTCAAATGCCACTTTTGAAAACCTAACCATGTTTTCGCCCAACCTCTCTTTTTGATAAAGAATTTGCAAAATTGATGCACCCTCACATTCCTTGAAAGACTCAAATGCGAGTCCAAAAATGGAAATAATGGAAGAAAAAGGAGTTGGGGGTAAAAGGGCATGTTGGAGCTCTGAGATGGGGATTAGGATGAGTGACAAATGGGTCAATTATTCACATGGACTTGCATAAACCAAACAATAAGTTGGTTAGTGCATAGTTGGAGCACTTTTGGTGCACAGACAAGCCACGGGCAAACACGAACTTTCAAAACTCACCACAGCTTAAACTTGAGGGAAGCAACCACCTTCCCCCTTATAGTATTTTTTGTGCATGGTCACGGGGCCTACACTCAAATGTCATTTTGTCCCAAGACTCCCAAATTAAGAATTTCGAAATTCCTAAAATTGGGATTTTCGTGACTTTGGAGGCCCATAATTTTTCTTTTCAGAACTTCGATTAAAATGTATGAATCAAAGTTGTAGCTTTCGTTAAGAGCTTTCCAACGATATGTGACACACCACCTGCACGTAAGTAAATCAAGGCAATTCTTGACTTTTAATGTTTGGGAGTCAAATTGGCACTTTGATGCCCGGCCCTTCTTTCAGCCATAACTTGTATTTAAAGTATCAAATGAGACGTGCAAGCCATTTTAGACATCTGCATTCCAAGGGCTTTTTAATGGTATAGACAATTCTCAATCCAATGAGTTTTGATTCCTGAAATTACTCTTTGAAAATTCGAGAGTCCATTGGGACTCCAACTTCCAAAGTGGGAGCCCACTTGGGAAATACAATGTTTGATGGATGTTACAAATTTCATAAAAACTAAAAGTCATTTTAGTCAATTTTTGAGTATATTTGTATTTTTTTGGACATAATGACGTACATTTTTTTTTGCCACAAATATACTTTGGAATCGCACGATATAAATTGGAAAAAAAAAAAATCTTTGCGATTGAATTCTTTGTATTATAATCTACCATATTATGCAAAAAAATTGGAAAATAATGTTCCAATATTACCATGGTTGAAGTTCAAACATGAACACCCCAAAAAACAATACAATGTGATAGTTCAAACAATTCATCAATTTGTGGCCCACTGTCCCACAAATATGACAAGGATAATTTAATGGCATTGAAGGTTTACCAACCCACACAATAGCTTCAACAACAACTATAGTGGGTTTTTTCCTCTTTTTACTTTTGCACATTTCCATGTTATGGTTTGTATTATGACAGTTTGTATAATACATACTTGGTTTTGCAAATATCTAGTTTCCCATAACTATAATCCCTATTTGAAGTTTATGGTATAGATAATGAAATTTGTGTTTGTAGTACAAAAATAATTTCTTCACACATCAGTGTAGATTCCTTGTGCTATTGTAGATCATCTTGTATCATCCATGTTGTAATAATATGCAAATAATCAAGATCAAAACATGGTTATAAAAAAACTATTAGTTAAAAGAGTTTATAGATTGTTTACCAGTTTTAGTAACATTTCATAATACACCTCCATTCATTCTATTGACTCCTATTTTATATTCTTGAGCTACAAATACATTTATTCATTGTTCTGCATTGTTTAGTATCATCTATAGAAAGTTGTTTATTTAAAATTGCAATTTTATGCTTTGGATGATCTCTCATATAGTTATTGCACTAGTTTAATGCATTATTTCTCAATGTAAAATTGAATAGATTGGCTATTTCCTCATTTATTGTTTCATCATTAGCTTTGATAATAGTTTTGAATATTCATATCTATGACCATTTGAACCAAAAAATTTCTTATGTTCAAGATAGTTAAAAGGTTTTTTGTAAAGCCTAGAGTAGGAAATTATAGGTTACATAGATGTTACTTTAACACCTTCTATGGTTTGTGGAAGGTTGCCTCCTAGATTTAGTGGTATTGGTTTAATAATAGTTATACAATGTGATAGTATTCATATGGTTAAACAAAGAAGTACCTCTACATAAGGTTTTGCTACTATATATTTCCTTAGTTTAGAGCTAGTTGGTATTGTTTTAATACCATATGAATAATTATTTTGTGTGATCACAATAGGTTCAATATACACCAAATTGTGCAAAGAAAAATTTTCCACTAATATTATAGGAATTCCTCAATTCCCTATAGATATTGGATATCTTTATTTATTAACAAGCACATATTTGTTCTAATATGTAATTTTTGTGGTTATACCATGCATCACATTATTAGTTGTTGTAAGAAACTATGGAATTGTATTAACCATAAATGATACATTGTCATATTGCTTAACTACAACATTTACCATTTATTTGTTCCACATTCACTAGAAGAAATCCCCCAAAATGCAACCAATGCATTTGCAACTACATGCAACTAATTGTCATTTGCAACTAACTTTAATTGGTTTTGCAACTATTTTGCACCCTTGACCATTCTTGCAACTATGCTACAACTACATTTGCAACTAATGACTTTTTCATCCTACATTCTATAATTGTTTTCATTCATGATCATGCCCATATGTTTATATATTTATACATTTACCTCCCTATTTAGCCTAGGTTACTCACTTACCTAATGTAAACTACCTACTTAATAATTAATTGATGATTAATTAGTTACATTTTTTTAGTTAATTAATAACCAAAGTTCATACTTAATATTTGTAATTAATTTTTCATAATTATTCAATATATTAGTTATTCATTTGGTTTTATATGAACTGCTATTCAATTATATATAATTAATTAGTTAGTTAATCAAATAGTTAGTTATTTACTTATCTACTTAGTTATATAATGTACAAAATTAGAAAGGAGGACAAAATATATGAAATAAACTTTCTAGTTGTAACTTCAATCTTTATCCCATATGTTTTGTCCTCCCATGTTCAATCCCATCTTGAAAACTATATATAAAAAAGGCTTTGTCCTACACTGAAACATGAAAAACAAATGTCAATTAGGATGAGCCAATCAAAAGAACTTAACCCTTTGAAAGGTTTAACCTAAAAAATAAATTAAATATTTTCTTACCTACCTAACCCACCTACCTACTTAGTCCTACTTACTTACCTAAATATTAAATTTTAATTCATTTTGATTAAAATCCAACAATGTCACATGGCATATTGGTATTATGTCATGTGTCACAATCTAAAACCATTTAAATTAGACAATGAAAATCCACTATTTATTCTTTATAAAAAAATTCACACCTTTTTTAATTTGACACATGTCCTTGTGTACATTATTGAATTTTATGGTAATATACGATTGGCATACAATAGTATACAAATGGTGAAGTATTAATTGACCATTTATTTCATTCACACTTACAACTAATGTCTTATGCAACTTGTTTAATGCGGCAATTTTTAGTAGCAAATGTCTTTTGCAACTAAAACATAGTTGGAAATGGTAGTTTTCCTCTAGTGATTACATGCACAAATCCATTACACTTAAGGGTTGTAATTCTTGCCCACTCAAAAAACAAGGTGGGTTGTAGTCATCCTAACTCTCTTTAGAGCAAAATGCGATTATTTGATTGGTCAAGGTATTTCAACATCAGAGGAAGTCTTCCATATTTCATACCTTTTTATAAAGTGATCAGTTTCTTTGCAATTATGTGGTTGTATTGGGTTTATAATGTTCCATTACATGAGGTGTCATTAGATTATGTTTCTCCTCCAAATTCAACTAAATTTGCACTTTGGTTTGGAAATGATTGATCATTGCATCCCATACATCATTTTCAATGAAAACAGTCTATAAGAACATGGCCCTACTATTTGCAAAACCTATAGTGGTTGGGTGTAGGTGTAGGTTTTTAATTTGCACCTTGATCAAATCTACTCCATAACCATTTTCCAAGTAAAAGTACATTTTGTTGACCTTGCCTCATCCTAGACTCATTAGTTTACAAAACATTAACACTAGTTATTGTCCTCATTTCTATGTTAATTATTATTATTGGTGGAGTGTTACATTCAACTCTGTTTTCCATCCTTGATTGGTACACTACTTTAATTGTAAAAGCTTACTCCTCTAGATATTTTGTTTAAAGTATGATTATGGCATGTATTATGGTATTGCCTATTCAACTTCACCATTGTCCAAGTTTCTTCCCATTCTTCATGGGGTTGATGAAACTAATGTGAAACATATTGCTAAGTAGGGTAAAGGCAATTTATGATGGACTTTTTTAGATGTCACAATGGTAGTTTTTTCTGGGTGAATATTTTTACATTGTATTCAAATACATTTGAGAAATTTGGCAAAAATGGGATGAAAAATCGAAACCTACATTCTATTTAAACCCAAAAAAAAACTTACCAAAAGGATAAATGTTCAATCCAAAGTGGATTTTACAAAAGATGGTACATTCAACATGTCATAGTCCAAATTACCCAAAAATAATTATCATTATTGACTCATTTATGTTCTTTCATGTACCTTTCTTTGTAAATGTATAGGGGTAACCATGTTTTCATTGTTTCCCCATCCTTCTGGTTCAACATCTAAAGGTACTACCTTCATCAATAGCCTCCCTTAGATACAAGTTCACCTCATCCTTCTACTAATAAATTTTTCTTGGGATTCCATAGCTAATGTAAATGACATCTTGTACCTTGTAGAGCATTCTCTATCTTGGGTAGTTTTGACATGGTGTATTGTATTTTTTCTAGGGTGTGAAATTATATTGTGTCATTTAACAACTACAATTCTTCTTCTACTACATTTTTTTTTTCATTTTATCAAATTACAACTTAGTCTATTATTTTTACAACCTTTGAATCAATATGCGATCCATATTTGTCCCCATTCTACCACTCTTCTTGGAAAAAACATTTGTCATAGATTTAAACCTTTATAATAATTGTTTTGTTCAAATTTGAATCTTAACAACATTTTAACCAATTCTGATTTGTAGAATTAGAAAAACAATTTCACACAATAACCTTGATGTGCTTATCACCAAAATAATTGAAACAAAAAAGATTCATGTATAATCTTGAATTTTCTACCTCAAATTCATTCCTAGGGATGGTCGTTAAATGGCAAATGTTAATATTCTAACATTGTTTTATTCTTGAATTTTGTACTTTAGCATATTATTCTCAAACATATATAGTTCTTATAACTGTAAGAATCAAAAGTAAAACCTAACACAAAATACATTCAAAAGCACATATTTGCATAATTATTGCCTTTATAGTGATCTCAACATAAAATCATATCATATGGAATTGAAAAGTAGCAAGACAAAACAAGTACAAAACTTATGATACTAGTTTTCCACCATTAAATTTTTTTTTTAACTCCTATTATGAATTTCTCCTCATACTCCAAACTATTCAATGATCTCGTCATCATAATGTTTAACCATTTTCAAAACTCCTTCAAAAAGCCTTCTTTCAAGTTCCCGCCATAAACCTCAATTCAAACTCCTCATAAGTCGTAATCAACTCAACCTACTCTATTTTGCTACTCTTTTGTCTGCCCCATCAAATAATAACATTACACTTTTGTTGAATCTATCCAATAAAGATAACGTAGTTATGCCTTTAACATGTTAAGTTCAACCTTTAGGTCTAAACATTTTTGTATTAATTTATTCCAAATGTCAATTGTTTTTTTAATACCTTCAATACACTTAATTATGTATTTTACAAACTTGAAAAGTAGGACAAACAATATGTGATTAAAAAAATAGTTGCAACTCACTTGCAACTATTATAAAATAGACCTAATAGTAAACGAATGTTTAAGCTTTTAAAAATCTTTAGATCCTGATACATTGTCCCATTACCTTTCAAGTGTAAAAGGTTTTTTTACATTTTGATTTGGCACGTCCACAATAATTTAAATTGTTAAGAAAAAAACAAAAAATGAAGAAGATATGGTTGTCAAAAGTAAACGAGGTCAATGTTTGGTCACCAACCTAATTCACACTTTAAAATTCAACACATTCATTTTCTTCATGGCTCTTTTGTGTCATTCCTTTACTTTTGGAACTTAAATAATTATTGTAAATCTTAACCTAATGCATTCATAACACTTTGGATTGTTGAAAAAAAATAAGAAACAAGGAAGATATGAGGTTTACAAATAAAAGGTAATTAAGAAAAAAACACCACTATGTGATGCTTTGTGTTTTTTTAATGTTGTTCCTTTGCTTCTAAAGTTGAAACATATAATGTAAAACTTACCTTGGCATTCCCATGATGTTTTACATCATATAAATAAACAAAAAACAATAAAGATCCAAAACTATTTGCAATTTTACCTTAACATAATGTATCTATTAAGTATACTAATTATTACAGTTCATAATAATAATAAATAATTATAATTATTATTAATATTATTTAGTAACTGGGTAGTTGCATAGAGATCCAATACAATAGTTATCCAATAGTTATAGAAAGTTATTAATGAATGTTTCATTTATCCTAGTTGTATTATAGTTGTCATATGTGATTATTATGCAACTTGCCAACAAAATCAAACATGATTGACCAAAACTATATATACAATCTGTATAATCATTTGTATAGGGGTCCATCTTGATATTAATATGCAACTACAATATATCTCCATAAATTTTTGATGCGACGCATTATTTTTTAATTCCTTGTATTTCCATGGGATAATTGTAGTGTAGTTGCAAATTAGTTGTTTTGAAAATTTAGTTGCAAAGTAACACAATGCCAAAACGTGGCATTTAAAATTGCATTTACAACTACAAAATTAGTCTTAAATGCCATTGCAAATGGTTGCAACTACATGACTCTATAATCTAGAAAACCATGTTATAAATACCACTACTTGCTAACATGATCATAGTCTTAACCACTGTTGCGATTATTTATATTTCCATATTAATATTTAAATATATTTTTTCATATTGATTTTATAAAAATAATTATTTTTAATTTTTAATTTCAAATTATTTATATATTATATATGTACAATTTGTATACAAATCATGTAAAATTTATATACAACTGTATAAAAAATGATCATACCATATGAAAATCATACATTCATTGTACATTTGACTAATCAACATACCCCATTGTTGATTATAGTCATTATAATCAACATGGTCAAACTTGATCAACATGGTGGGAACAAGTATTGACTTTGGACCTATTTGAAATGGTTCAAGCCATCCACCTACCACATTACATGTAAAGCAATGTAGTCACATATAGGCTTTATCATGTTCCAATGTTTGAATGTAAAGAAAACAAAAAGTTTCTTTTTCAATATTTATTCAAATGAAAATATGAATATGGATTATTAAATCTTGAAGCATAATCTACATATGTGAACTAACCAAAAATTCAAACAACAAATTTTCAAAATAGAAAATCACTTTTGAATTTCAAAATTTTTAACGTATATGTTATGTTTCAATACATGATAAACTTTCATAAATATGTGTATAATTTAAATATAGAACCTAAAATATTTTTAATTCTGAAATATGAATATAATATATTACTATTAATATATGTGTATGTATATATATTATGTACCATACTATATACACATGTAACATAATTTTACACATAATTTATTAATCTACACATAAACTATGTGTATATTAATATGCATACAATATATTAATATTAATTTATTATAATATAGGAAATATTATATATAATATGTATATACATATACATTATATGTATATGTTTAAAAACATTACGAATTAATTATGTTATATTTATTAAAATCTACACATTTAATATCATATACATACATACATATGTAGTGTTATATGTATATAAATATTTATTGAAATATGATTTAAATATATACATAATATATCAAATATTTTGAAATAAAACCATAATTTAATTGTGTAAATTATTTTTAATCATTTTTAAAAATGTCATTTTATAAATTTCATATGTTGTAGATTTATGAACCCTAAACCCATGGATAAATTTGGCAAATGTTTTTAAAATTTGGCTAAAGTAAATATAATTTACTTGAACTATGTTATTTTGGTTAAACTAAGTTTTGTTTAGTAAATTAAGATATTTCGATTAACCTTGACCTAACTAAAGGTAAAGTTGGTCTAATTTTGGTTAAAGCAAGATAAATGAGGTTAATAAATTTTCTTATAGTTGAATAAACTTGGGTGAAACTTCTTAAAGCTTGGTGAAACAAATATAAATTTGGCTAAACCTAGAAAAAAAAAA
>Ga0116230_10007328_pt1 | contig 10892 bp, 8 predicted proteins | sample S1TSphfallax_3_FD_88678 | JGI IMG/M metagenome (GOLD analysis project Ga0116230, IMG submission 88678) | Host-associated microbial communities from peat moss isolated from Minnesota, USA - S1T2_Fd - Sphagnum fallax MG | ecosystem: Host-associated > Plants > Peat moss > Unclassified | place: USA...
CCAACCCTTCGATCAGCCCAAGGTCACACGCAAAAATGGTCCCGTCATCAATCACGGATCGCGGCACGAGAATCGCACCTGGCGGAAGCCGCGGATTCAATCCACCGGCCAGCCCAAAACTGACCAGCGCGATGGCGCCCTCCAAAACCAGCTTTTCCGCAGCCCGCGCCGCCCCAGCCGGCAACCCGCCGCCGATCCCGACCCTAAAACCAGAACGCCGAAGCAATTTTGCCTCGGCGCTAAGCCCAACCACAAACCCAATTTTAGAACGGTCCATCCGGCGCCTTTATCACACAACCCGGATGCGGATAATTCGCTGTGGTGAGTCAGCTTCGGGGTTTTTTCGGACCCGGAGCGCAGCGGCGCAAAGGCCGTGAGCTCTGGTAAGCCAAAAAAACTGCCTCAGATGGCCGCCACAGTAGAATTATCTAGGAGAGGTGGGCTTCGAGGAACCAGAGGGCTTTATCCAGCCCGCGGGAGACTTCGGTGAGCACGTCGGCGGAGGTGGCATCGCCGGCTTCATCGGACTCATCGATATTCGCGCGCACGGCGTTGGCGACCTTGCCGTAGCGATCAATCAACGCCTCAAGATGATCCTTGATCGTGTGGATATCGGTCGGATAAGGCTCAAGCGTGGTTTTCTTCTCCGTCGTCTGGACGGTGCCCAAAGCGGTGCCGCCAAGTTGGATGATGCGCTCGGCCATGGTGTCGACATAGTCGTCGATCTGGGTGCGCAGGGTATCGAGCATCTCATGCACCGCGATGAAATTTATGCCTTTGATATTCCAATGCGCCTGCTTGGTGATCAGCGCCAGATCGATGGCGTCGGCGACGCGGGCGTTCAGCAGCTCGATCACCGTCTGCTTGGCATTGGACGGTAGGTCGTTCTTGGTCGGGTATAATTTGGTTGCCATTAAATGCTCCTCACTGCGTGAAGTCTTGCGCGGAATGTAGGGCGTCGGGGTCGAGACGCAATCGTTTATCGTAAGAAAGTGACGGCGTGGATGGCCCGGTCAAGCCGGGCCATGACGGCTAGACTTAAAGGGCATGGGCGTTGGCGTCACCAACTCCCATGCCCCAGAGTCAAAAAAGTCTTTTTGGTTCTTTTTCTTCAGAAAAAGAACCGCTTTCTATTTATTCCGCCGCCGCATCGCGGCGGCCCTTGGTCCCAACGGCTTCGGAGATATCCTCACCGGTCGCCTGATCGACCATCCGCATCGAGAGTTTCACCTTGCCGCGGTCATCGAAGCCGATGACCTTGACCTTCACGGCATCGCCGATCTTGACGATGTCGTTGGTTTTGTTGACCCGCGTTGCCGCCAGTTCGGAGATGTGCACCAGGCCGTCCTTGGCGCCGAGGAAGTTGACGAAGGCGCCGAAATCGGCGGTTTTCACCACCTTGCCGTTATAGATGACGCCGAGCTCCGGCTCGGCGATGATGCCGCGGATTTTCTCGATCGCTGCCTGCGCCTTTTTATCGTCGGAGGCGGCAATTTTGACGGTGCCGTTATCATCGATATCGATTTTGGCGCCGGTCTGTTCGACGATCTCACGGATGACCTTACCCCCGGTGCCGATGATGTCACGGATTTTGTCTTTCGGCACCTGGATCACGGTGATCTTCGGTGCGTTGCCGGAGACATCCTCGCGGCCGGCGGTAAGTGCCTTGGCCATTTCGCCGAGGATGTGAAGCCGGCCGTCCTTGGCCTGCTCCAGCGCGATTTTCATGATTTCCGGCGTGATCGAGGTGATCTTGATGTCCATTTGCAAGGACGTCACACCCGCCTCGGTACCGGCCACCTTGAAATCCATGTCGCCCAGATGGTCCTCATCGCCGAGGATGTCGGACAGCACGGCGAAACCGCGATCTTCCTTGATCAGGCCCATGGCGATGCCGGCAACGGGCCGCGTCAGCGGCACGCCGGCATCCATCAGCGCCAGCGAGGTGCCGCAGACGGTGGCCATTGAGGAGGAGCCGTTGCTTTCGGTGATCTCGGAGACAATCCGCAGCGTGTACGGAAATTTGTCTTTCGCCGGCAGCAGCGGGTGCACGGCGCGCCAGGCGAGCTTGCCGTGGCCGATTTCACGGCGGCCGGGCGAGCCCATGCGGCCGGTCTCACCCACCGAATAGGGAGGGAAATTATAGTGCAGCATGAAATGCTCGCGGAACTCGCCTTCGACCGCATCGATCAGCTGTTCATCCTGGGCGGTGCCCAGGGTTGCAACCACCAGCGCCTGGGTCTCTCCGCGGGTGAACAGTGCCGAGCCATGGGTGCGGGGCAACACGCCGACTTCCGCCATGATCGGGCGAACCGTCTTGGTGTCGCGGCCGTCGATCCGCAGGCCGGTATCGAGAATGTTGTTGCGGACGATATCCGCCTCAAGCTCCTTGAACAGGCCTTTCGCCTTATCGGCGTCCAGCCCTTCGGCGGTAAGCGCCTCGGCAGCCTGTTTCTTGGCAGCCGAGATTTTTTCCTGCCGCACCTGCTTTACCGTCTCGGTATAGGCGGCGCGGATACCATCGCGGGCCAGCGCGTCGATCCGGCTGGTGAGGGTTTTGGTTTCTTCCGACACTTCCGGCAGCGGCCAGGGATCCTTGGCCGAGTGTTCGGCGAGGTCGATAATCGCCTGGATCACCGGCTGGAAGGCCGCGTGGCCAAAGGTGACGGCGCCGAGCATGATCTCCTCGGAAAGCTCGGAAGCCTCGCTTTCGACCATCAGCACGCCCTCAATGGTGCCGGCCAGCACCAGATCGAGCTTGCTCTCCTCCTTTTGCGAAGTGGTCGGGTTCAGCACGTATTCGCCATCGATATAGCCGACTCGGGCAGCGCCCACCGGGCCGAAGAACGGGATGCCGGAGATGGTCAGCGCCGCGGAGGCCGCGACCAGCGCCAGAATATCCGGATCGTTTTCAAGGTCATGGCTCAGCACCGTGACGATGACCTGCACTTCGTTCTTGTAGCCATGCGGGAAAAGCGGGCGGATCGGGCGGTCGATCAGGCGGGAAACCAGGGTTTCCTTCTCGGTCGGCCGGCCTTCACGCTTGAAGAAGCCGCCCGGAATACGGCCGGCGGCAAAAAACTTCTCTTGGTAGTTTACGGTAAGCGGGAAGAAATCCAGCCCCGGCTTCGGCGATCTGGCGCCGACCACGGTGGCGAGCACCACGGTGTCGCCATAGGAGGCCACCACCGCGCCATCGGCCTGGCGGGCAACCTTACCGGTTTCCAGGATCAGTTTGGAACTGCCCCAGTCGAGTTCTTTACGAAAATAACGATCAAACATCACTCTACTCCATACGCGGTGATACGGGAGAAGGATGACTTTGATGAAGCGTGAAAACCAATGGCAGCGGCGCCTCGGGCTGCATGGGTCTGGCTGTGATGGGAGAACCTCGTCACAGCCACGGACCATGTGGCCGGAAACGCCGCGGATAAAACCTGCCGGCGGTTTACGCGAACATCAAAGAGCGGTTCCTTCGCCCCGTCTTGCCGCTTTCAGTCTAAAACCATATCCCGGACCTATTTCCAGGACATCAACACGCCCCATGGCGCGATGCACCCTATCTAGCCCAAAGCTGCGCGCCACGCCACCCGCTCGCCAAATCGTTATGGCCGGCGCGGCTTCACATCGCAGAGCCGGATATTCCGCTGCACCGGGGAGTGCACCGGCAGGCAGCTGCTTTCGGAATAAGCCAAGCCAAGCAAAGCCAGACGCGCGTTGATCGCGGCAATGCCGCCACTGCGGGCCGGGACATTCGTCAGCAGCCGGATGGCTGCCGCTTTTCCTGCGAGCAGCCGCACCGCCGGAAACTCCGCCGTGCCGGGCGCCAGCCAGTCCAGCGAGACGAAGTCGCTGCCTTGGCTGTTGAGATAGGGAACGACAAAGCCGATCGGCACGCCGCCAATCAACACCAGGCTGTGCGGCGCCACCGGCGGAATCGGCGCCTCCACCAGCGACTTGCCATAGCCGATACGTCCCCAGCCGATCGGCTTGGTGAAGGCGATCACCGCCACGCAGATTACCGCCAGTGGCACCCAGGGTAGCGGTTTTTGCAGGAATGGCCGGACCGCCGTCCAGATGACAATGCCGCTGATCGCTTCGAGTGGCATCGCGTAGCGCAGGATCGAAAAGCCGATCAGCCAGAAAAAATAGCTGATGGCAAAGAACGCCCAAAGCGCGCCGATTCTCCGCGACGGCCGCGGCACCCGGCCGGTAAAAATCGCCGGCAATCCGCAGGCCAGGGCCAGGTAAACCAGCGCGAAGCGCGGGTCGCGCAGCGGCTCCTCGGAAGCAATGAAGCTGTGCCCCTGCAGCCAGAAAAACGGGTAGAACAGCCATTGCATGGCGTCGCGCGGAAAAAATCGCGCATCGTGGATGACGATTGCCGGCGCCCAGGGTGAGGGAAAAACCGATGCAAAAACCGGAAAAAAGGGATTATGGAACCGCGCCCAGAGCAGCGCCCCCCACCAGCCCCATAGCGCCAGAAAACCCACCGCGGCGGCAAGGCAAAACAGCACCGCCGATAGCGCCGCCGGCCGCCAGCCCGGCGCTTGCAGCAGGCAAAGGATCAGCAACCCGGGCGCAAACACCAAAGCGGTGAGTTTCAACCCGGCAGCGCATCCCAGGGCCAAACCGCAAGCCCCCGAAAAACTCGGGGACGGGCGTGCCAACGCCGCCCAGAGGCCGAGCAGCAAAATATCGGCGATGAGGATGTCATTATTGACCGTGCCGACTTCCGAAAGAACGGTCGCGCCGGTCAACCCCAAAAGGCCGGCAAGGGCAGCTTCGGCCACCGCATCCGGCAGTATGATCCGCGCGATGTTGAACAGGATAAAGGCCAGCAATCCGAAGGGCAGTCCCGCCAGACCCGCAACAATTACCGGATGCGCCGGAAACAGGATGAATTTGGTAACGTAATAAGGAATATCGGCCAGCGGATTCAAATAGCCCTGCACACCGGCGACAAAATAATCGGCACCCAGCCTGCCGTGCAAAACAGCGAACGGCCCATATAAATGGTAGTTTTGTAGGTCCCAATTGACGTCGGTGCGGTCGATGATCGATAGGATCACCCCGGCCAGCAGGCAGAATGCCAATAGCCGGCATTGGTCACTCGCCCCGCGCATCCAAGCGGGCGTGTCAGACTCCCCCGAAGTCATGGAAATCATATTGCAGATAGGCGAGCATGCGGGCTTCGCGGCGCCCGCGGGTTACCGTGTCCAGGATCAGCCCGGTGGCAAAACTCAATGCCGCGATCAGCACCAACCCGGTTGCCAGCACCGCGGTCGGCAGGCGAGGCACCAATCCGGTCGCCAGATAATGCGTCACCACCGGTGTGCCCAGCAGCAAAGCCGCCAGCAGCAACAAGCCGGAGGCCGCGCCGAAAAGCTGCAGTGGGCGCTCGTGCTTCACCAGTGCCACGATCAGCCAGGCAATCCGCAAACCATCGCGAAACGTATTCAGCTTGCTGGCCGAGCCTTCCGGCCGGCCTTTATAATTTCCCGTCAAATGCCCGATCGGCAATGAGAGTTCCAGCGCGTGCACGCTCAATTCCGTCTCGATATCAAAACCGCCTGACAGTGCCGGAAAAGATTTGACGAAGCGCCGTGACAGCAGCTTGTAACCGGACAGCATGTCGGTCAGGCGATTGCCGAAAATAACCGTCACCATCGCGGTCAGCAACCGGTTGCCGAGTTGGTGACCGCGCCGGTAGGCCGCGGCGCCGGAGTTGGCGGTGCTGCGCACACAATTCACCAGATCAATGCGCTCGGCCAGCGCGAGGCGCAGCATCGAAGGTGCCATCGTCGCGTCATAGGTGCCATCGCCATCCACCAAAATGTAAAAATCGGCCTCGATATCGCGGAACATGCGCCGCACCACATTGCCTTTGCCCTGCATCTTCTCATGGAAGACCGATGCACCCGCCGCTTTTGCCGCCTGCGCGGTGTCATCGGTGGAGTTATTATCATAGACCAGAATGCTGGCCTGCGGCAGCGCGGCCCTGAATGCGGTCACCACCTCAGCGATCGTCAGCGCTTCATTATAACAGGGGATCAACACCGCGACCGCCGGCGCCGCCGGCATGGTCAGGACTTGCGCGCCAGAGGGGCGATGAATTGCGGTTCAGTATCCCAGGGGAACAAGATCCAGGTATCCTGCGAAACCTCGGTGATGAACGTATCCACCTGCGTCTTGCCCGCCGGCTTGGCGTAGACCGTCGCGAAATGCGCTTTCGGCAGCAGATTCCGCACCACCTTCGCGGTCGCCCCGGAATCCACCAGATCGTCGATGATCAGCCAGCCCTCGCCATCGCCCGCCGCCGCTGGATGTTTGGTCACCACCGGCTCGCCACGGCGCTCATCGTCATAGGTCACGATCGAGACGCTCTCAATCAGCCGGCATTCCAGTTCGCGGGCAATGATCGCCGCCGGAATCAACCCGCCCCGGGTAATCGCGACAATCCCGGCCCAGGGTCCACGCTCGTTCAGCCGATGCGCCAGCGCCTTGGCGTCTCGATGCAACTGGTCCCAGGTCACAGTGTAATAAAACGTCGACATGCAAACGCCTTCGGTCAGGAAGGCCCGGAAGTCAAGCGAAGGTTAAGCAGTTCTTTTTCTGAAGAAAAAGAACCAAAAAGACTTTTTTATGCTGGGGCATGGGCGTTGTCGCCGCCAACGCCCATGCCCCAGAGTAGAAGAAGTTTTTTGGTTCTTTTTTCCAAAAAAGAACAGCTTACCTACTCCATCGTCGGGATCACAAAGCTGGCGCCGTCCTTGATGCCGCTCGGCCAGCGCGAGGTGACGGTTTTGGTTTTGGTATAGAAGCGGATGGAATCCGGGCCGTGCTGGTTGAGATCACCGAAGCCGGAACGTTTCCAGCCGCCGAAGGTGTGGTACGCGATCGGCACCGGAATGGGCACGTTCACCCCGACCATGCCGACCTGGACATTGGCGACGAAATCGCGCGCCGCATCGCCGTCGCGGGTGAAGATGGCGACGCCATTGCCGTATTCATGCTCGTTCGGCAGCCTGAGCGCATCGGCATAGCTATCGGCGCGGACGATGGCGAGCACCGGCCCGAAAATCTCTTCCTTATAGATTTTCATGCTTGGCTTGACGTTGTCGAACAGCGTGCCGCCGATGAAAAACCCGTCTTCATAGCCCTGCATTCTGAAGTCGCGGCCATCGACCAGCAGATCGGCACCTTCGGCAACGCCCTCGGTGATATATCCCTTCACCCGGTTGAGCGCGTCCCTGGTGACCAGCGGACCGTAATCGGCGCCGGCATCCGAGGACAGGCCGATTTTCAATGCCTCGACGCGCGGGATCAGTTTTTTCACCAAAGCATCGGCGGTGGCTTTGCCGACCGGCACGGCGACCGAGACCGCCATGCAGCGTTCGCCGGCGGAGCCGTAGCCGGCGCCGATCAGCGCGTCGGCCACCTGGTCCAGATCCGCATCCGGCATGATGATGGCGTGGTTTTTGGCGCCACCGAAGCATTGCGCGCGTTTGCCGTGCTGGGCAGCGGTGGCATAAATATAATTGGCGATCGGGGAGGAGCCGACAAAGCCGATCGCCTTGACGCGCGGGTCTTCCAGCAGGGTATCGACCGCAACCTTATCGCCGTTGACGACGTTGAAAATGCCGGGCGGACCGCCGGCTTCCACGAACAGCTCGGCAAGGCGCAGCGGCACCGAAGGATCGCGCTCGGAGGGCTTCAGGATGAACGCATTGCCGCAGGCAATGGCCGGCGCTGCCTTCCAAAGCGGGATCATTGCCGGGAAGTTGAACGGGGTGATGCCGGCGACGACGCCGAGCGGCTGCCGCAGGGAGTAGACATCGATGCCGGTGCCAGCACTTTCGGTATATTCGCCCTTCAACAGATGCGGGATGCCGAGGGCGAATTCCAGAACCTCGATGCCGCGCTGAATATCGCCCTTCGCATCCGGTACGGTTTTGCCATGCTCGGAAGACAGGGTTTTCGCCAAGCTCTCCATGTCGCGGTTGATCATCTCGAGCCATTTCATCAGCACGCGGGCGCGGCGCTGCGGGTTGGTGGCGGCCCAGCCGGGCTGCGCCGCCGCGGCATCGGCAATGACGGCTTCGACCTCCTGGCGGGTCGCCAGCGGGCATTTGGCCTGCACGGCGCCGGTATTGGGGTCGTACACGTCGGCGAAGCGGCCGGATGTGCCGGCGACGGATTTTCCGCCGATGAAATGGGTTAATTCGCGAGCCATGAAATTTCCTCCGGCAATGTCCGAGCAATCCAGTGCCGTCACTGGCGTGCTTGTCCTGTTATCCGTGGTCGGATGAGCGCAGGATAGGATGTGCTTAGACGCATATAAGTGATAGTTGAAGGGGTTTCGGCCGCAATCATTGTGCATGAATGCACTGAAGAACGGATAGATGGCAGGGCGCAAATTGGCACAAAACTGGGACGATCTGCGGCATTTTCTCGCTGTCGCCCGTTCCGGCACGTTATCGGCGGCGGCCGGGACATTGGGGACCGACCATACGACCGTCGCCAGGCGCATCCAGCGGCTGGAAGATGCGCTGGCGGCAAAGGTGTTCTACCGCAGCAGCCTTGGCTACAGCCTGACGCTCGCCGGCGAAAAATTGCTGCCGATCGCCGAGGCGATGGAAACCGGTTACCTCGCCGCCGCCGCCCAGAGTGTTCACCCGACGGTCAGCGGGATTGTCCGCATCGGCGCGCCGGACGGATTCGGCACCTGGTTCCTCGCCCCGCGCATCCATAAGCTGGCGCGGCTGCATCCGAAGCTGGAAATTGAACTGGTGGTTACCGCGCGCGCTTTCAGCCTGTCGAAACGCGAGGCCGATCTGGTGATCAGCCTTACCTCTCCGGAGCATATCCGCATCATCTCACGCCGCCTCACGGATTACCGGCTGATGGTTTATGCTTCCCGCGAATACCTCGACTCGCATCCGGATATCAGCGGCGCCGGTGCATTCAATGACCATGATTTTATCGGCTATATCGAAGATATGCTGTTCACGCCGGAGCTGAATTATCTGGCCGCCATCGGCACGGGCATCAATGCCCGCATCCGCAGCACCAATTTGATCGCCCAGGTCAATGCCACGCTGGCCGGCGGCGGCCTGTGCGTATTGCCGGCCTTTATCGCCAAATCCTATCCCACGCTGATCCCCGTAATGCCGGATAAAAGCGCGTTGAAGCGGTCCTATTACATGCATATTCACGAGGATAACAGCAAAGCCGCGCATATCCGCGCCGCCGCCGCCTTCATCGCCACCGAAGTCACCGAAGCCCAAAGCATGTTCGAAGGGACTGTTTGAAAACGCTCCTGGGCTGGGCAGCTGCGGCACCTGTGTGCGCTTCGGGTGCTCAGATACTTACCTACGCTCCGCTCCGGTTCTCGACAGGCGCCCAAGCCGACTCAGCCTGGCGCGTTTTGAAACAGTCCCGGTGAGAAGCTGCGCGTTATTTTTTCTGGGCTAAATACTTGGCGAAGGCGTCCAGCGTGGCTTTGGACGCGTGGTGCTCCATGCCTTCGGCGTCGGCTTCCGCGGCATCGGCGGGCACGCCGACGGCGATCAGCAATTCGACGATCAGCCGGTGGCGGGCGCGCACCCGATTGGCCAGATCCTGACCGGCGCCGGTGAGGAAGATGCCGCGATAGGGCAAAGCGGTCGCCAGGCCCTCGCGTTTGAGACGCGAGATATTTTTCACCGCGGTCGGATGGGCGACGCCGAGGCGTTTGGCGACATCGGTGGCGCGGGCCTCGCCGCGGGTCGCAAGCAGGTCGGCAATCAACTCGACATAATCCTCGAGCAGGGTGACTGAGCGGGCAGCGCGGGCCTGGCCGAAACGCCGCGCCTGGGTCGGCTCCTCGGGCATTTCTGCCACGGGGCCAAGCTTTCTTGCCAGTTTCGCTTGCCCGGCGGCGATCCGTGCCAAAACCTTATTCCCCCTGTTTCTGTACCGAATCCCGCCTCCTTCAATACGCTATGGCCGGGGTTTGCCAAGGGTTTTTATTTTAGCCATGACAATACAAATAATCCACTTGACCAAAGTATAGCCAAAGCTACATTATAATGGAGCGCGCGCCAGGCGGCGCCATCTTCGGAGCATGAATGCCGCACGACAGGCTGCAATTGGAAGCACATAGCCCGATGACAGGCGAGGTTGCCGCGGGCCGCGAGGCTTTGCTCCGGGCGCGCGGCCGTTTGAAGATTCAGCAGACGCGGGATGGGCGCCGCTGGCTGCATTTGCTCTGGCTGCTGGCCGGCCCCGGCGTGCTGGTCATGCTGGGTGAGAATGACGGTCCCAGCATGGTCTCGTATGCGACCACTGGTGCCACCTACGGTATCGGCTTTTTTCTTCCCTTCATCCTGTTGACCTTCGTCATGGCATTCGTCGTGCAGGAAATGGCGGTGCGGCTGGGCATTGCCACCGGCCGCGGCCATGCCGAGTTGATTTTCCAGCGCTTCGGACCGTTCTGGGGATATTTCGCCATGGCGGATCTGGTGGTTGGCAATGTGCTGACGCTGGTCACCGAATTTATCGCCATTCAGGCCGGCGGGTTGTATTTTGGCGTGCCGGCCTGGTTATCGGTTATCCTCGGCCTAGTACTTGTCGCCGCGGCGCTGGGACTTCGCCGCTACGCCACCTGGGAGCGGGCGTTGATGGCATTGGCCGCCGGCAATCTCTTATTCATTCCGGCCGCCTTGCTGGCGCACCCGAACGCCGCCGCCATTACCCGCGCGTTGGCCAGTTGGGGGCCGTTGCCGGGTGGCTTCCAGCTCAGCTTCGTCACGCTGCTGCTGGCCAATATCGGCGCGACTGTCACCCCTTGGATGATATTTTTTCAGCAGAGCGCCGTTGTGGACAAGGGGCTGACGCGGTTGGATTTA
>Ga0116230_10007329_pt1 | contig 10892 bp, 7 predicted proteins | sample S1TSphfallax_3_FD_88678 | JGI IMG/M metagenome (GOLD analysis project Ga0116230, IMG submission 88678) | Host-associated microbial communities from peat moss isolated from Minnesota, USA - S1T2_Fd - Sphagnum fallax MG | ecosystem: Host-associated > Plants > Peat moss > Unclassified | place: USA...
CATCAGTGTGGGACGGGTGAGGGCGTGATAGATGGGCGCGGTTTTTCCGGCGGCGAGGGCCTGCTGGACGATGGTGTCTATTACCGAACCGTTTTCGGCGTGCATGCAGATGAGGGCGCCGTTTTTTGCGGTCTGCTGGAGGGCCTTGAAGATGGTGGCGTCATCAACCATGAGGACGTTGGGGTAGGCCATGAAGAGTTTGAAGCTGGCTACGCCTTCGGCGACGAGGTCGTCCATGTCTTCGAGGCCGCATTCGCCGAGGTCGGTGACGATCATGTGGAAGCCATAGTCGATGCAGGCCTTGTTTTCTGCTTTGCGCATCCAGGTGTCGAAGGCGTCGCGCATTTTGGTGCCTTTGGCCTGGATGGCGAAGTCGACTATCGTTGTAGTCCCGCCGATGGCGGCGGCGCGGGTGCCGGTTTCGAAATCGTCGGCGGAGGTGGTGCCGCCGAAGGGCATGTCCATGTGGGTGTGCGCGTCAATGCCGCCGGGGAGGAGGAAGAGTCCAGTGGCATCAACGAGGGAGTGAGTGTCGGGCGCGATGGTGGGCGCGATGGATTGGATGATACCGTGCTCGATGAGGAGGTCGGCTACGTAGGTTTGTTCTGCGGTTACTATGGTGCCGTTTTGGATTAGGGTGCCCATTTTTACCTCAGCGAGTCAGCGTAAGTCTAAAGCAAAAGCCCGGGGCTGAAGCCCCACGCTTTCACCCTGAGTGCAGAATCAAAAGCAAAGACAAGGTCAAGATCAACGGCAGGAGCATTCGCGCTTTGGGAGAATCCCACGCGTGCGATGAGGCTGCACGAGTGGGGCACCCGGGTTTAGTGTATCCAGTGAATGTCCATGCCTTGCGTCCCCATGAATATACCAATCAAGTAAACAATTATTGCGACGGTTAATAGTCCAAGTAGTATGTATCTCTTCTTGAATCTTCGATGCTGCGGTTTTGATGTTTGATCGATCAATGTCATCACCAGGCTTTGTTGGGTGGGACGCAGTCTTTTTCTCCGGTGCGTTGGGCCCAGGTTTCTGGGGGGAGGCCTGTGGGGACTTCTACCATGGTGATGCAGTTTTCTATTGGGCAGACGCAGGAGCAAAGGTTGCAGCCGACGCATTCGGTTTCATCCACGCGGGGAATGCGGGCGAGTGGAGTGGGGTAGGGGCCGTGGCCGTTTGCTTTTGCGCTGCCGTCAAGTTTTGGAATCGGCGTGACGGTAATGGACGACCGACTGACGGCTTCATAGGATGCGGGAATCGAGTGCACTTCAACGTGACCATCGATTGGACCAGAGACACGGTCCATGTGGATGCATTGATGAGCGCCGTCCCAGCAGGCTATGTGGCAGAGGTCGCAGCCGATGCATTTTTGTTCGTCGATGTGGGCGACGATTTTGTAGTTGAGATTGAGGTTTTTCCAGTCAGTGACGCGGTTGAGGCTAAGACCGCGAAAGTCTTCGATGGTGCTGAAGCCTTTGGCTGCCATCCAATGCTGTAGGCCATCGGCCATGTCCTCAACTATTCGGTAGCCGTAATGCATAGCGGCGGTACATACCTGGACGGTGGTGCAGCCGAGTAGAATGAACTCGGTGGCGTCGCGCCAGGTGGCGATGCCGCCGATGCCGGAGATGGGGAGCGCGGCTTCGGGGTCTGAGGCTACTTGCTGGACCATGTTCATGGCGATGGGCTTGACGGCTGGACCGCAGTAGCCACCGTGGGTGCTGAGTCCGCCGACATTGGGACGGGGGACGAGGGTGTCGAGGTTTATGCCCGTGATGGAGTTGATTGTGTTGATGGCGGAGAGTGCATCGGCACCACCGCGTTTGGCGGCGCGGGCGGGCTGGCGGATGTCTGAAATGTTGGGCGTGAGTTTTATGATGACTGGAGTTCGGGCCGCCTCTTTGACCCAAGCTGTGATGCGTTCGGCGTATTCGGGGACCTGGCCGACGGCGGAGCCCATGCCGCGTTCACTCATGCCATGAGGACAGCCGAAGTTGAGTTCGAGGCCGTCTGCACCGGCGTCTTCGGCGCGATGGACGATGTCGTGCCAGGCCTCGCGGTTGGATTCGACCATGAGGGAGGCGATGACGGGGTGGTTGGGATAACGCTTTTTGACTTCGGCGATTTCGCGGAGATTGACTTCAGTGGGGCGGTCGGAGATGAGCTCGATGTTGTTGAAGCCCATCATGCGCTGGTTGTTCCAGTCGATGGCGGAGTAGCGGGAGCTGACGTTGGTTACTTGAGCGCCGATGGTCTTCCAGACTGCGCCGCCCCAGCCGGCGTCGAAGGCGCGCATGATCATTTCTCCGGTGTTGGTGGGCGGAGCTGAGGCGAGCCAGAAGGGGTTGGGGGATTTAATTCCGGCGAAGTTTACGGCAAGGCTCGGGGATTTTTTTTCAGGCATGGGATTGCTCCAATGCTTGGGCGATGGCGATACCGGCGCGCTTGCCGCCAGCGACAGCGTCGACGACTTCGCGGCCACCGTTGACGCAATCGCCAGCGGCATAATATTTGGGATTGGCCGTGCGGCCAGTGGCGGGGTCGGCGGGGATATGTCCGTTTTCGAAGGTGATATTGCGGCACTGTGCGAGCCAGTCGATGAGCGGTGACTGGCCGATGGCTGGAATGAGCAGGTCACACTTGATGAAGAAGTTGGAGCCGACGATGGTTTCAGGTTTGTCATTGACCAGCTCGACACGCAGACATTCAAGGGAACGGAGGGATTCGCCCTCAGCATGTGCGGCGATGGGCTGGGTGAGCCAGAGAAAGCGAATGCCCTCGGACTTGGCGTGTTCATACTCGAAGTCGAAAGCGGAGATTTTCGGCTCCGTGCGACGATAGACAATGGTGACTTCCTGCGCACCCATGCGGACGGCGGCTGAGGCGGCATCAATGGCAGTGTTGCCTGCACCAACAACGACGACATTGTTGCCAATCAGGGGGTTGCAAGTGGTCTTATAGGTTTCGATGAAGCGGAGTGCATCGATGACTGCGGGATGGCACTCACCGGGAATTTTTAATTTTTGCATGGCACCGAGGCCGACCCCGAGGAAGATGATGTCGTATTCGGCTTCGAGCGCGTTGAAGTCGGCATCCGTGGCAATGCTAACGCCGAATTTGAATTCAACACCGAGGTCCTGGATGAGCTTGATTTCGCGGAGGCTATCAGCGGTGCGGAGTTTGTATTCGGCAACGCCATAAGTGTTCAGGCCGCCAGGAAGAAGGCGCTGCTCGAAGACCGTAACATGAAAGCCGCGCTGGCGAAGTTCAGCAGCACAGGCAAGGGAGGCTGGGCCGGCACCAACACAGGCAATTTTTCCTGTCGCCATGGAGTTGGATTTGATTGGGAGCGGAAGGCCGGATGCGTGGAAGGCGTCCATTGCGTGCCGCTGGAGCAGCGCGATTTGAATGGGCTGCTCATTGTAACGATGCATGACGCAGGCGCCTTCGCAGAGAACGCTGACGGGACAGACGCGGGAACAGCTTGCGGCGAGGACGTTGGCCTCAAGAATGGAAATCGCGGAGCCGGTGAGGTTGCCGCTGGCAATTTTTTTGATGAAGCGGGGGACATCAATGTGGGTAGGGCAGGCTGCGGTGCAAGGCGCGTCAAAACAGTTGAGGCAGAGATTGGACTCAACGACAGCGGCCTGCGGGGATAGCGGAGGATGTAGGTCGGCGAATTGATGGGCAACGTCAGGGTGCTGATCAAGATGGGTGGCGGCTGGCAATTCGTAGATGCTCCGATTTAAAAGTTTTAAGTGCAAATATAGTGGTGTTGCCTTCGAAGTGCCTGGGTTCGTTGGAAGTACAAAATATATAACGAGGCGTGGATTTGTTCAATATGGGAAAGGAAGTAGTGAGTGGAATGTTACGGGCAGGGACAAGAGAGTTGGGCGAGATGCGAACATCCTATGTGAGCTGGACAAAGATGGGTTGCTTAGATTAACTGAAGTGCATGTCAGCGACTTCTGCCACCTGAGCCGGGCTTAGTGGGTTCGGTGCCGGGAATGACCTCGGGTAGGGGCACGCTGAACTTGAAACCGGGAATGAAGATGCCATCGGAAGTGACTTTTTTGAAGTGGGAGAAAGTGTCGATGATGACACCTCCGTAGATGCTTTTTTGTTCGTTCTTGAAGTCGATGCGGGTGGCGGTGTGCTGCCAAACGCCGTCGATGAGTGCCCAGTCGATTTGGACCTCGGTGCCGGGACCGTACGGGCCAGCCTGATTGTTGAGGACCATGTGGGTGCGGTTGAAAAAGGGTTGCTGTTTATCGATCCAGAAAGTAATAGCACCCGGTAGAAATGCCTTGCTGTCTGGTGCGACGGTGATTCCAGGGCGGATTTTGCAGTCGACGACAGTGGTGAGGCGCTTGTCAATCTTTTTTTCTCCGATGATTTGGCAGGTGTAATAGCCTTTGAGAAACACGGGATAAAAGTTGAACATATTGTTTTCGAGAAGGGCCTTGTTAAGGTCTGTGGTAGTGTATGCCTTGATGCGGGCGGACTCAACTTCATAGCGGTTATTTTCAAGCTCGACAGAGGGGGCATCAAGCGGATTACGGTCGATATATACCCTACGGCGGAAAGGGAAAATATTGATGAAAGAGACTTCATATTCGGTGGTGTGGATGACGGGAAATGCCTGATTCATGTCATTGTCGACCGTCTGCCAATCTTCGGTGTAGTTGTATTTGTAGGAGTTGATGGAGTTGGCATTGGCATGAGCCGTGGCGGCGTCGATAAGGACATCAGCTGGAGATTGAGCGAGTGCTGGGAGGAAGGACAGAGCGAGGAGTGTGGTTAGGATGATGAATTTTTGGTCTGCGTACATGGGGACAGCATAACTCATGGTGGGGATGAAGTGTCTTGGCTATTTGTCCTATATTCCATAAAAACAGACCCACTCATGTGGTGAATCTGCATGAGTGGGCGTTTCTATTCAACCTCTTAATTTTTTAATTAGCTGTTTATTTCTTGGCGTGGGCGAAGCGTTTGTTGATCTCATCCCAGTTAACAACGTTCCACCAGGCGGCAAGATAGTCAGGGCGGCGGTTGTTGTATTTGAGATAGTAGGCGTGCTCCCATACATCGTTGCCAAGGATGGGATAGTGGCCTGTGGTGAGAGGCGAGTCCTGATTGGGGGTGGAGGTGATTTTTAGTTTTCCGCCCTCGTAGACGAGCCATGCCCAGCCAGAGCCGAACTGCTTGACACCTGCTTCATTGAAGGCCTTCTTGAAATCTTCAAAGCTGCCAAAATCTTTTACGATCTGTTCGCCGATGGCCCCTAAGGGTTCGCCGCCGCCATTTGGGCTCATAATGGACCAGAAGAGGGTGTGGTTATAGTGACCGCCTCCATTATTGCGGACTGCGCCACGGATGTCCTCGGGGATGGTAGCGAGATTTTTGACGAGGTCGTCAATGGAGTAACTTGCGAGTTCTGGGTGCTTCTCAATGGCGGCGTTGAGGTTATTGACATAAGCCTGATGGTGCTTGTCATGGTGGAGGTGCATGGTGGCTTCGTCGATGTGCGGCTCAAGCGCAGTGTAGTCGTAGGGCAGCGGTGCGAGTTCAAATGCCATTGTGGTTCTCCTTAGCTTGAAAAACGTGATTGTGGGGCCGGCGCGGTAAGGCGTACGGGCATGTAGATGAACATAATGATAATGGATGCATCAATATGATGTGGTGTGCGCATCCTATGTTGGTAAGCAAAATTCACTGAGTATTTATTGACCAGTATTTCACTAACATTAATAGGATGCCGGTAGCCCGAATTGGGTTGGTGAATATATGTTTGCAGGTTAGAGAGTGGATGTAATTGCATTCAGGGCGATTATGCTCTAAGGATGATGCAAAAAGGCGGCCAATGAGCACAAAAGAGATTGATTATCGCTGGATAATGGGGCAGGGTGCGGCATTTGGGGCACCGGGAATGGAGCCGCGGTGGACTAGCAGCCGCAAAGATGCGGTGGGCACAGCGTACTCAGCAAGCAGCCGGGTGTGGTTCACGGTCTCGCACGGTGTACTGAACGAAATTTATTATCCGACGATTGACCGACCGCAAGTGCGCGACATGGAGTTCCTGATAACCGATGGGGAGGCATTTTTCCATGAGGAGAAACGGCACCTTCATCAGGAATTTGACTACATGGATGGGGACTCGCTGGCAGTACTGATGACGGAGCGGGACCCCGAGGGACGATACACGATCACCAAGGAGATTGTGTGTGATCCGCATCATCCGATTGTGCTGCAGAACATAAAAGTCAGCGGCGATGAGGAAGTACTAAAGAGGATGAAAATGTATGCGCTACTGGCCCCGCATGTTGAGGGCGGTGGTGCGGGGAATAGCGGACGTGGCATAGAAGTCGCGGGTAAGCGGGCGCTGCTGTGTTGGAAGAACCAGACATCCCTGGCAATGGGGGTGGACTGCGGATTTACGCGCACATCGTGCGGGTATGTCGGGATCAGTGACGGGTGGCAAGACCTGGCCGAGAACATGAAAATGGACTGGGAGTTTGGCGAGGCACTGAACGGCAACATTGCAGTCATGGGCGAGATCGATTTGACACGGACGCGGCAGTTCACTGTGGCAATCAGCCTGGGTGAGGGACACCATTCTGCATTGAGTGGAATGATGCAGGCCATGGCAACGCCGTTTGACATGCACAGAAACCGCTATGTGGAGCAATGGCACAGGGCGGCAAGTCCTGAGGCGCTGGCGGCGAGTGCGACGGACGGCGGACGGCTTATGCGGATTAGCCACAACATAATATTGGCGCATGAGGACAAGACGTACTCCGGTGCATTTATTGCGTCGGCATCAATACCATGGGGACGGTCGAAGGGCGATGATGATTTGGGCGGATACCATCTGGTCTGGACCCGGGACATGGTGCAGAGTGCTACGGCGTTGCTGGCCTGTGGGCGAGTGGACACCGCGCGACGGGCACTCGTTTATCTGGCTTGCACGCAGAAGCCGGACGGTGGATTTGCACAGAATTTTTGGATTGATGGAACACCCTATTGGACGGGAATCCAGTTGGACGAAGTTGCGTTCCCCATTGTGTTGGCGTGGCGGTTGTGGAAGCTTGGCGGACTGGGGAATTTTGATGTATTTCCATTTGTGGAGCGGGCGGCTGCGTTTCTGGTCCGATTTGCTCCAGTGACCCAGCAGGAGCGGTGGGAGGAGAATGCCGGATATTCGCCATCTACGCTGGCGGCGGTCATTTCAGGATTGTTGTGTGCGGCGGACATAGCGCGGGACCACGCAGCGGTTGAGTTGGGTGTGTTCTTGGAGGACTATGCTGACTGGCTGGAATCCCATCTAGATGAGTGGACAACGACGAATGATGGAGTGCTGCTGCCAGATGTGAAGCGGCACTATATCCGCATACGACCGCCTCAACCCGGAGATCCGTTCTACGCGCCACATGGCAAGGAAGAGATAGGCAGTGGAGAAGACCATGATCTGCTGAAGTTGAATAATCGCGAACCGGGAGAGCAGTTTGAGTTCGAGGCGCGCGAGATTATAGATGGTGGATTTTTAGAGCTGGTACGGTATGGGATACGTCGGGCGGATGATCCATTGGTAGTGGATTCGCTTCGGGTGGTGGATGCGGTATTGAAGATTGAGACGCAGTTTGGCCCCTGCTGGCGGCGTTACAACCATGACGGATATGGTCAACGAAAAGATGGCGGGCCGTTCTTGACGTGGGGCCAGGGTCGCGCATGGCCACTTTTGACGGGCGAGCGGGCACATTATGAGCTGGCATTAGGCAGGGACATAACGGGACTGATTAAGTCAATGGAGAGGTTCAGCTCTACTGGCGGCATGATGCCGGAGCAAATTTGGGACCAGGCCGACCTGCCGGAAGAGGGCATGTATTTTGGCAAATCTGCAGGCTCCGCTCAGCCATTGGTATGGGCGCACGCGGAGTACATCAAGCTGCTGCGTTCGGCAACGGACAAATGTGTGTTTGACCGCTTATCTATCGTTTATGACCGATATGCGAAACCGGGCAAGGACAGACCGCACCATCGCCAGGTGGAGATATTTCAGTTGGCACGAATGATTTCAGAAGTTCCAGCAGGGCATGTGGTGCGAGTTCTTGATCCAAAACGTTTTCGTGTAGTGTGGAGCGATGATGGCTGGTCAAATTCGCACTCCACGGAGTCAGTGGCAGTGGGGTATCCCGGATTTTATGCGGACATTCCAACGGCGCAGGCGAGCGGCGAGGGAAATAGTAATTTAATTGAGTTTTCAATTTACTGGCCTGAAGAAAACCGTTGGCTAGACCACAATAAGAGTGTGCGGGTAAAGACCTAAGTCTCAGTCTTGCCTATACTAGAAAGACCTGAATTTTTTGATGAGGAAATATGAGCGAACTAGACCAGCTATCCATTAATGCAATCCGTTTTCTTGCACTCGACACCGTGGAAAAGGCCAAGTGTGGCCATCCCGGCGCGCCTTTGGGCTGTGCGCCCATTGCCTACCTGCTGTTTCACAAGCTGATGAAGCACAATCCATCTGATTCAAAGTGGGCAGACCGTGACCGCTTTGTGCTCTCGAATGGGCATGCATCGGCGTTGCTATATTCAGTCCTTCACCTTTCTGGCTACAAAGTGGGGATAGAAGACCTACAAAATTTTCGTCAATGGCATTCGATTACCCCTGGACACCCGGAATATGGGGACACTGACGGTGTGGAAGTGACGACAGGCCCCTTAGGGCAGGGATTTGCCATGGCTGCTGGCATGGCAGTTGCGGAAAAGCACCTAGCGGCGAAATTCAACAAGCCAGAGCTCGAAATTGTTGACCACTACACCTATGTGCTTTGCGGCGATGGTGATCTGATGGAAGGCGTGTCACATGAGGCGGCATCGCTGGCGGGAACGCTGGGACTGGGTAAGCTGATTGTGCTGTATGACGACAATTTGATTTCGCTGGATGGACCTACCGACCTGAGCTATACCGAAGATGTGAAGGGGCGGTTTGAGGCGTATCACTGGCAGGTGTTGCGCGTAGAAGACGGCAATGATCTGGCGGCAATAGAAGCGGCGATTGTGGCCGCCAAGGCGGAAACGACCAAGCCAACACTGATTGCAGTGCGGACGGTGATTGGATACGGCAGCCCAAAGGCGGGAACAAACAAAGTCCACGGCGAAGCTATGGGGCCTGTGGACACGGCAAAGACCAAGGAAAACTTGGGCTGGCCAGTGGACAAATTCTTCTATGTGCCAGAGGAAGCTGCAAAGAATTGGGCTACGGTCGCTGAACGCGGCAAAAAGCAATATCAGGAATGGACTGCGCTGTGGGAGAAATACAAGAAATCCAATCCTGAGCTGGCAGCCGAGTTTGAGCTGGGCCAGGCAAACAAAATCGCGGCAGGATGGGAAGCGTCCGTACCTGTATTTTTGACGGAGAAGCCAGTAGCGACGCGCAATGCTGGTCAGCAGGTAATGAACGCGATTGCTGGCAAGGTACCCTCTTTGTTTGGCGGCGCAGCTGACTTGACGGCCAGCACAAAGACAATCTTCAAGGACAGCCCAAGCTTCCATATTGATCCTGCGGGGCGGAACGTGTTCTTCGGAGTGCGTGAGTTTGGCATGTGTGCGATGGTCAACGGTATGGCGGTGCATGGCGGATTGATTCCATTTGGGTCAACATTCTTTGTATTTTCAGAATGTTGCCGACCAGCAATGCGTTTGGTGGCGCTGATGAAAGTGCAGTCGTTGTTTATCTTCACGCATGATTCGATTGGTTTGGGCGAGGACGGCCCGACGCATCAGCCAGTGGAGCAGTTGATGTCACTACGGGCTATACCGGGACTAACGGACTTTCACCCAGCGGACGCGAACGAGACGGCAGCAGCCTGGAAGCTGGCGCTGGAGCGGAAAACACCATCCTTCATGGCTCTCTCACGGCAGGACCTGCCAGTGCTGGACGCGGTGAAATATAAAGTCGCTGAAGGCGTCGCCAAGGGCGGATACGTGCTGGAAGACGGCACCGACGTGGTTCTGGTTTCAGCAGGGTCTGAAGTGGATCTGGCAATGAAATCCGCAGTGGCATTGAAGGCAGAAGGTATCAGTGCACGAGTGGTATCAATGCCAAGCTGGAAGATTTTCGAGGAGCAGAGCGCGGAGTACAAATCGTCAGTACTGCCAAAATCGACTCCAAAGCTGGCGATTGAAGCGGGCGCAACCCAGGGCTGGTGGAAGTATGCTGACGAGGTAATTGGTATTGACCGGTTTGGCGCCTCTGCTCCGGGCCCGATTGTGATGGACAAACTCGGCTTCAACGTGGCAAACGTAGTTGCACACGTGAAGAAGCTAATCAAGAAATAAAACTGCTGCAAAGACGGAAACGAGGTCAATCATGAAAATCTCCATTGCAGCCGACCATGCAGGGTTTGCCTTGAAGCAAGAAGTGCGCGAATTTATTCGCGCACTTGGACATGAAGTGATTGACCTCGGCGCATTTGATGATTGCCCGTCAGATTATCCCGATTTTGCTGAGTTGGTTGGGAAGTCGCTAATCGCGGGCGAGTCAGAGCGTGCAGTGCTGATTTGTGGCAGCGGAGTCGGCGTGAATATCGCAGCGAACAAAATGCCCGGAGTCCGCGCTTCAATGTGCCATGATACCTATTCGGCACACCAGGGCGTGGAGCACGACGATATGAACGTGCTGGTGCTGGGGGCGCGAATTATTGGGCGGGCGTTGGCGTTCGAGCTGGTCGAAACCTATCTTCATGCACATTTTGCGGCTACAGAGGAACGGTTGGTGAGGCGGTTGAACAAAGTGCGCGCGATAGAGGCCGAATTTATGAAGGCGCCGGTCAATAAATAACAAATAACTGTCTTAGTGCAAACCTAGTGCATCTAAATAAATGAATTCA
>Ga0116230_10007330_pt1 | contig 10892 bp, 6 predicted proteins | sample S1TSphfallax_3_FD_88678 | JGI IMG/M metagenome (GOLD analysis project Ga0116230, IMG submission 88678) | Host-associated microbial communities from peat moss isolated from Minnesota, USA - S1T2_Fd - Sphagnum fallax MG | ecosystem: Host-associated > Plants > Peat moss > Unclassified | place: USA...
GTATCTGGTGTATCCCAAACCAACCGATGCAACCTGGCCGGTCGACGCCGACGGCAAGGTGAAAAAAATCGCGGGAGTCATTGGCCCGGCGTCACTGCCTCATGCGGAAGCGATGACCGCGATCGCCAATTACATTAATTCAGAAAACCCGCTGGGGAAGGATTTTTCCGATCCCGACGGGAAGGACGATCAGTGGTCCAAGTTCCCAGGTGGAAAGGTGTATGTGCCGGTCAATCGCCCTGTCGAGGTGCAGCTGGAGAGCAAGGATGTCATCCACGATTTTTTTCTGCCGAATTTCCGGGCACAGCTTTACGCAGTCCCGGGCATGACGAACCGGTTTGTTTTCACGCCGACCATCACCACCAAAGATCTCGAGGCAGCCTCGAAAAAATCGATGGGAATCGATGAACTGATCGCGCTGGTGAATGGGCCCGAATACGATCCGGTGACGATCGACATCGACCCCGACTCGGCCGGGGCAAAACATGACCGATTCGGCTGGCGATACACCGACGCCCAGAAAAAGACGATCGTCCGAGACGGCACCCCATTGGCGGCCGAGGAAAATCATCACGAAAAAGCCGACCCGGACCGACCCAGCGTCACCGAAAAGCTCAAGGCGGCGGGGATCACCCGCGTGAATATCCACAAGCCCTCCCCATTTGAGATCGCCTGCGCCCAGCTGTGCGGCAACCAGCATTACACCATGCGTGGCGAAATGGTCGTGCTGAGCCAGGAGGAATTCGACCGGGACCACCCCGCTTGGCCGCATGTGCGCAATGCGAAGTAGGAATCAAGCGCGTACCCTGGGCATCCCGCCCCTGGCTGCAAAACTCTGTAGCGGCGACCGCAAAAATCCCTCGCTCACCATGATTTGAGCGACCTGACAGGCGACATCCAATCATCGCGGCCATGGGCGGGACGCCATGGTACTTTTTGGTGGCGGGATTCAGATCACGACGATTTCTCTCCCGCAGCAAATCGGTATACAATCCCGCGTCTGGAGACTTTGAACGGATCACAAGAGCAACATGGCAAGAGATTATTACGACATTCTGGGGGTTTCAAAGACAGCAACGGCGGACGAAATCAAGAAAGCGCATCGAAAGCTGGTTCGGAAATTTCACCCCGATGTGAACAAGAACAATCCGGCGGCCACCGAAAAATTCAAGGAAGCGCAGACCGCGTACGATGTGCTGTCCGACCCCGTCAAACGGCAGAATTATGACCAGTTCGGCCATGCAGGCGTGGACGGTGCGGCTGGCGGCGCGCCCGGTCGGGGCGGCGATCCGTTCGAGGCGTTCCGAAAATCCCAGGGGGGCCGGCGTCGCGCCAGCGCGGGGCCGGCGTGGCAACCAGGGCCGGGTATGGGCGTCGATGATTTCGACATCGGTGGCGGCGGATCTGGAAATTTTGGAGACATGTTCGAGCAGCTGTTTGGCGCAAAGGGGCGTCCGGGCGCGCGTCAGCAGCCCGCAATGCGCGGGGCGGATATCGAGCATCCGGTCACCCTGACTTTCGAGCAGGCCGCCCGCGGCACCATGCTGCCGTTGCAGATCGAGTCGGAGGGGAAAGTCGAAACCATCGAGATCAAAATCCCGCCCGGTGTGAATGACGGCAGCCGCATCCGCATCCGCGGGCGCGGGCAGAAAAGCCAGGGTGAACCCGGTGATCTGTACATCAAGGCGACCGTCACGCCCCACCGCTATTTCACCCGGCATGGACTGGACATTTATCTCGAACTCCCCATCAGCATGTACGAATCGCTGCTGGGCACAAAGGTGCAGGTGCCGACGCTGGATGGCACGGTGACGATGACGATTCCCCCCGGTACTGGCGGTGGCGCAAAGCTGCGCATCAAGGGCCAGGGGATCGAGCGCGGTGCGGAAAAAGGCGATCAGTTTGTCGAAATTCGCGTTGTTGTTCCCAAGGGGCTGGAACCCGAAGACAAGGCGCTGATCGAAAAACTGGCGGCGAAATATCCCGTCAATGCGCGGGCGGATCTGAACTGGTAACAAAGAGGACTGGATGACTGAAGTGGTGATTGCTGTCTGTATCGCACTGGGCATCCTGCTGTTGGTGCTGCTGTCGACGTACAACGCGCTGATGCAGCAGCGGCAGGAGGTCCGCGCCGCCTGGGCGCAGATGGATGAATTCCTCAAACGGCGTTACGACCTGATCCCCGCGCTGATTGCCGCGGTGCGCTCGGCCGGCGGGGAGACCGCGGGGAAATTGGCCGCCGTCAGCGCAGCCAAGAACCGGGCGGCGGTCGCGTTCAGCCCGGCTGAGCTGGCGCAGGCTGAGACGGCGTTGAGCGTGGCGATCCAGGACGTGCTGGCCGCTGCCGTCGCCGATCCGCTGCTGAACGGCAATCCTGCAATGATCGATATTCAGCGGCAATTGCTCGGCAGCGAAAAACAGATCGACCAGGCCCGCAAGGCATATAATGACCGGGTCGATTCTCTCAATTCCGCGCTCACCAGCTTCCCGCAGGTGCTGACCGCCCGGCTGATCGGGCTGCAACCCCAGCCGGGATTTGAGTTTCAATCCTGAGGGGGAAAGTCCGAAATCCGAGATCTTAAAGCCCTGTGTTCCACAAGAAGCCAGGGTTCCTGAAGCGACCACTGCCGGTTTCGGATTTTTCCCCTTGCCTACTGGATAACTTCCTACCAATCCGATAGAACATCAACAGCGACATGGTGGTCGCTGGTTTTCAAAACGCCTTCGGGCTGGCTCACGAGGTCACGGATGACTCAACAGTTGATGAAGCGGCATCTTCCTGTTCTTTCCCTTTCACTTTTGGTGTTCAGCGCACTGGTGGGTTGCCAAACCGGCTCCGGTACATCAGCCGATTACCCTGCGCCGTTCTTGAGCGCCCAGCGGATGGCCCCGCAGCAGGCTGTTCCAATGGTTGCGGTTGCACCGGCTTACCATCCGAATCCAGCCTTTGCCCGCATTGTTCCAACCAACGCACACACCGCCCTGGCGCCGACCACTCCGATGACCGGCATTCCCGTCGCGTGGATTCCCCCGGTCACCCCGCGGCAATGGAAGTGGATCGTTGTTCACCACAGCGCGACCACCACCGGCGGAGCCGCCGAGTTTGACAAGATGCATAAAGCCAAGGGCTGGGACGAACTGGGTTACGATTTCGTCATCGGCAACGGCAGCGACACCGGCAACGGCCAGATCGAAGTCGGCCCCCGTTGGACCAAGCAGAAGATCGGCGCTCATGCCAAGAGTTCGGACAACCGCTTCAACGAATATGGCATCGGCATCTGCCTGGTCGGTAACTTCGATGTCGAACGCCCCACGCCCCAGCAGATCGCCTCGCTCGAACATCTGATGGCATATCTCATGATCACCTACCACATTGGGCCGGACGAAATCATGGGTCACAATGACACCAAGGCCACCGACTGTCCGGGGAAATACCTGAACATCGGGACGATCCGCCGCGATGTGGTAAAGATGCTCGGACCCAAGGCCCTGAAGTTCCGGCCCGCTCCAAAGTCGGAACTGCTCACCGATGTGTCGGCCTTGCGGTAAGGAACTCGACTGGCAAACTTACGCATGGAGCCCCGGATGCACATCCTGGGCTTCTTTGCTTTGCTTGCCGCCCATTTCTCCCGGTAATCGAATTGCCTATCATCTCCCCGCCATGAGCAAACTATTTGAACCTTACAAGATCCGGGACATCGAATTCCGCAATCGTGTGTTTGTTTCGCCGATGTGCATGTATTCCAGCAAGGACGGCTCGCCGACCGACTGGCACATGGTCCATCTGGGGAGCCGGGCGGTCGGTGGCGCGGGGATGGTGATGGTCGAGGCGTCCGGCGTTTCGCCCGAAGGGCGCATCTCGCCATGGGACAGCGGGATGTGGACCGAGCAGCACGCGCGAGAATTTCTGAACATCAACCGCTTTGTTAAAAATCAAGGCGCGGTGCCGGCGATCCAGCTCGCTCACGCCGGGCGAAAGGCGTCCACCGCCCAGCCGTGGAACGGCGGCGGTCCGGTCGCCATATCCGACGGCGGTTGGCAGCCGATCGGGCCTTCGCCCATTCCGTTTGACACCAAGTATCCGGTGCCGCGCGAGATGACCGAAACCGACATCGAGCAGCTGGTGCATCAGTTCGTGGCGTCGGCTCGGCTGAGCCTTGCCGCCGGTTTTGAGGTGGTCGAGATCCATGCCGCCCACGGCTATCTGCTGCATGAATTTCTCTCCCCGCTGGCGAACCATCGCACGGATCAATATGGCGGATCGCTCGCCAACCGCATGCGGTTGCCGCTGCGCGTCACCGCCGCAGTTCGCGAAGTCTGGCCCAGCGGATTGCCGCTGTTTGTGCGAATCTCCGCCACCGACTGGGTTGACGGCGGCTGGGATCTGCCGCAATCGATTGAACTGTCCAGGGCGATGAAAGAGATCGGCGTCGACCTGATCGACTGCTCCAGCGGCGCGATGGTGCCGCATGCGAAGATGCAGATCGGCCCCGGTTACCAGGTGCCGTTTGCCGAGGCGATCCGCCGGGAGGCGAAGATTGCCACCGGTGCGGTGGGTCTGATCACCCAAGCAAAGCAGGCCGAGAAAATCATCGCCGACGGGCAGGCCGATGTGGTGCTGCTCGCGCGTGAACTGCTGCGCGACCCCTACTGGCCGCTGCACGCAGCAAAGCAGTTGGGAGCCGAGCTTGCCTGGCCGAAACAATACGAACGGGCGAAGTAGGCTCGTCCGAATTTGGTTTCAATCCCACCCCGCACAGGAATTTCCACACCAGCCGGAATTTTTCATTGACGGCTTGCTTGCCCTGTTGTAACCTAACAAAGTACGAACAAGGGAAGCAGATGTGCATGTCATTACTTCAAGAGACGGGTTGCTGCAAACGCTGCCGGAACTGGGCGCGTTGGCTGGGTCTGGCAGGACGCTTGGCACAGGGATTTCCGCACTGGATGCGCTGGCACCCGGTGGGGCATTTGCCTGCGGAGCGGTTCATGAAGTCTTAAATCCTTCGACGAAATACCGGTCATTTTTATTGCCGGCGTTGCTCGCGCGGTCGGCGGTGGCACAGGGATGGATCGCCTGGTGTGATTGCACCGGGGAGTTGTATCCCACGGCGCTGCACGCACTGGGAGTGCCGATGAATCGGCTACTGGTGCTGCGGCCATCAACGCCGGTTGAAGCGCTGTGGACGATGGCCGAGTGTCTGCGATGTCGCGGGATCGCGGCGTGCATTTGCCCGGTGGGAAAGATTTCCCGCATCCAGGCCAGGCGGTTGCAGCTGGCGGCGGAGCATGGCGGCGGGATCGGCATCGTGCTGCGCGGCGCGGATGCCCTGGGCTGGCCGTATGCGGCTGCGACGCGATGGATGGTCAGCCCCGCGCGGGGCGAGCGGATGGTTCAACGGGTGAGAGTTGAACTGCTTCACGGTCATGGAGGACGTATCGGACAAAGCGTTCTTCTGGAGGTGTGCCGTGAAACAAATCATGTGCGTGCGGCTGACAAACTGGCCGATCGATCGGATAAAGCGTTCAAGACAGGGTGATCAAAAATCCGAAGCCCGAAAACCGAAATCCGAAGGAAATCCCAAATCCCAAATCCGAAACCATAAACCGGCAGTGGTCACTTCAGCGGCCCTGTCGCGCGATTCGCAAAAAGTTTCGAATTCACAAATCTCAAATCCCATCGTCTTGGTCCGCACGGTCGCCTCGCGCCAACTCGTAGTTTTTGCCTGTGAAAAAGCCAGGCAATCCGGCATTGATCCCGGCATGACGCTGGCCGAGGCGGGGGCGTTGTGCATGGGACTGATCCATCAGGAACATCAGCCGGATAAAGATCTGCGGGGGTTGCATCGGCTTGCCCGCTGGATGGTTCGCTTCACGCCCGTGGTGGCGGTCGAACCGCCCGATGCGCTGTTCCTGGATCTGACCGGCAGCGAACGGCTTTTCCACGGTCTGGATCGGCTGGGAGAATTAATCTCGGCCGGGCTGACCAAACTGGGGCTTCACTTTCAGCTGGCGATCGCGGAAACACCGGGGGCGGCGTGGGCTTACACGGAGGGCAAACGCTCAACGCTCAACCCAAAGAAATGCGAACCTCGAACATCGAACGTCGAACGTCGAACGTCGAAGGAAATTCAAGGCAAGTCTTCTCTTCAACTTCAAAGTTCGGCGTTGGACATTGGATGTTCGACGTTCGCATTTTCTTCTGCCCAATCGACGTTTGCCCGTCTGCCCATATCCGCCCTCCGCCTCGATCCTTCTCTCCTCCACGACTTCCATCACCTTGGCATCCACACCATCGCCCAGTTGATGCAGCTGCCGCGCGACACGATCCCCGCGCGTTTCGGGCAGATCGTGCTGCACCGGCTGGATCAGGCATTGGGGAAAATTCCCGAGCCGCTGAATCCCATCCCGCATTCCCAGCCGATACGGGCGAGCATTGAATTTGAAGGCGGCATTGAATCGCTCACCGATCTGTGGCAGGCGTTCAAACTGCTGCTCGAACAGATCGTCAAAACACTGCGCCAGCGCAGCTGCGGCGCGAGAAAACTGCTGGCCGAATTCATCCTGCCTGGTGAAGCACCGATCGTGAAAACCATCGCCCTGTCCCGTCCCACCGCCAACCTGGCGACGCTGTGGAACCTGCTCCGCTGCACCGCCGAAACCGTCAAATGCGGGCAGGATGGGTTCAGCGGTTTGAAATTATCGGTTCCCTTGTTTCAAAGATTGACCGTCGAGCAGCTGCAGCTGCTGGATCAGGAAAGCCAGGCCGCCTCGCACGAGCTGGATCATCTGATCGAGCGATTGCAGGTTCGGCTCGGGGAAAACGCCGTGCGTTTTCCAGAGCAGGTCGAGGCCCACCTGCCAGAGAAGGCGGTTTGTTATGGGTCGGGCGATTCCTCAACGCTCATCCAACGCTCAACATCCAGGGAAATGCAGGAATCTTCTTCGATTGCACTTGGAAGTTGGAAGTTGAACGTTGGACGTTGGACGTTCGCCCAGCCCGATCAGATTGAAGAACCCGCAGGCAAATCCCGCCCGCTGCATCTGCTTCCCGACCCGGTCGAGATCCAGTGTGCATCGGTCGCCAGCGACCCGGATATCCGCCGGCCGATTTCCTTCACCCTCACCGGCGAAGTCCATTCGCTGGTGCATTGCAACGGCCCCGAACGAATCACCGGTTCCTGGTGGGAAGGGCGCAACAAAACGCGCGATTATTTCGATGCCGAGGATCAGTCAGGCCAGCGGTTCTGGATCTTCCGCGTGGAGGAAACGCGGCGGTGGTATCTGCATGGGCTTGCCTCCTAGCCGAGGCGCAGCCGCCAATGAAGTATCCTAACCGATCCACCTGGATCCTTTGACTGCGGCTTCGCCTTGGCTCAGGATTGAAAATGCCCGAGCATCCCAACCCCAAACTTCGCAACGCTTCGACTCCCGCCGGGACGACGGTGCAGCCTTCGCACCTGCCCTACGCCGAATTGTGCGTCGCCAGCAATTTCTCTTTTCTCCGCGGCGCTTCGCATCCGGATGAATTGGTGGTCCAGTCGGCGCATCTGGGGTACAGGGCAATCGGCATCACCGACCGCAACTCCGTCGCCGGTGTGGTCCGCATGCATGTTGCCGCAAAGGAGGTGGGGCTGCGATTAGTCGTCGGTTGCCGCCTCGCGTTGTCCAATCATCCCGAGCTTCTCGTCTGGCCCGCCGACCGCGCCGCGTATGGCCGATTGTGCCAGCTGCTCACCCTCGGCAAGCGCCGGACGACCAAGGGGGAATGCGATTTGTCCGTGATTGATTTTCTCGACCACAGCCAGGGAATGCTCGCCGCCGTCATCCCGCCGGAGGCGATCCACGATTCATTTGGCAGTGAATTGGCAACTCTCAAAGACGCGCTGGGCCCCCGCCTGTCGCTGGGCGCGTTCTGCAGTTTTGAATCGGACAATCAGACTCGGCTCTCCAACCTGCACTGGTTCAGCAAAACCCACGGCATCCCGCTGCTGGCAATCAATGACGTGCATTACCACCACCCCGACCGCCGGCGGTTGCAGGATGTGCTCACCTGCGTTCGGCACGGCTGCACCATTCAGCAGGCCGGGTTCAAACTGTTTCAAAACGGCGAGCGGTATCTTAAATCGCCCGTGCAGATGCATCGGCTGTTTGCCGACTATCCGCAGGCGATCGCACGAAGCTTGGAGATCGTCGAGCAGTGCCAGTTCAACCTCGACCAACTGCGATACGAATATCCGCACGAGCTGACCGCGCCAGGCAAAACGCAGCTGGAATACCTGACAGATCTCACCTGGACCGGAGCCAGCGCGCGATATCCCCAGGGCGTGCCAGCCAAGGTGAAAGGGCTGATCGAAAAGGAACTGAAACTGATCGGCGAGCTGAAGATCGAAGCCTATTTTTTAACCGTGGAAGACCTGGTGCGTTACGCCCGGTCGAGGAATATTTTATGCCAGGGCCGCGGCTCAGCCGCCAACAGTGCGGTCTGTTATTGCATCGGTGTGACCTCGGTGGACCCGGACCGGATCGAGGTGCTCTTCGAGCGGTTTGTCAGTGCGGCTCGCAACGAACCGCCGGATATTGATGTCGATTTCGAGCACGAACGGCGGGAAGAAGTCATCCAATACATTTACGACAAATATGGCCGGGACCGCGCGGGAATGACCGCCGAGGTGATCACCTATCGCGGCCGATCGGCTGTGCGCGATGTGGGCAAGGTGCTCGGCCTGGGGCTGGATACTCTCGACCAGATGGCCCAGCGGCTGGACTGGTGGGACCGCGGCACGCTCACGCCGGAAAAACTGCTGGAAGTCGGTCTCAACCCCGCCGACCGCACCATCCGCCTGGTGACCGATCTCTCCAGCGACCTGCTGGGTTTCCCCCGGCATCTGGGCCAGCATGTCGGCGGGATGGTCATGACCAACGGGCCGTTGTGCGAACTGGTCCCGGTTGAAAACGCCAGCATGCCCAATCGCACCGTCATCGAATGGGACAAGCAGGACATCGACGATCTGAAAATCCTGAAAGTGGATATTCTCGCGCTGGGGATGCTGACGTGCATTGCCAAGTGCATCGCGCTGATAAATCAGATGACCCCCCCGCAAAGTGTCAGGGGCGTCTGGCCCATGGTGGGTGTACCCGCCCACGTTGATGATCCTGCATCGACATCAGCACAAGCGCAGCGCTTTTCTGCATCCGTGAATACAAAAACCATGGGCGAGAAGCCCATGCTGCAACTTCACACGGTGCCTGCGGAGGACCCCCTCGTTTACGAAATGATTTCCGACGCCGACACAGTCGGTGTGTTCCAGATCGAATCGCGCGCTCAGATGACGATGCTGCCCCGCCTCAAGCCCAACAAATTTTATGATTTGGTGATCGAAGTGGCGATCGTGCGACCCGGGCCGATCCAGGGGAACATGGTGCATCCGTACCTTCGCCGGCGGAATGGCTGGGAACCGGTCACCTACCCCAGCGAGGAACTGAAGGAGGTGCTGGAGCGCACGCTGGGGGTACCGCTGTTTCAGGAGCAGGCGATGGGGATTGCCATGAAAGGCGCCGGCCTTTCCGGCGCGGAGGCCGACAAATTCCGCCGGGCGATGGCGGCGTGGAAACGCGGCGGCGCGATCGAGGAATTCCGCAGGAAAATCATGGCCGGCATGATCGCCCGGGGTTACGAGCAGAAGTATGCCGAGCAGTGCTTTGACATGCTCAAAGGCTTTGGTGAATACGGATTTCCCGAAAGCCATTCCGCCAGCTTCGCACTGTTGGTCTATGTCTCCTGCTGGATCAAACGCCATCACCCTGCCATTTTCTGCTGCAGCCTGTTGAACAGCCAGCCGATGGGTTTTTACGCCCCCGCCCAGATCGTTCGCGACGCCCAGGCGCATAGTGTCACGGTGCTGCCGGTGGATGTGAATGAGAGTGAATGGGATTGCAAGATCATCCCCATGAGCCCCCCGCTCTGCGGGGGTTCTGCAACAATATCTGAAGAAGAAACCCCCGCAGAACAGGGGGCTCATGGCGAAGAATTAGTCCGCGATATCCACAAAAAATGGGACTGGGGCGTCGGCGGGCCCGCCGTCCGCCTCGGGTTCCGTATGGTGCGCGGGCTGCATCGCGCTCATGCTGATCGCATCGTTCACAATCGCAATGCAAAACGGTTTATCTCGATTGACCAGTTCGCCCGCCGAACAGGCCTGCCGGCTCATTCGCTGCGGCGATTGGCCGAGGCGGATGCGTTCCAATCGCTGGGCCTGACCCGTCGCCAGGCGTTGTGGGAGATTATGAAATGCCACAACACCCCAATGCCGCTGTTTGACTGGCTCGAGGAAGATTCCGAGGCCGAAGCCGCGGTGGAGTTGCCGCAGATGCCGATGTCTCAGGAGGTCACCACCGACTACCGCACGGCCGGTCTGTCGCTCAAGCGCCATCCGGTGGCATTGATCCGCCCGGAGCTGAACCAGATGCGGATCACCCCCGCAGCCGAGCTTTCCAATCTTCCCCACGGCACCTGGGTGAAAGTCGCGGGCTTGGTGCTGGTTCGCCAGCGGCCCGGCACCGCATCGGGCATCGTGTTTGAAACGCTGGAAGATGAAACCGGCGTCGCCAACCTGATCATCCGCCCCGCGGTCTTTGACCGCTATCGCCTGGCGGCAAGGCATTCCACTCTCGTGCAGGCCGATGGCTATGTCGAACGCGCGGACAAAGTCATCCATGTCATGACTGTGCGGATGAAAGATCTAAGCCAGATGATTGTCAGCGACGGCGTGAAATCGCGTGATTTTCATTGACAGTCCCGGGCGAAACCGCAGCCGTAGTCGCGGTAACTGGGCATATCATGGTGTGAAACCACTGATGCATCAGCACTGTTCCGCATGTCACATCTCGTA
>Ga0116230_10007331_pt1 | contig 10892 bp, 9 predicted proteins | sample S1TSphfallax_3_FD_88678 | JGI IMG/M metagenome (GOLD analysis project Ga0116230, IMG submission 88678) | Host-associated microbial communities from peat moss isolated from Minnesota, USA - S1T2_Fd - Sphagnum fallax MG | ecosystem: Host-associated > Plants > Peat moss > Unclassified | place: USA...
CCAATACAAGGCCATAAAGTTCAGCATTTATTAACAACTTGGGGCAGATTGACAAGCTTTTTCCTTGTTCAGCCTTGACTCCTAGAGTAAGGCCCTTGGGGCTGATTTCAACTTTTGCACCAATAGGAATGCTAGATTTGGGTTGAACATTGGCCCTGACTCCTAGTGTAAAGAAGGCATTACTTTATATCATTTACATTTTTCATGTTTAGGGTTTTGACTGAGGACAAGAAGGAATTAACACTGCAAGTGGAATGTGATAAAAAGTGTAACAGGCCAAAATAGGTGGTGAGGGTGGAGATGTTCCTGGTTAAAAGCAGGTCCCTCAAGGATGAATATAATGGCCTGTAAACAGTGATATTGATGGGGTTCAGGCTTTCCATAGTGTGCATCTGAATTTGAACTTTGGACCAGTTTGGAGGCTTGTGTAGAAATAATTTGAAGCACACCTACTTTGGTGTCTGCAACCATACACAAAGATTTAATTTTGCAATGACAGGTTTATCTTGGAGTTTTTGGCTTCTAAGGGTCTTGATCAGTGTTTGGTGGGCAAATTCTTGTACCCTGATGTACTCATGTGTAGAATACTATGGTGAATTATATACCTGATCTTGCAGGTAAGTTTTTTTCTGCCACCCTTCCTATTACCCTACTCTATTGGTAAATATTTCAGGAAACCCTACATAAACCTTTTCCATACACATTACTCCAAATACTGCAAAGCCAAATACTCTATAAAATCGCTCCTGGGTTCAGTTTCAGAAACACATTCTATCATTCTGACAGCCAGAAGAGGTGAAATCATTTCTCCAAACCCAGCATGTGGGAAAATTGGGTGATGGTGAAGCCAGCAAAGAGTGCTTGCCATGCCTTACTGGTTTTTTCCTCTGACATGGGACTCAAAGCTTGGACAGTCAAAGCTTGGCCCTCAATTCCTCAGCAACAGCATCAATAAATTCCTCTGTGTTCAAGTAATTGTTTCGTGTCATCCTGCATTCATGTGTACTCATGTCAGAATGTCCATTACATTCTTCACAAAGTATATGTAACTGTGTGTCTGAAGGCAGAGAGAAACTGCAATCGAAGCAAACAAGTAAGCAAAGACATTGTGTCCAGTTACAGCCAAACCTAGGCCGACATAAAAAGAATGAGTGACAACCTTGTGTCATTCACAAAGTATCAGACCATAACACCATCAGCTGTCAGTGACCTGCTGCCAAAAGTATTTGTAGAAGTTCACTCACGAAGAATCAAATTAAACTTTCCAGCATATGCTAGAAACTGCAAGAGTTCGAACTGTCTGAAACATATATCTGATGCCCACAGAACTAGACAACTAGCAGGACTTGCTGTTGACCAGGGGAATATATGAAGGAAAAATAGCAACAACAGCACTGAATTGATTAAAAACTGAACTAAAGACATGATGAAATCTTGGGTGCTGTTCAGAGTGGCTATGGTAGACCAATTTGTAACTTCAGAGAGTAGTATTCTGTTGATATAAGCTTGCATATACTCTGCTACTAACCCACTGGCCATCTGTTGTGTTTGACCATATCATTTGAACAGCACTCAGGCACGTACAGTTAAATGGATTGCTCATGGACACTGCACCATGTAACCTGGAGTATCTATGTGATGCACTCAGAACAATTTGCACAACAATGTTGCTCAAACCCTCCCTTTATCACAGTTTTAAATGAGCAAATGAAGGGAAGGCAATGCTAGGAGTTCAGACAGGGAGTCTCACGACTCTTGGGCATGGATGCAGAACATAAGTCTCCTGGAAAGTCTCCAAAAGGAGAGGAATAGAAAATCCTGAAACTAGGGTTAAATGGCTTCAAAACTTACTTGGGACCATAGATCAAGAGAGCAAGGTCCTTGGTCATCTTGCCACCTTCAACAGTGGCAACACATGCCTCTTCCAGCTTCTCTACAAACTGCTCCAACTTCACATTGCCATCCAGCTTTCCCCTGCAACAATGAGAGATGGACAGATGCTATAATGATAACGGAGAGACCAAAGACTGTAATGAGAAGCAAAACCTGACTGGTTTCACTACCAGAGCTTAGAAATTTGGTCATCAATGACTACATCCCACTCAGGACAACCTCACACACTCATATGCCTGGAAACTGCATACCCCAAGTGAGTTCTGTAGCATGCTAGATTATACAGCTTGCTTGCAGTGATGGAAACATAGCTGTCACCCTTGCTTGATGCATACACCTGATGTGCTTGGAATAACCGTAGAATAGGATCATCATGTAGCAGAGTTTATCTAATGGCGTTGACTGCATTTCATTGGACATCCTGATTTATTTGTAGTGGTTTTGAACAGAGCAAGATGAGGAGGATCAAACTACCTGTGACCAAGTCCCCGAGTCCAAGCAAAAATAGAGGCAATACTGTTTGTGCTTGTTTCCCCACCCTTCTGGTAGACACGGAAGTGCCGGGTGACTGTTCCATGTGCAGCTTCTGCTTCAACTGTCTTGCCATCTGGACAGATCTGTAGGCAAGAAAAACATGATTATGTGCAACTTCACAGTAAAGTCAACTTTGAGAAAGAAAAAAGTTTAGAGAAAGTAGAGGCTAATAGTTTTGGTACAATTAATCACATTTGGGAACAAACAAAGGAAAAGTCTCATTATGGCATGTGAGTCTCACCAATACAGATGTCATTAAACCAAGAGACCCAAATCCTACACAGCACATCAATAGAAACCATATTAAGAACTGTGGACACCATCACCAGAGAAAGACATTTCTGCACAGAAAAGTTGCAATCATGAGGTGGAAGACAAGAAGCCATAACAAAAACACCTTGAGCAAGCATGTCACTCTGGACATCTCCATCATAATTCTTGCAGGCCCAAACATAGCCACCATCACTCTTCAGTGCATAGGCTACCATATCATCAATCAGCCGGTGCTCATACCTGACAAGCAAGCTCATGCCCAGGTTTCCAAGTAAGGATTTTTGTCTTCCTCCTGATGTTGACAAACTCTAGTTTCACTATAAGATAAAAAGCTCTACATCTTGACAGAGGAATCAACCATTCATTACTATAGCAGGATTAACAAAGTCAATTAATCAATGGGAGGCAGCAGGCATATTCTTATAAAGACTTCCATGAATAAGAATTCTGTGCTAGCTTCAGAAATTGTGCACTAGAATACTACAGAGGCACACAAGTGAGCATGGAGTTTGCAGTTGAAAAAACTTGGGGCAACCCAGGGTGAAATTTCATTCACCCTGAAACAAAGAAAAACTCACCAAATCTTAGCAGCTTCAAACTTCACCTTCCATCCTGATTCATAAACTTCCTCAAAAATGTCCTTGAACCTGTCAGTTCTACCCACAATTAGCACCTGTCTCCAGACTAGTGAGTACAACAAGAGTTTCACACAAGTTATACATAATCAAATCATAGCTGTCAAGCACTGGTCCCTCATTAATTGAACCACAACTACTGACTTATATTCTTGTTGATATCTAGGAGCCAATGATAGCCAAAATAATAAAGGTCAGAAGAGAAACCCTGCAAAACTCCAGTCCACAATCAGATGGTCAACAAACATTTTCATCTGAACTAGATTGCACTTGATCACTTAATGCAAATACATAACTGTACCTTCCATCATATTTCTTCAAGATGGTATTTTTCGTGCTTAGGTACAATGGCCACTTCTTGTTGTATGCCATGGTCATTGATGCCTCAGCAAAGGATCGGATGGACTGCACAACATCATTAGAAACTGAGGGCATCCTCACTTATCAAATGCACCCTGACTCCAATAAGACCAAAAATTATGTACTCCACCCATGCCCTTTGACTAGGAACACAAGAAAGACTGGCAACTGGTTAGCTGGCTTCAGTTTGCTCTCAGTTTTATATGACCAAGAGAATTCAAATGAATACCTCATCGGTGTTGTACATGGTAATCCCGACTCCTCCAGCACCCTTGAAATCATAAACCTCAAACTCCTGTGTTTCCCCGCCTTTCTCCGGAACTGCACTGACAGGAACAAGTGAGTCACTTTCTCCAATTTAGAAGAGAATTTCATGAAGATACCTGTATTGAGATCACAGTCATGCAAGAACATTCTTTACTCAGTTCCATCAAAAGTCCTGCATATCAGAACAGGACTCAAAGAGTTTTCTTTCTTGGTACTGGGCTGATTGCCTTCAAACACTGAGCATTGAAGGGAGAGAAATCCTACCAAACACCATCTTTAGCTTGCCTGCACCTTTAAAGACTGCATCAGTGGCCTTATACTGGTCCCCAAATGCATGCCTACCAATGCAGATGGGCTTTGTCCAGCCTGCCCCATAATCCACCACCTTGAAATCAGTGTGACATGCCTGACATATGGCAACTAACTGCTGGCCATTGTACCATATGGCTCGGTGCCAATTAAATGAGGCAAACAAGGACAACAACAATACTGAAATTTGACACATCCATGTATCTCAACTCCTCACTATATGTCTTATGAAGCCCCATTACTTGGAGTAGTGTATCCAATTTTAAACCAAGAAAAGGAATTTGAAAGAATGAAACTATGTCTGTTTGAGAAAGAATAATGATCACCTGGGACAAGCCGGGGAATGTTCTTGCACATAATAGGCTCACGGAACATAGTACCTGCAAACTCAATAGTTATTGTCAGTATAATTTCCAATGCAGGTGGCAATAGCCTTAAAAACATAGAATCTGCCATTGTGAACATTTACCCTAACTTTGTCTCATCAGCACCTGGTCCAGCAGCAACTTACACTAGCTCATAGACTTTCGTATGAACTATGTTAAATTCTAATGGTATCAACTCCTAATCCTCCAAATCCCTATGGTGACAGTCTACATTTTCTGGACCATACAGATCTAGGCATGATGCACCAGCAGTAGTCTCAAGGAAGGTCTGGCATGTGTTGTGTGTTAATAATGTACCCACCATTGAGGATGTTCCTGATAGTTCCATTAGGACTCTTCCACATAGATTTGAGCCCAAACTCCTTCACACGTGCTTCATCTGGACCCGACATTCCACACAAAATACAGTACGGTTTACTGGGTAAATTGGAAAGACACAAATATGGGCAAGACCAGTATAAAGAAGGGAAGGAACTACTAGGACAAAGAAACAGTACAGCATGGTAGAAAAGTTATGAGTCAATCATCACATTCCATGGTCACAATGCATGTCAACAAGTGCCAAGCACAGAGCACAAAGCAATCAATACACATGTGCCTAGAAGCCAGGGACATTTTCCCTGTCGTCTATTTCCATCACCCTGACAAAATATGATACAAAAATGAGCTGCCAGCCCCTTCATCTGTAAGAGCAGCATAAGCCAAATCATGATGTGGAACAGCAGGGCAGAAACATGACAACAACTGAATGAATGAAAATGAAAAGAACTGTGACACTGGAGCAGACATTAAAATCACAGGGAATGAAACCAACCAGGAGTGATGGTTGCACACTTAACAGCAACATTGTACCTGTTGACAATGGACAATCAGAGTATCTCAGTGTCTAGGGTACAATTACAATTAGAGTGACAGGCTCTTCTACATAGTGTCAACCAACCCTCAAAACTTTGTAAATTCTGCCAGCAATATATTTGCTATGAGTGGATGAAGATGCCTCTAAGCTCACCCCGTGAGACCTCAAGAAAAGTCTGGCTCAAATCTTACAGCAGGCAGATCATATTTTCTTAAGATTGGAGAATAACCCTGCAGTCACATGGAAAAGACTATAGTGGAGGTAGCAAAGAGTAGTCAGCTTGCCAATGCATGACAGTGTCAAAAGGAAAATATCTGGAAAGACAAGGAAAGAAAGATAGATCATTCAGAGCTACTCAGGTTACTGGCATTAACCAAGAAGTTAACAATTCTCAACATACTTAAGGGTGGCTTCAGCACTTTCGATTGTAACTTTGTCATCAGTAGCATCCCGGTGAAGGATCCCCAAATCATAATACTTCAGCTCCAAATCCAAGAAGGGTAAAATGAGCTGTGAGTCCAATGAAGCAGAAACAAAAACATCAAAATTGTCTCTAATGTGTTCAGTTCACATCTTATAACTGCACCCTAAGTAACTGTGGCCAAAATCTAAGAACCCCTCTATAGGTAGGACACAGGTAGCTGGTCAACTCTCAAAGGACATGTAAATAGTAGCTTTGTACCCACAGATAGAAGGCAAATTCCTAGAGAAGAGCTTCACTGCAGACATGAGCAATTATGTTCGAACTATCACAGCAGAATCTGTAATTAGTCTGTACTTTGATTGTCAGGACATGTGATTCACCAAGCTTGCTGAAAATCATAGCTATGTCACATAAGGTACAGGCAAGAGGGGAGCACACCTTGTCCTTGATCATTTGCCAAATGATTCTGGTCATTTCATCCCCTGCACTCCAGTACATGACATGAATCAGTTACACACATCTCAAGATTTCAGACAATGGTGATGAACAGTAGATAGAGACACCTAGCCAAAAGCAGAAATTCTTCATCTCAGAGTGAATAACTTCATAAGAGCATCACAGATCCTTATGTAACACGTCACATTCATATGGAATCATCTTCAAGAGAAAAAAAAGAAGCAAATCAGTGCTGGTTTGAAACTATATTCACAGCACCCAATTTAGGAAGCTGGCATGCATGTCCATGAGGATTGATGGGAATGGAGGCAATCCTGGAGTGTGAAGGTGCGCACCATGAGCATTGGACTAACACCAGTACGAAGAGCAAGACTGCTAACGGGTACACTACTTAACTGCAAAACCAAGCTTGTATTGATGGCCACAGACACTAGGAGATTTGCTTGACATGTTCTACGTCAACCATATAACTGGTGACCTAGAATATGTCAAGCAAATGTCCTAAATACACAACCTCGATCTCAAAAGTGAGCTGGATTGTGACCAGCTGCCATTGATATGTTCCCAAGGGTGGACAAGAACATGAGAATAGTTTCAAAAAACTTCTGATCACCATCCCATCAATGATTCAACCATGAAAAAAAATTGAAGCTTGAACAAATGAGAAAATATATCAGCAGCTGTTGATGAAGATTTGCATTCCATTGGGAAGAACTGCCTGAAAAAGGTATCAAATACAGAAAGCTAGATGAATCCCAACTGACAAACTATCTTCATGATATAATCATTGCCAGCAACTTCTTCAGTTACCATTAGATCAGCTAATCACAAACTCTGCACTATACAAATTGTTCCTACAATGAGAAAAGGAAGATACAAAAAAGTATCAAATCCATTTCAAGGTACAACTTTTTATCTCCATGCTTGAAAGAAGCCTTTATCTGTAGCTAAAAGAGATGAAGTACACGTGTACAACAACGAGCAAAAGCGTAGGAAGAGAGATTCCAAGAATGAAGATCTTCACGCAAAGGACCAGACACTTGCAAAGGCGCGAAAAAAACCTCCGAAAGCAAAAAGGTAGAGAATAAGAACTGAAGGATCAGAACCTCACATCGGTAGCAATTCAATTCCAACATGCAGATCTTCGCGATCACTACTAGTTAGCAGAACAAATGAGAAAAAAAAACATGTCTAGAGCTATCGTGCAAGCAAAAGAGAAGGAGAGCTGCATCGATAACAATGGAACATCTATCCTACTTTCAAAGCGGCAATCTCTCGCCTCATTTCCTAGAATACAAATGACAAACATTGTCTCCAATTTAAATTTTTTCTACACAGAAGAGACAAATGAAGAGCTTGCGTCAACGGTAAATGGAACGGCCATCCATCTCAAGAGCTACTCTTCAAGCCTCGTTCATCTTCTGTGCGATAGGAAACGCCAGAAAAATCCCTCTGCAAAGGACTATTATTCTACGTACTCTCTAATACAAGGACAATTGCAGGGCAACAAAGAAAAGGGGGGGAAATGAACGTACCGTCCATCTCTACGATAGGATTCTCCACCTTGATCTTTTCGAAAGCCATGGTGAGAGGAAAAGCAATGACAGCAACAGCAACTAGGAACCAGAAAAAAACCGAGATCGTAACCAAAAGCGTGAAAAACAACCCTCGAAAAATACGTCGAAAGGGAGCGGGAGAAGCAGAGCTGCACAAAACACGCAGACGACGGGAGACGAAGAAGAAGTGCGGCCAAAGGAATGGCACAAAAGCGCGCGTGTTGTGTCGCAAATTCTCAAGTCATCGCCATCGCCGCGCTCCACGCACCTACTTGCCTTCGAAACAAATACACTCACTAACCCACTCACTAACCAGTAGCGGGAAAGTCACTAACGGGGTGGGATTCAACTAATGAATAGAATTAAGTCAGTGAATTTCAGGACTTTGTTAGGGCTAATATAACACACTTCTAATTCAGCACTCACTAACCAGTAATGGGGACTAACTAACGACGTGTGGAACTCGACTAATCTTTAATTGGGTCTGTGATTTAGGACTTTGTTAGGGCTAAATTAACACACTCCTGATTTCAGCACTAACTAACCAGCAGTGGGAACTCACTAACAGCATGGGATTCAACTAATGTATTGAATTAGGTCTCTGAATTAGGACTTTGTTAGGGCTGAAAAACATAACACTGATATAATTCAGCCTTGGGATCACTACCTAACCACCCTTTTGTAAAATGGGTTGTTTAATTGATTGGTGTTTGTAACAACTAAGCATGATGACATCACCTAAAAGCCTGGTGATGAATCGAACCCTCGACCATCCACTTGCAAAGAAAGGTTGCTCACAAGTCCCAAACACTGCAGCTAATGACTTGATTCTTGATTCTCTACAAGAATACATTTAATTGGATGCATACAGCTTTTTAGTTTAAGAAAATGTGTTAAAACATGCAAGGTTTATGTCATGACAATTACTTTGATTTTGCACTTAGTATTTTATTTCAATTGCAATTCAACATTGCCTCATTTACTTTATATATCAAAACTTGTATTTTTTAACATTAAATTAAAATTATAATTCAACCCAAATTGCACACAAATGAAAATTTAAAAATATACATAACAATAGATCTTTGAATAAGTGAAATATCAAATCATTTACTTCCCAGTCAGTGTTGCCCCCCACCCCCCCCCTCAATTTTGTGAATTTGCTGATCTGGTGATCATGCATGATATGAATCTGGCAAATTTGGTTATCAACAAAATAAGAAAGTCAGAATTAAAAAATAAAATAAAATATTTTTTGGTTACGTATTAGAACTTAATATAGAATTTAGCAAAAAAATTTAAATAATTTTTTTCTTTGAAATATGATGACAAGAAACCACCCCCCCCCACCCCATTAGTTGTTTTGTAGTGGGTTGCTTGAAGATGACATATTTGTCAATTTCAGGTGACCCAAGCCACTCTTATAATGCATACCTAGTCCTTTCACAAATGGAACAAAGGCTGCAATAATAAGAATCAATTACTATAGTTTAATTGCATTCTCAAACAATATGGGACAAATGGAGATGCTTAGGGAAACAAAGACTCAAGGAAGACTAGGGAAAAGAAAGACCTACATGTAACTCAATCAACTATCCTTCATTTCATTGAGGTAGGGTAATTAGGCTTATCACTAACACTTAGTGACTCCAAAGAGGTTGAATCCCCACACATTGGAAATTTGAGTTTTGGGTTCAAAGAACAATTGTAATCCTCCACCTACTGTTTCCAATGTCAGAAATAAAATGCTCAATTTGATAATGGAATAGGGAAGATATGGGGTGTTTGGTCGAAGGGGGTTTAGTGTTTGGCAATAGGTGAATTAAAACAGATTAGGATTTCGAGCTTAAAATCTTTGATTCTTGATTTTATAGAAAGAAATTTTGTAAAGCCCTGGTTGGCACACCCATCAGGTCTTTAAATCACTCAAAAAGACTAAAAATGAGGAAAAAATGAGGCTAGAACTAGAGAGGGGTCTAGAGCAATTTTTTCAAAAAATTTGAAGCAAACTATGGCTTGTTCTCCTCCTGTGTTTCTTGTGTTACTCCTTTACTTCTGACACTCAAAGAACATTTGTAAGCCTCCAGGTTGTGCATCCAATGACACAAAAATCTCTCAATTCGATTAGGTATGACTTAAATATTGGGAAGTGTTCGATAATAGGTATGTGTTTGATGATAGGCATAGTTACCCTAGCACTGAAGTGACCACGTGTAGTAGGCCAACTCCCATTCACCTCACTCAGATAATAATGAGGTGACTGCTAATGAGGTGGATGCTTGCTTCACCTTTCCCAAAGAAAGGAGCCAAAAATCTTCACACCCCACCCTCTCTCTCTCTCTCTCTCTCTCTCTCTCTCCGGGCCCTTCCCCAAAAGAAGACAAATACAAATACTAGCCCTTCCAACTCCATGTTTCATCAGTCTCATTAGCTTTTAAAATTTTCTATTCTTCATACTATTTGTGACCATTTCTGACCTAGGTTAGATAGTGTGGCTCTGGCATTGGCCCAAGTGTTACCATGTCCTCAACTGATTTTTCCTTCCAAAACCTTGGCTTTTTGGATTTTTTTGGAATTTTCAACAGCAGAAATCACTTAAAAATCAATATCTCCCACATTTTTCAATCCAAATCTTACCAAATAAATTCCATTAAATCCTGCTCATCAAGATCTTTCCAACAACACCAAAGGCACATTCCAATTCCTCCAAAGTTTTCAGCTACAATTTAATTTAATTTTCAGTGAAGAAATCATTCAATATTCAAAAACTTTTGCACCGCAAGTCCAAATGACATGGAACCAAGCCCATGCACCCCTCCTCATTGAGAGCTTTCCAAAGACACCAAGAACATGATCTGAAGCATCCCTGTTCGGTGGATCTCATAACTACAAAACAATATAAACTGCCTTCCTTCATAGATAGATGGTAGGGGCCATGAGTAC
>Ga0116230_10007332_pt1 | contig 10892 bp, 9 predicted proteins | sample S1TSphfallax_3_FD_88678 | JGI IMG/M metagenome (GOLD analysis project Ga0116230, IMG submission 88678) | Host-associated microbial communities from peat moss isolated from Minnesota, USA - S1T2_Fd - Sphagnum fallax MG | ecosystem: Host-associated > Plants > Peat moss > Unclassified | place: USA...
TAAATATAATCAGTTATAGTTATTTATAAAAATGATATATTATGAACAAGTAGTTACAAGAAATACATATTTTAGTTTATTATATTAAAATCCATGTAGTTATGGTCATTATTTTAATTATGTGATTATTTTAATTAAATTCTGATTATTGTGGAAACTTAAATAAGAACTAAATTTATAAATTATAAATTATAATAATTAAATTTAATTATAAATTAAGTTATCAAGTATTGTAATTCTAACTTACAAATAAATTAAGTAATTTAAATGATTATATTTCACTGTAGAATAATGCTTATTAATATAAAATTTTATGTTTATGTTAGTAAGTAAATAATGAGTAATCCATACAATTATTTTAATGTATCTTTTTTAAAAATATAGTGATTACAACAAATTTGCTCATTATTTTAAGATTATTATAAAATTCTGAAATAAAAATCTTAACTAGAGGACATAACTTCTGAATTAGGATATAATTTATTATTATTATTATTAAAACATAAGTGTTGTAAATACAATAGTTTTTTTTAATGATTTGGAATTATCCTTTTAATTCATGTGAAAATTTCTGTTGTAGTAATATTTATTAATTTTACCTAAGCAGTAATAAATAGTAAGTAAATTAATTTATTCTTTTTATTAGATTTGCAATAAAATTATTTTAAAGTTTTATGCCGTAATAACAATTATATATTGTAAGTACATTATTTAATATTCTAGTATATTAGAATGTAGTTTTTACAATTATAAGAATTAAATTAATTCATTTAATCATATTGGAAATATTTTAACTTTTAAAAATATTAAAATTAAAATTATGAATCATTAAACTGAACTATAAAGTATATGTTTATTATAATTAATATTTAAGTAAATTAGTAATTATGATTTTATAATAATTTTATTGTTATTAATAAGTAGAAAAATATTTAGTATAATAGTGTATGTTGGAATATATTTAATTTATTAGAAATTATAAGTAATTTAATGTATTGAAATGAGTACAATTATAATAATCATATCATGATTTTAATTACAATAAAAATACTACAAATATTAGGTTTAGTTATAAATCAAATACTTATTATAATTAATGTATATAAACGTATGTTGATTGCAAGTAAGCACCATTTTGCGCGACTAATGGGATTTTAAAAGGTTATTCTTGGATGATAAATCGAACCCATATAGTCATAAATTAGTTACAAATTAGTTGTAGGTGATTCGGTTAATGTTAACATGATGTCACATTAGTTGTAGAGGACAAAAAGGTAATTGCAAAAACCAAATACTAGTAAGTAGTTGTAAATGCGTTGGTGACATATTGGCTTTTTTCTTTTAATGATATATATTTGTGGCAAAGGCACAAAGAAAATTGAAGGTGGCAATAGCTTGGTTGTAGGCCCACACCATTCGTTCTAGGTATGGTTGGCTTGATTCCAATGTTGATCCATCACCATGTATGTTATCACCCTGGTAGCTTGGGAGTTCCACCCCATTCACATCTTCAAAGTTTGATGAACTGGGCGTTGCAAATTGTCCTACCATTCGTCGAATCTATTTAACATAACACAATGTCATTATCCACCCCAAAGCAAATGCTATCCACATCAAGTCCCTTCATATCTACATAAGACAATTGATAGGAAACTAAATATATTGCATCTGATCCAACAATTAGCCAAATATGCATAAAACATGTACTCACACATCTTCCATTGAGGTAACACTATAAAAATCACCTAAACATGTATAAATTATGGAGGAGGTAATGGCCACATGCCTGGGTAGTATGTTCCCTAGCTGCTTTCCTGTGCATTTGAAGCAATGGTGACATATATGTTCAGACCCTTTGGCAAGAATGCTTCAAAAATGTTTCAAGATAAAAGACATGAAACCATTTCTACTCACAATTTTCCTTTGCTAGGCACACCAAGGTCCATACCAAAAAAACCTTAACACAAATCTAAATCCCCATTGGAGTAAAGATGCATCACCACCACCATTGTTTTCATTTGTAGAAAGCTAGTATACAAGTGAAGGAGTCAGAGGAAAGTCCTCTAACAATTTGGTGACAAGGAAAAAAATCCACCAAAGTTCAAAAAAAGTCCATCAAAACATGTCATCTTTCACAACTATATATTGAAACTATGGTAGAAAGGGTCAGCCGCTACTTTGTTCATGCCATTGTTTAAAGGTTTCATCGAAAACTTAATGTACTTAGGGTTACATCCACCTAAACATGAAAAATTACAACTATGAGAAAATTTTCATTTTATGAACATTTGTTAATTCCACATTGGCCAATGAATGAGTTAAAAGTTTATCCCCAAGTCCAAATCCTACATAAATACATAGTCTTTTCCCTATGGGTAGAGCCAATATATCTCTTATCCATCATCAAACCATAATATTTTGCCATTTATACATTACATTAAAATGTGTCCTAGTTCATTCTAGGTTTCATTAAATTTTGAGTGAATTTGAACATTTTTATCATGGTGAAATTGGTCAACCCTTAGTGAATGGTCACAAGTTGTTATGGATAGTGAATTGGTTCATTAATATTTAATGAAACGTTTAGTTTTAAGGGAAATACAAATTTATGAAACCATTTCATTTGTTAGTTAATTAATTAGGCAACATGGAAATTGATTAAATTTCAATTACTTAATATTTAATGTAATATTTAATATTATTGATAATTTCATGATTTTAAATTTATAAATTATTGACACGTGTCATTACCTATGCTAGGTTATAAACCTAGCTTAAGTACATAGGCCATGTAATCAACTTAAGTAGACACCTATTTTAAAAAACTACATAAGAAAATATTTGGTCAACTTAGCATTGTTGACCATAAACACACCATTTGTGAAGTTTGATCCCTTAACTTTTAAGATGTAGGCAAACACCCCTATCACAAAACCACCAGATTTATTGTGATAATGTGTTAAATTGCATTCTACGTATCAAATACTTCATTTAAAACATTATAAAAAAAAAAAACTTTAAAAATTCATATCTTATCAAAATTTTGTCCAAATGAAATGATTAAAGTTTAATTTAAAAGTTTTTTCAATAATGTACATAATTACATTTATTTCCTTTTGAAAGTGTCAAATCATTTGAACAATTTTTTTTTGAATATCACTATTCAATAACATTTCAATGGCCATTCTTTGGAAAAAAGAAATCGTGTAATAAATGGATAAGATTTTTGTTAATATAATAATATTACCTATGTTAGGTTATTTTCAACTATTCTAGAGCTACTTTTCATTGTTTTAAATTATTCCACCTTACACTATTTACGGTTATTTTTAGTTATTTCATCCTAGGTTATTTTTGGTTATTTAAAGTTATTTTGGGTTATTTTAGGATATTTCACCTTAGGCTATTTTTGACTATTGTGAATTATTTTTGGTTATTTTATGTTATTTTCAACTATTGTAAGTTATTTCATTTTAAGTTATTTTTTACTATTATAAACTATTTTTGGTTATTCTTAGTTATTTCATTTTAGATTATTTTTGGTTAAGACTATTGTTGGTTACTTTTGGCTATTTATGGCTATTGGTTTGGTGGCTATTGTTAGTTATTTTATTGGTGGTTATTGGTGATTATTTTATTGGTGGTTGTTCTATTAGTGACTATTGGTGCCTATTGTATTAGTTGTTATTGGTGGTTATTGATTTTTCTTTTATTGGTGGCTATTATATTGATGGTTATTAATGATTAATCTATTAATGGTTATTGGTAGTTATTAATGGCTATTTTATTGGTGGCTATTATATTATAAGCTATTGTTGAATATTATTGGATATTTTAGGTTATTTTACCTTAGGTCATTATATTATATTTTAGATTATTTTAAATTGTTATACATAAGATAAAATAACTTATAATAACATAATGTAGAATGGCCTTGAATAATTGAAACTATAATTTGAAATAACATGTATTAACTTAAAATAAAATAACCTAAGGTTAGTTGAATAATTTAATTTTAAATAATTTAAAGTAAAAAACCTATAATAAACTTGCTATGATAGCTTAAGGTAGAATAACGTATAATAATTTATAATATCCTATAGTAATTTAAAATAATTTAGGGTATAAGTTAGAATAACTAAGGTAGCCTAAAATAATATATGGTATATCATAAAGTAACATAAGGTATTTAAAGAACAACATAAAAATAAATTTATTTACCATAGTAAATTATAATAGTGAATTATGTTAATTAATAATGAAACACAATATTTACATAATGATATTATAGTGAAATAATTTGAATCAGGGTGAAATCACTAAAGTACAGTGAATTTATTTCACTTTTAAGGTCCTATAATGATTTAGGTTAGTATACTACACCCCACTTTTGTACTAATGAAACCATTACTAACAAATTGTGTAGAAGTAAAAGATGTAGATGGTGTAAGAACACATGAACTAGTAATTTCACCATCACATAGTTGATTAAGCTAGTTAGTTGTCAAGTTTGGAAAATCTTGAAAAAACCTTTCATCAACTTCAAAAGTTTCATAATTTTTTTTTTGGAAGCTAGTTGATCATGGTTATGAAACATTGAAAAACAAGAATCAAGACAAAACAACAATAGAAATGAAAAAGAAAAAAACTTACAAGCCATTAAAAAAAGACTAATTATAATACAAAATAGAATAATATGATGCTAGAAGTAAACACACAATAACAAAAATGCACTTTGATGAAGAGCTCACATTAAAAAAAGAAAAAAATTGAATGGAGGAGGATGTGAAAATGAAAAATTCGCACGAAACAAAAAGATGAGAAGATTTTTTTTCAAATGTGTGCTTTTATAAAAACTTGCCAATGAAAAGAACACAAAAGAAATTAAAAGCCAATAAGCAAGCAAAAGAAAGATAACAAAAAAAAAATCAAAGTTTCAAGAATTAGTGCTTTTAGAAGGCACATCCAAAATGAATGTAAAGAATGTTAGTTTTCAAAACCAAGGATGGAAAGCATTGAAAGTTGAAAATGAAACGATTGATGATAACTATCACTTTATAATATAAAAAGAGAATGACATGAAAAAAATATGATGCCAAAAGAATGGCGTTGTTCATGCAACACCTATAGAAGAAGCCAAACAAAAACAATGAAAAAAAACTTTAAAAATGACGAGAAGAAAATGGAAATTGAATAGAAGTCAATGATGAAGTTGCATTGTTGGTGCCTCCACACATGAACTTCAACAAAGAGGAGGAAAGGAGGAATAATAATATATGTGTTGATGAGAAGCATGTTTGATGAAGAGTTCACAAAAAAGACTCACATAAAAAAATTCTTGTTGAAAACCAAGTATTTTAATGAATTTTTTCATGGGTACAATAACAAATATACAAAACAATTTCAGTAATAGTCCTAACTTACAAAATAATTTCATTAGAAGTAAACAAACTACACGATTCATCACAAATTTACTAGGTTTCATAGGTTCTTACAAATTAATGCGAAATCCGACTTTCATAGGTTTGTACAAAAATTGCATGAATTCCATGCTATGGTTAATATGAATGATATTTATACATATTCAATATCTTAAATATTTAAATACACGAGACATTATTTTTGAATGATATACATGAATGTTCATGTTTAATACACAAAAATCACATACTTTTATGCAAAATTACATCATGATAATAACATGGATTTGGTTAAAATGTAAATTGTAGGTACTTCGCATCAAAACATCATAAATAGAAAAAATATATCATTTATATATATAAATAAAATTAAAATTTGGTGCCATTTTAACACTTTGCAGCTGAAAGATTTTGCATAGACATATTGTTTTACATTTTTTGCATAGATTTTATTGAAATTTCATGATTTTGAAAGTTTGTGATGAAGTTGTAAGCAAAAATATTTGGATGGGTGAATTAAGAGTTAATTAGAAATGAAATAGGACTTAACTAAAAGTCAGTAAAAAGTGAACTAGAAGTGAACTAAAATTTAATTGGAAGCTAATGAAGAGCGAAAAAAAACTAAACTTAGAATTAAATATAAGTATATTACAAGTCATGGATCAACATTCAAATGAATGAACCCCATGACATTATCATCTATGACACATGCAAGTATTTGAATTGCACCTAAAATTTGTGGTAATTTGAAAAATAAAGTTTAAGTATTTGAAAGTAGGTGAAATGTTTTTTCTAGTATTTGGTTTTTTCAATTCACACTTCAATATTGATGTGGTGAACATTCTAATATAATTCTTTTGTTCATGGAGTTTGTTTTCGTAATTAAAATCATCCCCAACCTTTTGAAAGTTGACATTATTGTTGGAGATATTTTTGGGGTATTTTTTCAAGTCCAAATGATAAGGCACAAATTCTTTTGAGAAACTAGAGGAAGGTTAGAAATGCCCATGAAAAAAACTAAAGCTTTCATATGTTTTGAAATGTTAAAGGAAGCTTAGAAGTTTTTTAAATTGTTTCTTTTCTTGTTTTCAAGTATAAAACAAGGTAACAAGTATGTACAAAAAATCTTGCTTACACTTAGATATCCACAAGGTTGGTAATTTGTTACTAATATAATTTTAACTTTATCACACTATTCAAAATTACATTAGTCCCAAAACATGCCCAATGCTTAAAAAACTTAAAGCTTAGTGATCTACAAAATCAATTACCGTATGAAGTTGTGCTTTGTGATCAACCATCATTATCATCATCTTAAGTACAACAAACACAAAACTTGATTGGATTCCAACACTTAGTAAGTGTTAAAAGCTTCAGTAATAACATTAGGTTGTTTTATGTTCTTCCATATTTTTCCACAAAACATGTACATGCAATAAACTTTCAACTATTTGTCTATTTAATCAATGTTTGACCCCTAACAAGTTTAACTTGATAAGTGAATTTGTTCCATTATGTGGGAATTTTTCCTTGTGGTGCACATTTCATTTTTTTAGTATGCACAAGTTCATTGCAATCATATCTTTGTGTCTACATTCACAATTTGAATTTTAGGATGCACAAATTTGCCATGAATTTTGATCTCAGTGGTGAGCAAATCCTTTTGATGCTTCCCACAAGGTACAATGTTTCCTTTAAGAATTGTTGTTAAAATATTGTGTGTTTTTTCCCAAGTGACTTTATTGATTTCAAAAAATCTTGATACAAATTTTGACAATATTGTCAATTGGCATATGTGAACGGTAATCAACATCATTGACTTCATCTATATGTTTCAAAATCCTTATTATTCAATTAGATTTTCCTTGTGAAAGATGAATTTATACATGTTTTGACCTTCAATTGATCTTTAATGTCAAGTCTTCTTGACATCTTCAAATTCTTAGAACAAATGGACATGCATGAAGAGGAGATTTAATAAATAATTTAGTGAGACTTCTTCACAAGTGCCTTACAACACACTTGTCCACTTTGGTGCCATTATCAACATGTTCAAGGATATGAATCTTCATTTAATAATTGATCACCTCATCTAGATTCAATCGAAGATTTTCACCAACATCTTCACAACTTGGGGTTAAGGTTAAGGGTGTTTTATTTTGCCCTAGTGGTTCATGCTTGGTAAATTCTAGTTAGTTTATTTGTACAACTTGAAGCAAGCACCTATATTTTTTTGAAGTTGATTCTAAAACCAATATTTTGCACATGCAAGTTTATTTGCTCTTCCTTTTTAGGAGAAACTCCAAATTGATGCAAAATTTTCCTAAACATTTCCTATTTCAATTGTTTTAGAACTTGTTCACAAGTTTCTTACAAAAATAGGTTTCTTGCAACTTATTCTTTTATTTTTCTTCCTATTGAACAATGTGTTCCCATTAGTTTCTAACTCCCACACTTGTTGGCCATGGTAATCTATTTGTAGTTGAGGTCTTAAATCTCCAACTAGGGATAATCTTGACATTTATAAAAATTTGCTGAAATATGTGGTCTTTTGTGAAACATTCATCCCATATATTTTGGACATGCCATGTCCAAAGCTTGTGAATATCCATGTTGGATGGTATGTTGGGTGACAATTAAACATCAAGGGAAATCCAAGCAATTGATTAATGAGAAGATGAAAGGAGTGGACGCTAACATATTTGGAATGTCAAATTTAGGTTTGCATACTAATTTGCCCATAAAAACTCATTTTGTATCAAAGATAAAAAATGTTTTAACAAGTTTTAGAATTTTATGGAGTCATTGACAATCCCTTCACAAGTTTTAAGCAAATTAAACCATGACATTACAAATTAGAATTCCTTTTGCCCAAACGACAAATTTTGGGCTTCAAACAATTTGTCCTCTTGTGGTATTTATCTTTATTATCAATTACTGACAAGTTTATTGGTTGTCTTGTGGCAAATTATCGCAAGATAAATTTGCATCAAAATGGGTACAAATGATATGAATCAAAAGTTCAAATGAACCCCTAATTGTTGTTTTAAATTTTGACATGAATGTTTTCAAAAACTCATGAATGTAAGAGAACATGAAGAATGTTTTAGCTGCATGTATAGCATGAGAATAGCCTTTTTTGTATTTGAAATGAATTGGGTTTTTTTGGTTTGCAAATTGTAATGCAAAGTCATCTTTTTATGATTTTTTGGTTAAAATATAACGTATTCAATTCCTTACCACATACATTTGGCTCCTAATATATATATTTTAAACTTTTGAACATACTTTGCACCTAATAGAGGTGAGTAGTTATCCCCACCAATTAGGTGCTCTATCCACAATAATTATGTTGTTGGCCATATGTTTTGAAATTTGTGACCATGTTCATACTTATGCTTCTTCATAATGGTTGTGGGAGCTTAGAATCAACAAATCCATAATAAATGTAGTTGTATCAAGAATTGCATTACTTGATGAAGCAACATTAGGATCAACATCAATAGGAATATAACAAACATGAAAAAATTCTAAACAAGCCAAAATAAGAGGAAAAAGTTCAAGGGGATAAATAGGAAGCCAAGAACCAAAAAGAATATTATACTTATAATCTACATGGGGTTTTAACAAGGCCATGAGAATTTAAAACAAAAATTGTGGAACAATTTGCTGATTAAAAGCATGACACACTTTGAATAGAAGTCCAGACCCAAAACACAAATAAGAAAACAAAAGGAAAATGTAAAGCCATCAAATTGAAAAGAAAACATGGATGATTATTGCACTTCACAAGAGACTTTTGGTTTGAAGTTGAAAATCAAACCGATCTACAAAAAATCAATTTGAAAAAAAACTCAAAACCTTGCAAACTTTGGAGTTGTTGTCAAGTTGAATTGGCCATACATTGTGACATCGCCTTGTAAAATCATGCTTTCACAAACAGCGTCAAACTCTACAATGTTACCTTTTAAAGCTCTAACATGTTGCGCACTTATGACTCGTAGTCTCACAACTTAGAAAGCAACAAGTGAACAACAATATGTGCCATGCTTGAAGGCTAAAACTTTAGAAACGAAACCGTTTCTTCAGTTTGATTGGTTATCAACCCAGTTTTCTCTTGAAGTTTAAAGTTTTGGACACTTTGATGTGAGTGTCATTATGTTTGAATTGTGGCACAACACAAGTGTTTTTATAAAAAACCGTTAAGTAAAAAGTTCAAACTTTACTTTATTGTTGTTTGTTTTATATGCTTTGAGTTTCACATTATTTTTGTGGTGAAAGGTTAGAGTTTTGTGAACTCACCATATGAAATACATTTGTTCGAACTGCCTGTCACATTGAAACTCAAAATGAAAACTAACTTGTCACAAAACATATAAATAAAAATAAATAATTAACCCCACCAAAGCAGACCACTGAGCAGGATTATAATTTTAAAAAATTCTGTCCTGCCTGCCCTGTAACCAAATCTAGCTAGATCCTCCTGTGGATGGTTGCTAGTGTGGCTACACCAAAAAAGTGAAAAAAAAAAAGGGGGTAGGAATAAATGAATAATAGTAACATAGGGTTCGGTTACATGGTATAGGGGTTCCTTGCTACCAATTATAGTTAGAGATGTACCATCCTTGGTGAACATCCACATACGGGAAATGGGCTTTGCATCTAACGGTGGAACGCAACTCATCGACGAGCCTATTCCAATTGGAACTGTACATTCCAACAAAAGCATCACATTCTATTGCTAATCCCAGATCGAGCAGGCAGTTGAGGAACTCCTCCGTCCAGCCGATTCTGTTGGCGCGGTCCATCGGACTGATGGTGGCATCGTCCACACGACTCAGGTTGGTCCACGACACGTTCCAGTCCGTCAATTTGGCGAAGAACTGGACGGAGTTGGGGTCTGCCGTGCTGAGATAAATGTTGCGTTTGGCGATGTCAGGGAATTTCTCCAGTAGCTCTTCTGCCAATCGTAAGTGGACTTCGTCGTCAACCAGAGTATCCTCCATCCATTTATCACCATGTCGAACGTGAATCGAGATTGTCCCGGGATCGATCGCTTTGTGGGGGAAAAAAAGCCGGCGACGGGAATCCAGTTCGAGTAACGTGCGACGATTGGGACGAACGATGTAAGCCACTGCTTGTGCACGCCACCAGTGATACCAATGGTACTCTGGCATGCCTGACATCAAGAGAAGTTTGCGGAATTGGTCGGGTACGCTCATCAGAATTGGCCCTGGCCACGTGTTTGCTACCATATAGGCGTGAGCTCTGAGTACCGTCAAGTGGGATTGATCAACATTGCCGCTGAGATCAATTTGTGGAATGTCGTCCAACTTCTCTAATTTGCCCCCGAAGATGTCGTAAACCGAGCACGACGTAATCGGTTCGAAGTAGCATGTGTCCAAGGTGTCGTAATCTTCACAGAATACGCCTTTTACCCAGCTGAGATTGGGAGTAGGGTACAATACCAGA
>Ga0116230_10007333_pt1 | contig 10891 bp, 13 predicted proteins | sample S1TSphfallax_3_FD_88678 | JGI IMG/M metagenome (GOLD analysis project Ga0116230, IMG submission 88678) | Host-associated microbial communities from peat moss isolated from Minnesota, USA - S1T2_Fd - Sphagnum fallax MG | ecosystem: Host-associated > Plants > Peat moss > Unclassified | place...
ATTTGAAGCCTTAAATGCCATTCAAGGGGCCCATTGTGGAAGGCTATTGAAATGGAAGGCCAAAATATCATTCAATGGCTTTCCACAATGGGCCCCTTGAATGGCATTTAAGGCTTCAAATTTCAGGTATGCTACCCAACTACTGCCTCTCAGGAGTTGGCAAAACATAGTTTTGGTGATCACACTGGTTAATGTGTTTTCCACAATAGCCATGGCACGTGTTGTCCCTCCCCCAATAGCCAAGACACCCTTCCACAACACCCATGGGATTTTATTATCATTATTATTATTATTAAATTCACATCTGATCTTATTCTGATGTCAAACAAATGGTGTGTCACATTGTGTGGCCTTGCCATTTACATGAAAAAAGTATCTTAATGCAAAAAAAAGAATCATGAAAACTCAAATATTTCACCATGCAAAAATATAGTCTTCCAAACATCCTCTAAAAGAAACCAAAATCCTTCAAAGTATTATTAACTATGTAACTAATCTCGAGTTTCAACGCTAGCCAAAATATCATCTTTCAAAAATCCTCATATAAAAATAGACATGTTACCCAAGGGCCAAGATCCCTTAAGTTATAATGAACCCTATGCCTAATGCATACGTTTGTGTGCATTTGACGGTACATATTACAAATTACAATTACAAACTAAAGTTCCAAAACCTCTTTATATACGACATTTCGCATGTATTTATCGAGACCCTGGCCATTGAAAATCTTGATGTTTGCACTACTCGTGACCCGTGAAATAGCAACATACAATTGACCATGGGAATAGACCGGAGACGGCAAATATACCCCAACGTTGTTGAATGTCTGACTTTGACTCTTGTTGATTGTGATCGCAAATGCCACTCGAACTGGAAATTGACGACAACGCAAAACAAATGGCCAATCAATCCCAGAGGGGGACATGATGATGTGAGGTATGAACACACGTTTGCCAACATTGTTTCCTATGATGATTTCCACTTCAATGACACGCTGACCCAATCTTTTGACAATTAACCTCGTACCATTGCACAATCCTATTAATTGATTCAGATTACGCAACAAAAGGATTGGCACACCCACTTTGAGTTCCAACTTATGATTTGCGATACCGCTAAATTGCAAAATGTTTAGAAATTCCACCGGATACAATGAATCCATTGAAACTCCTATAACAACACTTGCACCTTCTTCTGTTGGAGTCAAAGAATTTGCGCTCAAGTACGTGTGCGATTCTTTAGATAACGATTCTAAAATTGCATTGTTGACTTCATCAACGTCAGTATTTTTGGGGGCTAGAATGTTGCGTTGCATAAGATACATGGCATTTCCAGAATGGCACCGGTGATCTGGATAGATGGTTTAGATTAATCCTCTTAAGCTGCAATATTCTGCTGGCAACCTCATATGGGATGGAATCTTGATCCAATCTGGATCGACACCTTCTTTTTCTGCAATGGCAGGAAGACTACTATCTCCAACATTCAACACCCATTTGGCAAACTCTCGCTGTTCTTCAGAATTGGTTGCTATGACTCGCATGTTGATATGAAGACGAAGAATTGTAACATGCTGCCAACGATGCGATCGAGGCAAGGAAGCACTGACAATGTCTTCTCGTCCCCCATTGGGAATAACAGGCAAGATCTGTCGAAAATCCCCACCAAGGACCACAGTTTTCCCACCAAAGATTTTATTTGTTGCATGTGCGTCATCCAATTACATCAAATCACGCAAGGTGCAATCAACAGCTTCGAAAGTTCGGCGATGCATCATTGGTGCCTCATCCCAAATGATCAAATCAGCTTTACGCACCAACTCGGCCACTTTCATCTGTTGTGTGATGTTGCAAGTTGACTCATTGCGCAAATCAATCAGAATCTTGAATCTTGAATGGGCGGTTCTGCCGCCCAGAAGCAACAAAAATGCAATTCCTAATGAGGCAACTGCAAGCACGATTTTGTCTTGCCTTCGTAGACGAAATAAAAGTGTTGTCCAAACAAATGTTTTGCCGGTTCCACCACTGCCATACACAAAGAATAGTTTGCCCTCTTTGTTTATCATAACATTCAAAATAGTTTCGTATGTGTTGTGTTGATCATCATTGAGCCTATCTTTTGCATTGTTTGCATCTGCGGTCAATGAATGCCGATCATAAGCCAACTCTTCTTCAACCAATCGATTTCCTCCATGAACAAAAGGGATGTAATTAGACTTGGGAAGCATTGGAAAATCTTCTAGGCGGTGTCCATTGCGCATGAGAACTTGATCGATCTCATACAATGCACGATCCTTTAGCGCATCCTCAAAAAGGGTAACAGTTGGATCAACACGCTCGCAGCGTGTCATTGCTTCAATGTCATCGTTCAAAGACTCCCAATGTGCATCCCATAGCTATCTGGGATTTGTGACCTCACAAAACATCAACATGGAGGCAAACATGTCACACAACTATCGTCTCGAGGCCCAAACACTGGCTTCTTCCAAGGCTTGATCCCATTCATTGTCGTCTGCAAATAAACCCATTGTAATGCATGCATCTTTGAATGTGTCGTGTTCTCTACCATCCACTGTCCGCAAATGTTCATAGGATGTGGCACCTTTGACGCAGTTCAGTAGCATTCGCAAATAATAACGTTCACCCGATGTTGGGTGTGCATAATACATGCGACCAATGGCAAAGCCTCTCTTGCGCATTGTCCATCGCTTTAACTTCCGATTCCACACCCATTGTTGAGGGAATTGATTGAACGTAAGGCTTCGTGCAACTTCCGATTCTTGGTTTGTTTTGAACCATTCTGTGAACATCGTTCTGGAAATGGCTGACCGTGTTGCCACTTCCTGCACATCATCGTCATCGTCAAACAACACCATTTGCTAATTGGGCAAATGGTATTGCAAACGCTCAACGGTAGGAAATCGCTCATGCATATCAAACTTGAAGATGCGCCACGCTGCTTCCGATGTAGATACATAGCAACAGTCAATATATTTTTTAATTTCATCAACTTCAACCACATTCCCTTCGGTGGCATTGTTGCTATGGCGTGAGATCTCAACAGTTGCATGATCATGTCCTTTATATACATACTTGAATAGATATTTAATTTCACGAATACTGTTGCAGACCTCAACGTTAATGTGCACATCGTATTTGGTCGATAAATAGACATTGTGCGGTACCACCCAACGATTGTCCAATTCAATGCCATGAACCAAAGTTGTGTGCCCCGTATCTCTACGCTGATAAATAGGGTATCCGTTTACATCTGTCACCGTCTCGGATTGGAACTTGTGTGGATATTTTTTTTTGCATTTGCCTTCTTCCATGCATGGGGCATTTGGAAACGCAGCTCCACATGGACCATGCATCATGCATCTGGCAACCGTCTCGTGGGCCAACTTGTTCGTTTCTGAATTCAGAAGTTCAGCACTAATCATGTGGTCTACATCCTCGACCGTGTGTGGCTTGCAATCTTTGGTAAAGAAGATGAGAATGTGTGCATGCAACAGCCCACGCTTTTGAAATTCAACGACATAGATTCTCGCACTCGTGCATCCCAGAATATGGTTCTTGTGAATGTCATTGATCAACTCCTTCAGCTTGATTTTGAACACTCGGGTTACCAAATCTGATCGATCCTAAGGTTGTTGTTCGAGTGGCAACATTTTCTTGATTTCAAGCCATTGGGGATTGCAAGTGAATGTAACAAATGCATCTGAGTAGCCGGCCCATCTGCAAATTGCCATGGCATCTTGATAATTCTGAACAATGTGACGTGGACCTATTGTGAAAGAAGATGGCAGAATGATCCTCTATCCGATGGCAGCAACGTTATTGTCACTTGTAGCGATGGCGTCTTGAAGGCCTTGATAAAAATCCCCACGAAGTTTTTTTTTATTCAGGCGTAGGTACTTCAAGCGGTTTTATTCAATAGCCGCATAAGCATCCACAATGTATTGATGCCTCAATCAGTCACCCCGAAGCAATGCAATGCCATCAGTGTCTCAATGTTGAAGTCGATAACCATAAAATTTGGCCATTGTCACATTACAATGTTTTTCTTGAAGCTCAAATCCTTCCGCATGTTTTTCATCCAAATCTACATCAACAACAACACCATTGAACGAAATATTCGGATGCCATCCATCCTCATCGTAAGGAAATATCAACGAATAATGTAGAGCCATGTATCCCACATGTAGTTTGGAAATGCACTGAAACGGGCCAGCTTGCTGAGCAAAGACAACGTCACGTCTATTTACAGCCTCAGAACCATCTCCTACCATCAATGGAGCAACTTCATCGGCCATCGACACATTGTATCAGCGGGTATCCTTTGTTCGAAAGGCAATGAGACGCAATTTCAGATCCATGGGAGCACCTTTTATTACCATCATATCCCTTGCCATTTTGAACATTTCGACATAGGGATTGATGAAGTACATCATGGTCAACAACCGATCCAACGTCATTGGATCAAGCGAGGGCATAACGGCATGGCGGTTTTGATGTTCACGTTTCGTATCATGAATGTACAGTTGTGCAAACTGTGGCCGTTATCCTTCGGCAGGACATAGGGATCCAATTTTGTGATAAAGTTCACCTTGAATGCGAAAGGAGTACGATCCAAGACCTCCTGTTACCGACTCATCAACTTTGGCACCAAGTGAAGTGAATGCCAACACCGAATTGTACATGCGAATTTGATTTCGAAATTTGACGGCACTGCTCTCTTTTCTGGTTAAAAAAACTTCCAGCTCTTACGATGTTGCAGGAAGATTCGGCAACAGAACTTTGCCATTCTCGCAACACAAAGAAAATTGTGGGTTGTTGTTCCTCGACTTTGCCAATCGTTCTTTGATCCACATTTTCGCGCTGCAAAACCCACATATTGTGTCCATTTCTCCACAATCCCATTGTCCCAGGGCTTACGCATCTTCGTTTCCAAACAATTGTAATGCGTCATTACAAAGAAAAGGTTATTCATGTTGCTTAGCACGTCGTTCTCTCTATAGGCGATTGTGACGTTCACGTGCAGATTCTAACATGCCTTGATTGAATTTTGTTGGAACATCAATATGTGGAACATGATTTTCCAAAGAGTTAGTTTGCTCGTCATTCTGTTGAACTTCTAGGTGTTGCTGAAGGGTCGTCAAAGCAACCAAAGCACTACCATGTTGCGTAATGAGTGCACGCATACATTCTTGTATGTCTTCGGGCATCTTGCGCCGAGGGGGGTTCTCTTACATTCTTGTGTGCTGGTGCCGTGTGTGTGGACATTGTTGAAGTCTAGCTACATCAATTGAAAAATTATGCAAGCAACGCTACTGGTGTGAAAATGTGAGCCAAAATCAATCCCCAGGGTGGCGGAGGAAATGAAAGTCCATGGCTTATTAGTTTGTACTTTGTACACATGCACCCACACACACACATTTGTCAACAACTCCATTTATAACTCCCTTATCCTGAAATCTACAATGGATTGAAAGAAAATATATAAACCTCAAAGCAAATTTTGCAGTTTTCACAAGAGCATCTGTTATAGTATCATCAAGCTCTGCCTGCTTCTTGCACAACACTAATCCTCCCTTCCAGAGGTTGAGCACAATTCTAACCTAGACACAAAATCAATTAGGTAATCAAATAGGTACTTGCACAATACTGGAAATATCTTGGAGTGCTTTTAATCACACTAACTGACTATAAGGGTTGTCATCTGATGTCGAATGTTTATGGACCCTAGCTCCTCGTTTTCACAGCTAATTATTAATTACACTTGATACTTAATTGAACTTCACCGAAAATACTTTCATTTAAAGAAAAATCCCTTTTCCATCTATTTATTGTTGTTGTGTTTTGTTGCAATGAAATTTGCTAGGTGGCATAACATCAACCATTCCATCCATTTCCAATTGGCCTCTCTGAATATCATAAAAAGACAATCACACAAAAATTTCCCTATAAAGATGATGGTTAGATGGATTGATTTTCTGAATTGGAGTGGGTGCACAAAAAATTCATGATTTTCCAAACTGGAAGTGGCCAAAGAAATGGCTAAATTTGGAACTACCCACAAAACATTTAATGGATGAATTAATTTCCAACTAGAGTGTGCACATCAATGGAAATGGAAATGAAATCTACAATGGATTGAAAGAAAATATATAAACCTCAAAGCAAATTTTGCAGCTTTCACAAGATTGATTGGGTTACGTAGACCTAGAAGAGTTGTCCATTGTGCCTTGTAAGCAGTGGCTTTGTTTTGGCGATTTTTTTTTTTGGAGAAAGTGTGGAGAAATTGATCTTTAATGACTTTTTTGCCATTTTTAAAAATCAAAATAATTAAATTAAACCACACCTAGACCTAGGCACTTCCTAAATCACCACTTGTAAGAGCACTTTGGTAAAAAAATGTTACAGCCAGAGTAGAATAGTCACCATTTAATGCTAATTAATGCTGAAGATACTCACGATTAGAGCTGCTTGATGAATTTGGAGGAAAAAAAAACCCCTCCTTGTAAGGGGATCGAAAAACAAGCCCCCCCCCCAAGAAAAACTTTTAATTATGGAAAAGAAAACCACAATACTATTTCTATAGACCCCCAGAAGCATAAGACATATGATCCCCCTGCTATGAAGGCTGAAGAAAGCTCCATGCATATAGTTGTTAACACAGCCATGCATGACTTTGACCTTAGGTCCACATATGGCACAGACCAAACACATTTCTCAAATCCTCACAAAGGAGTGTTTGCCAAAAAGACAATAAAAGAATGCTCACCCATTGTAATCAGGGATCTCAATCCTCAATGTATGAGCACTAGGTGGTGCACCCCCTTGGGCAGAGTACTTCTCCTCCTTAACTGCAAAACGACTTGCCATAATGTCAGAGTTGTAAAGGCTTTCCGAAAATGCCACCGAATCACTTGAAGCTCGCCTATGCAAGCCCTTCTTATTAACTGTGGCCATGTCTCCATGATCAGGAGACTCCAGAATCTCCTCCAGCCACGAAGGTTGCACCTGTGGAAGATACCCAACAGAAGGAGTATGTTTGTGGTGATGGCTACTACCATCACGGATCGAGAAGCTGGATCTTTGATCATGCCAACATGCACACAATGGTGCATAAGCACATATAGTAATCCAGATAGCAAACACTACTACTATCGCAATCTTTGCTCGTGTTGGACAAAATCACCATCAACCCACAAATTACATCTCCAAGAAATTGTCAGTAAGCTATATAAAATGGTTTTGGCCTAGCATTTTTTCACAATGTGCTGAGGGTGGTAAAAGTTACAACAAAGATTGTACACTTGCCAAAGGTGCGTGCACATTTGCCATAATTGGAGGTGCACCTGCCAGAGGTGCACATTTGATTGCAATTATGTTGAGCCAAAACTATTTTCCTGAGCCAAACCGGCATGGTTTGGCTTTTCTTCATCCAATTTTAATGTGCATGATAACATGCTGATCATTACTAGAGATGCTTTTAGAACTATAATTGTTTGCATAACTGCTAGTTTGCATGTGTTGTTTACCTTGCCAATCAAGACTTCGTTGGTGAAGGGTCCATAAGTATCAGAGGTATCCAGCAAGGTAACACCCAACTACTCCATGGCATAACAAATGAGCTCCACAATCTCTTCTTCCGGCCTTACGGGTCCGTAGAAAGAAGACATCCCCATACAACCCAATCCCAAGCAGGAAACCTCCAGACCGTGAGAACCCAACTTCGTTCATGGCACTGGTTGCAACAACGCCATCACTCCCAACCCTAAAAAAAAACTCTCTATCTTGTAGGAATTTGTGTAGTGTCTATTTTTCTATCACCGTTGACAGATCCATGCAAAGAGATGGGGGAGAGCGAGCAGCAGGCAAAGAGACCCTAATTGGCATCCTTCTATTTTTAAATAGACGGATGGCGAGATGGATGAAATGTTCGTCCGGCTTAAATAGATTAATGACAAGATGGATGAAATGTCCGTCCAGTTGGATGACAAGATGGATTTAGGGGAAGCTTTTGTCTTCCTTTACTATATGTAATGAATCTAAACACAATATCCTTGCCTTGGTATACAAGAACGACAAACAATGGAACAAATGCGGTTTTTATCAATGTTGGCTAGGTATAAAAAATTATGTGAAAACCAAACAAAGTTTCAAGCCAATTCTTAGTTTGAATATTTCAGGTATCATATTGAATGATACCCTTTATGAAACCAGATTACAATTTTTTATGTAAAGTGAAAACCAAGCCTTTGAAACCTTGATCAAATGTATATTTATATTTTATTGAAACCCTAATAGGGTATTAAAAATATTCAAGGTCAAGGTTTTAGGGTTTAGAATTAACTAGGTTTTAAGTTTAAGGGTCGTTAGTTAGTAGGATTTAATGTTTAGTCAATGTTAGTAGTCAATTTAGGATTTAGTTAGGTTTAGGGTTTAACCAGTAAAAGACATTACTTTAGTGCAAGATGATATTAAAAAAAATGTTCCAACTTTTTTCTCTCATTGTGTTTTGTGTTTTTTTTGTTCTCTTCTTTGCTAGTTGTTTAAATTAGTTATTGTTGTCATTATTTGATGTTTTCTTTGCTCGATATTCTCATTCTTCCACTCCTTGTGTGATGTTCTTTGCTCAACATTCCTTGCTTGTCATTGTTACTAATCCTATTTTTGCTTGATGTTGTTGCTCTTCCTATCTTTGCTTGATGCTTTTGCTCCTCTTGTTTTTTATCAATGTTGTTGCTTTTCTTGTTGCTCCTCTTGTCCTTGTTCAATAGTTTTGCTCCTTTTGTCCTTGTTTGATGTGGCACTCATGCGCTACTTGCTCGACATTACTTTTCTTTTCTCCTTGCTCAATGTTCTCCCTTTTTTTTTTCTTTGTTCAACACTATTGCTCTTTTATTCCTTGTTCAACTCTACTATTCCTCTATCCTTGCTCGACGCTACTACTTTTCATTCCTTGGTCGATGTTGTGATTCTTGCGTTCTTTACTTGACGTTATTGCTCTTATGTTCATTGCTCGTCCCCAATGTGGTTTGCTCCCACTTAGGTATCTCTTTGCTATGTCATGATGTTGTTGCTCCTATGTTCCTTGTTTTTTGCGTGTGCTCTTCTTGTTCCAAATTGGTACTTTTCCCTTTATTTAATGTTAGGGTTTAAGTTTGAGAGGAGCTATCCAAATTCAACTTCTTCTAGCCTTGGAAAGTGAAGTCTTTTTTTTCCAATCTTTTGTTTCTTAATGAATTTTTTTATTATCCATGGTTCTTTAAGAAATTTTGGTTAACAATGTGTGTGTTTGGTGTGTGCAAGTTTATATATATATATATATATATATATATATATAAATAATTTTATTTTTAAAAGTAGAAAGTTAATATATGAAATAATAAAATGTATAATAATTGGTATGTGAAATCGCCTTTGAAAACTGATTGGTATAAGATGTGTGAGAATTGACGCTTTGAAAACCGAGAGGAATTTTTGGGGCAATTTTTGGGGCAATTTTTTTTGTTTTTTGGGGCAAATGTTTGAAACCCTACCTGGGTCTTTAAAAGATGAAAATAATTAAAAAAAAAGAGAAATGGGTCGGGTCTTTCAATACATTCTAATACCCAGACCCAACGGTTCTCAAAAAAAAAAACTAGAGAACCGCCTGACATTGGCTTCTACTGCCTTGGAAGCGTCCTGGGCAGTCCAAAAAAATTTGTGTGAAGTTTTGCACTCTTGCAAAATCTAAAAACGAGCTACCACCTTCTCAAAGGATTATTTTGGAAAAAATTCAAAAATCCCCTGAAAACTTTTTAAGGGTGCCCCCCAAAACAAATTCTTTATTTAGACTTTGTGATCCTATAGTAGTAGGGTTCCCAGTTTCCATCCATCTTGGGATTATACATCCATCCATCCATCCATCCTTTGGCTTACCTCCCCATTTCGCCAAAAAAAAAAGTGAGAATATTCTAGCACATTATTCTCAAATTTTCTGAAAAGAAATCACAAATTTTAGGGGTAAAATGCCCAAAAAAAAATCATCACATTTGGACTTTGTTTTCTTTTGTTTTTCTTTTCCAAGTATTGTCAGTAGGTCACATAATAATTATAAAATAATAAAATAATATATATATATAAGAATCTTGCCTAATTTTGAAGACCATTACAAACTCGTAGTCTAAATATGGTGACATATGATTATTTTCCCTAAAGATATGGCACCTTTTTCAAAAAAAAAATTCCAAAAGAAACCTTTGTACAATTTGCATTGGTGTTAAATCCTTCTTGGAATATTAGCCAACGAATGCAACATCACAATTTTTTTAAAAATCATTGCCTCTAAGTCCTCACATATTTAAAACTAAAACTATGATAGAATTTTGGTACATTTTAATGAGTTTTGGCCCAAATACCTTTCCAATATCAAGATCTTAAATTGCAAATGATTTGGTCTCTCAAATTGGCCTGTAAGTGATCAATAATCATCTTGACAATGTCTCAACCTTTCAAACCTTCGTAACTTTCAAGAAACGCATCTTCTGGTGTGCAATATGACTATGTGTTTGCTCACATTGAAACATTCTTTAATGCTTTAAAATCATTTGACTCAAATGTTTTTCAACCTTTAAAACTTCATTTAGATGATCAAAACTTTCTCTAAAATGCTAAATCCCCAAAGTGTGAGTGCAACTTGAAATATATATATATATATATCATTTTATAACACACTTCCTAATTTGTTTGAAATTATTTCTAACATGTTCACTTTGGCCTTTGTCATGTTGCAAACTTGCATTCAACTTGAAACTATCAATTTGGCTTTATTTCAAAAAGGTGAATTTTCATCATTCTTGAAAGTCAATCACAAGCCCAAGTTAGGGTTGTAACATATA
>Ga0116230_10007334_pt1 | contig 10891 bp, 8 predicted proteins | sample S1TSphfallax_3_FD_88678 | JGI IMG/M metagenome (GOLD analysis project Ga0116230, IMG submission 88678) | Host-associated microbial communities from peat moss isolated from Minnesota, USA - S1T2_Fd - Sphagnum fallax MG | ecosystem: Host-associated > Plants > Peat moss > Unclassified | place: USA...
AAAATACACCAACTATGCCACCTTTGTCATTATATGAAGTGACGTTGAAAAGTAAAGCAAATGCTACAAATAGTTTGTTACAAAAGGAATCTATTGTTGCATTGGTTCGAGTGGGTGGGATTGGGAAGACCACTTTGAGTAAAAAAATGTATCGTTTGTTCCACAACCAGTATGAAAAATGTAGTTTCTTAGAGGATGTGAAGTCAAAAGACATCAACAATGTAAAAGAAAAACTTCTACAAGATTTGTGTGATAGAAAATTACACAAGGATGAGGATATTGATGAATACCTTGATGAAATCAAGCAATGCATGATAACAAAGAAAGTTTTAGTGGTTGTGGATGATGTTGATATGTTGATAAAAAACTAATGTGACTACTTGAATTGTATCTTCAAAATCAATGGCTATTTAAAATGAAGGTTCCATCATTGTTGTGGCTGTCCATTAGTCATAAGGGCAAGTTATGTGGCAACATAACACAAAATGTCAACTCAAACATGGAGGCTAGATGTAAATATGATTTTCAAAGTGCAATTCAAGCTTCAACTTTCAAGGTTGTACATAAAACCATGAACAAATGAAGATTGCAAATTGTCAATGAACACTACATGATGGGAACAAATGAACACCACAAAATTGGAAAATTTTGGGGTTGATCAATGATTCAAATGAGAAAAAAGAATTGTTAGAATGAAGGGCTCGAAGGTTGTGTAGTGCGAAACATAGGTGTTTTAGGGGACACAGATTCATCAACGAGTTTTTCATCAAACAAAAAATTATTGCATTGAATAATATTGTGATATAATTGACCCTAATGATGTACTGTTTGTGTTGTGTTGGACATGAGATGGTGTATTGCTGGCAAAGAAAGGGGGGGGAAGAAGGATCCACCTTCAAATGGTTACTTCTCACAAGCTGCAGCAATTGTTGCTCTCAGTCCCCATCCTCTTGTTGTGCACTGGAAGAAATTCTGCTGCGCTGAGGTTCAGCCTTTCAAGAGGACAAGGTGATCCCTGTAAGCCTATTTGAAGTCAACAACACCAAACCACTACAGCCAAGTTTAGCCTTTCAAGAACACAGCATGATTGTTACAAGCATGCATAAAATCAAGAATGCTAACCACTACAGACAAAAGACAATTCACTGTCAACAACTCAAGTGCCAAATCTCACATTGAAGGGCTGAACCACAGGCATTAAGAAAACATTTGAGGTGCTGTCCACCTGTCACCAACTTCATGTTTCCATTGCAAACACCAACAGAGAATTAGTGGAAAAGTCCAGGACTGCAAAAGTTTTCCAAATGTGTGTATTCCAGCTGAAAATTCAAAAAAGATGGGGTGACCTATGAGCTTCAAAGTGCAGTCAACCGACAGACATGCTATGATATGAATCAAACCAGACCTACAAAACTGAATGACTTGCTCAAATGAGTGCAGCTCATGTAGACCAAGGTTTATTCCAGGTGCTGCAACAGCAGCTGCAAGCTAATGTTGTGCTTGCATATGGAGTTTGCACCATGAAGGTACATGCTCCGCAGAACTCTGAGCAAACACCAAAAACTTTGCCACAGCTGCTTTCCTATACTAAGACTAGGGGTGATGATGAATGGCTTGACCACCAATTTATGAGGCCTGGAAATCCTAGGCACCCAAATCCATGCTATTAAGTCATCACATCCTGTTCCTTCCCCACAATGCAACAGGCTCTCCTTGAAAACAGCAAATGTCAATGAATAATGGCTATCTGTGATCATCTCTGAGATTGGTGATGAGACACATCACCTTTCCCAGCTTGTCTAAATAATGGAGACTGCAAATTAAGCTATGCAAGCAAGAAGTGAAATATATCCCGCAAGGTGATGATGCCTTCCACTTGTCTGCTGCCTGCCTCAATACATATCAGTCGCCGAACTCCTGTATCCAGAATTCCAGAAAGTCATTAGCAACGAATGAGAGTACTGCATTGTACTTTGAAATCAGCATGCACATCTCTTTGTCAACAACCTACAATGACTGGATTTTCACAAAAAGGGATCCAGAGACTTTTCAGAGAACACTTTTAACATGCAAATAAGATTGCTGACTTCACAATTGCACTATATTCTGGTGGTCAACTCTACTGAAGCTCTAGCAAAAAGCTAACTGGGGAATGTGCACATTTGGGCAGTCCACTACACAGGGGGGTAAATAAAGTACCGGGCAGGGCTAGTCGCTCAATGACATATCGAAGGGAATCTGAACGCAGACACATCATGTAGCGACTACTGCTGCTGGATCCAGATCCTGTCCAATCCTGAGCAGCACCTATTTGTAGTGCCTGTCATCCATCCAATCCCAATGAATCTCAATCCTAATCTGAAATCAACTGGATAGTTTCTGCCAAAACTATCAAAGCACAAGGTGGACATTCTTAAGCAAGCCAACCATTGAGAAAGAGCTTCTGAAAAGTCTGAATGTAGAATATAAGGTAAACATAACTATGAGATTGCAGAATAAACTCTACAACAGTTGGGTGTGGATTAAGTGAAAATAATCTACTAAAATTATTGGTCAAACATTTATACAAAAATCTGCAAGTTTCTGTTCCATTTTTGAAAGTAACAGGAAGACTCAGTCATGATGTCAGCTAGCAATCAAGAGGCATGGCCAATGAAGAGAAGTCAATAGTATCCTCATTCATGCTGCAATGGGCTTGTGAGGGGTAAACATTTTAATTTGCTTCTGGAAGAAAAATAAGAACAAAGATATGCAAACCAAAAAAGTCACAACTGAAAATATCACAAGAGTGGCAAGACCTGATTGACAGTCAACTCATTGAGCTGTGGAAGCATATGTGTGCGGTCCCTTGCCAAAGCTGTGATGTCTCTGTTTACAGATGAGCACAGAAAGCACATCATGGACATCAGTCAATATGCAGCTATTGCTTGTAGGTCTCCAGTTCCTCACAAATCAGGTGGCAACATATGACTGAAGCGCAGACTATCCAATTTGCACCAAACCTATGATCTGCATCCCAGTACACTAAGTTTACACAGTTCACACATAGCTGTTCTCATAAGGCCCTCACCCTTGTGGCCATAGACCCCACGTCTATTCTTGGACAAAATTGGCAGAGGTGCAGTGGAAGAATGGGCGACCAAGCCAGCCACTAAAATAACCAGAGAGACCAACATTGACAAACACACACACACACACAAATATATGCTGGTGATTTCTCCTGTACCAGCAATATAGACCAACCTTGTGAGTGTCATTCACAAAGTATCAGATCATTCCCTTCATCATGAATAGCGGTGACTAGCTGCCATTACCCCCACTGACATTGTCAGCTCCATACAGTGGTGTAGCTCAGTGTATAAACTGCTCAGAATTTCAGGATGACACTAATACATGTCCTGAGTTTCTGTTGCATTTTCAGAAGCAAAGGGTAGCTAGCAGTCAAAAGACATAGCTCAAAAAATAACTCAACAGAATTCATTCAAGCTGCTTGTAGTGTACTCTGTGTATGATGGAAGCACAGCCACTGCTATGTAAATAAAGTGATGGGACCTCAGAAACTATATAAAATAGTGAAGATGGCTTGAGGGCACAAACCCATGGATTGGACATGTAACCACATTCTGTGGAGGGCACACACAGCCCACAACAAGCTGTGCACATTCTACTCAAGAGTACCACTTCACAGTGCATATGTCTGGAACCCAGCTACAAGGAAAGATATTTTCTGAGGATTGCACATCACTGAGTTTAGACAATTTAAATCCAAAGTTAGAAGCCTGGCATCCCTCCAAAGGGAACTCTGATACACCAGATAGAACTGCTCAGAGCACTAGCTTTATCTTTCTAGCATGTTTAGAGATGGATTTAACACTTCACTGCACAGAAGCAAAGGATCACAAAGATGACAAGAAAGAATGCTCTGAGCTTGCAGCAACTTCTAGCACACCTGCTCTAACTCAATGCTGATGGTAGATATTTCTGCTCCTACTGCAGTAAGAGAAAGATACATAACACTTAGGCACAGTCAAATAGGAGGACAGCTACCTGCGGGCATACACATCTTGAAACACACCATTCTCGTCAACAATAGGAAGCGCACTCACCCTAGCTGCAGAGTACCACACAACGGATTTAGTTTCTTCCCAATTGATCATATCTATAACATTGCAGAACAAATCCCACAAATAACACTTTGGAGGTCGCAATTAGGTCAGTTCCAGCCCAAGACAAATGCAAAAAAAGGAGTGCAGTCCTAACATTGCGAGTCTCACAAAGTATGCCAGTCATTCATATGCTTCTAATTCTTTGCGACCCTTGGTGCTAAAATAAGCTCTAAAACTAGAACCGCAACTATCTACTGACAAACCTTCAATGAGAACTGCAAGTGCTTGACTGAGGCGTTCATCCCCACGAAGGATTCGAAGGGCTCGACTGCCTAGCTCTGCAATCCCAGGAACCCAAGTGCCTACGCGTAGTGTACCAATAGGCTGAGACAAAAGAGGAACAGAGGCTGGTACATGGCGAAAATGTCTGCATATACCTGCACTTGCTTTCACACAATTATAAGTCAATGACTTCATCTGTCTCCACTTTGAGAGTTCCAGATCAAACAGTAACTTGTGAACAGAACTACAATATAGATTTATTCAACCAATATTTAAAGACATTAGTCTCCCACAGATACACTACTTGAGACAATGGAGGAAGGCAGCAAATTGCATGGAGCATACATTTCAGTACATCAGAAAGGCAAGCCAGATGTAAGAGCTCAGGCACCAAGGCATGAGCTGGATAGTATAAAATTGGCAGCTGTGCTATGTCTCGACTCAGGAGCTCATCAACCACATGCCTCAGAGTGTCATCCGGTCCCACCTGCCATCACTTTTCTGCTTAGGTCACATTCCTCTATTCACTTTTGCTCACCCATCTCTTGTCCCACAACATTTAACATAATACTTGAAGTCCACTCTCGTGCTTTATGAAACTACTCCCCATAGACCTGCAGATTTGATTAGCTGCGAGATATTGGCAAGCATTATCTGGAAATGCTCTTGGAAAAAACTCAATTGTAATCTTGTGGCTATAATGACATTGTCAGTTTGGACATGACAACACACATGCATATCAGAGAGGAAAAAACATAACACTGCTGCAACCTTGTGGCCTAACTGTGCAAGCAGATTTCCAGTGTGAGAAAACCAGAGTTAAAGGCCTAAATCAGAATTGTGATCCTGGCTCTGAACCAGTGAACTAGAACAATAGCAGACAAATACACTCACAGAGACAAGAGAGTGTCGAGTAGTTGCAACAAGGCCCTGCTTCTCCTCCTTCCATTCTGCAATTGTATGTGTTTCCAACTCCTCTTCAGGGAATACAGCTCCATTGCTCTCCAGCTATTTCCCATCCCCACAACCACCTTTGCTTTCACCAAACATGCACCCTAGATACCATATGGACATGCAAAGCCTGCTATAAGTCATGCATTCAAGTATTCCTCCTAGAGTGAAAAATGCCTACATAACATGGATCTGCAGATCCCAGGAAGATGGCAAAAGCAACATATCCTTCTCATGCAGCAGGGAGAATGGTGAGACTATCAGACACAAAAACCTGCTGTAATATAGTGATGAAGTCAGAGGCTGTGAGCATGCCAACAAACTGCTGGGCTGCTGCATCCCATAGTGGGGCTGCAGGTATTCCCTGCAAAATTCACCCACAAGATGATGAACAATTTCAAAGTCACAGTACTGCCAACAAAATGGTGAGAACGTCAGCACGCATACTCTACCTTATGACCTAACAAAGGTGTGATGGACAATTGTAGGAGCACAGTCAAGAAACCTAGTGGAATGAAATGGAACTGCAGAAATTGCTGGTACCTGTTCATATAGTGCATGAAAGGCTTGCTTGACAGGTAAAGTCACATCCAATGCAACAACCTGGCCACACAACAGGCTTTCTGTCAGAACTCATAGTTTGCAACTGAGGCAATCACTCCCAACAAAAAGCTAAACTGAATCTTATCCACAGCTCCCTTTGACACTCACCCTCTATTCTTTATCTCTGTGATCTGGTCATCAACATGGGATAACCCCAACAGAATGGGTGGAAGAGAGAGCTAAACACACCTTGCCAGATTCTGGCAACAATTCATAGGCTGAGTGATTAAGCAAGAAGTCCATTATATTCTTTTTTGAGGCCTCTGCCTCTGCAGCAGTGACAATAGTGGCACCAGATTCTGCCATCAGAGCTCTACTAAGATGATGTTGCTGCTGTTGTTGTTGATGATGGTTGTGGTGATGATGATGCTCCTCTGCTCCTGATCCCTGCATCAGTGATTCATCACAGGATGTGCATAAATTAGAAGCAATCTCACAGATGCAAACCCTGGAGATAGTATTGAACAAATGCATATATACAGGCTACCCAAGCTTATAGATGCGGAAAGGCATTGTGGTAGTATCAGGTTCAAAGACAGAATAGTACAATGTGGTGGAGCATATCATGGTCAACATCCATTGTGGCACCTAGAGTAACAGGGTCAGAAGTGGGAGGGAGTATATGGTGGGGCTGCTTGGTGACCAGTAGCCAGTTGTTAACATTGCCATTTGTGTCCACCATGTGTGCCTGCTGCTCATCATGTCTCCATTCCCCATCTACAATAAACTTGTACTGCACCATTCCCCAAATTCACTTAGTGTTCAAAAAAATCTTAGTAAACATTTGAACTGCTGGACACAAAAATACACTCTAGCAGTGCGGTGTTGAAGAATCATTGCAGACAGAGTCCAAAAAATGATGGCCATACCTGGTGATAACCTGGAGAAAGGCTGCATATAACCTGGAACACAGATGATGACCCTTCAACTGGTGACAAGGGCAATGTCTCCTGCCATCTGTATTCCCCAAACCTGACCCAATGAATTTGTGCCATAGGAACATCCAGCACATTCATTGCCATTCCAACTAATGAATTAAAGATCCAGCTCTATCAGTTCAGGAAGGATCATCACAATTCAATCCAACAACCCTAAGGCCAAATCAACAAGCAAGAGGCCACCAACAGCTCCAATGCACAGCTGCAACAATCACTGAAGTGTGACAGCAACATCTTAGCCAATATAGTTGCCATGTTGTTGGCTAAAATGTTCCTTCTCTGGGGGGTAGATGAACTATCATGCACAACAATTTTGATATCCAATCAACCCATAATGAATTTTCCACACTTTCCACATCTTCTGGTCCTGTGACCAATTGAAAAAGGACGAAGTTGGGCACTGCTGCCCTCAACATCCGGTACGGATACTATCTTCTTGACATTCAAACTCCTTTGAACAGATTTGGTCTTGCAGTTGTTGTCTTGGCTAAAGTTTGGCACTTCTGCTATCACCCTCCAGAATAAGTGTTTATCTTCTTGATTTTAACTTCCTTCATAAGCTTCTGATATGCTGTCATTTTCTTGTTGTGTGTTGTTAGATCTTCTCACATTCTGGTGATTGAGCTGTGGCCTATGTATGCAGGGGGAAAGTGGGTGGGGTGGGGGGGGAGCTTCCGTGATCAGAAAGCACACAGGAGTGACAGAATGCATCGAAGCTAAAGAATATTCCCAGGGTGCCAGAAACCAGAGCCCTAGAGCCCAAAAATAGATCGAACTATAAAGAATGATGAAAAGCTCTTAGCATCTACTCCTTCATATCTGAAAACAATGCGATGCTGTTTGCACAAAGGAAGAACTAGGAGCAATCCCTAACCTTTTGTTCCCTCCAAGAAGTATGTAAAAAAAGAGACTGATTCCAAGAAGCCAAAAAGAAGATGAATTTTTTTTAAAAAAAACCTTGTGAAGTCGCCACAAAGATAAACGCGTCGACCACCATGAGGCCATACGAAGCGAGTAGGCACTAGCCCTGTTGTTACCACACCTGCTCCTGATGAGCCCTCACCGAACATCTGCATCCAGCTCCTCCCCCTACCCCCCCTCCCCTTCCCACCCCTCCTCCGGAGCGCAAGTACCCAAAGCTCCGCACACACTCATAGACACGCACTCTCTCTCTCCCCCTCCACCACCACCTCCCACTCAATCCCTGTCTAACATGGGCTTCTCTTCTCACAGCCCTAAACACATTACCCTTCAAACCCGACTACCCTCCTCCACCCCCTCGTCCCTTTCCCTTTCAACTCCTTAATGACTCCCTCTTCAACCGCAAAGCGAATCTTCAAGCTCGTATAACCTTTTTCCGAATCCAAGCTCTTTCTCCTCCTCACATATCCATCTATTCTTCCCAGAACCAAACCAAACCAAACCAAGAAACAAAAAAAGCCCCCCTAACAACAAGACACAAACACAACGCCCAAAAAAAAAAGACAAAAACTCGCAAGAGACTGCCTTATGTACGTCTCTTTCTCTCTCTCTCTCTCCTTCTCTCTCACTTTCTCCACAGCTCACGGCGTGCTTTGAAAAAGCACTCAAAAGACTCCCCAACTTCGAACTCCGACTGATCCGTCGACCACCGCAAACAGAAAAACCAATTTTGGATGCCAAAACCAGCGACGATCTTGTGCAACAAAATCCGCGAAGCGCAAAAACAACCCAAAAAAAAAAAAAAAAAAAAAAAGGAAAAAAAAAAACACTCCAAACCCTAACGTGTGTGGCCTTCACTTTTCGTTTCTTCTTCGGCTTCGCAAAAGCCTAGTATATAGACACCTAGACCCCCCTAGGCAAAACCCTAGATCCCTACCCCCCTACTAGACATGGGGCAAAGTAGGTAGTCTACAAAAGCTAAATATAGGGTACTAGGTTCAATTTTTAAACCCTTGTACTAGTCTAGTGTACCGGACACTAGGTATCTAGACCCTACTCTACCTAATCAGATAACAACTTCAGAAAATATACGTATATTGCTACTTGTTACTAAGTACATTTACCTAGAGTTCTTGTACAATTTACCTCTACTTCATGTACATACGGCGTAGAATAAAATTTATACACCATGCATGGCTTAGCGCAGCAGAGTTGTACTAATACTACTGTACTACTACTTCTTTTTTTAAAAATACGGCGTATAAATTTATTTTATACGCCTTGATTTTACCGTAGACATTTTGTACTCTAGATGCCTATTTCGTAGGCGTGACGGCATACGTGTAGTATTTTATACGGTGCTCAGTCTACGGAAGCACGCACGTGTTATCACGCAAATAGAGGAGGTTAAGTAGTTTACTTAGTTACCACTACTTTCCTAGGGTAGTTAATTGTGGTAAATTAAAAAATAAGAATTTTTTAACCGTGGCATTTAAAGTTTTGTTTGACCTTGGAAACAGCAGTAGTAATAAAATGAAGTAAATAAAGTAAATGGAGTTGTTACGTTAAGCAAAAGTCAAGTAAAAATTAAAAAAAGTGAAAGTAACTTAAGGTAAATAAGTTAAGTCTAAGTAAGTAAGTTAAGTAAGTAAGTAAGTAGTGTGAGCCTAGAAGACTTTTGCACAGTCTTTCAAGGGCTCACAAATTTACACGTCGATTATCACTAATTATTTAATTACTGAGGGAAAAAAAAAATTTGCATTAAGGGTGGTGACTGAGTTAAGCCTTTTTTTGTTTACATAAATAAATAAATAAATAAATAAGTAAAATTCTCTGAGGAACTGAAATAAATAGTTAATAATTAATAAATATTAATTTTATTATTAATTAATAATAATAATAATTATTAATTTATTATTATAGTGTGTGTAAGATCTGTAACAGTTTTGTATTTTGTTTGTGGAATTGGATTGGTTGCATGATCTGCATGAAATTGTTTTTATTTGTGGATTGGGCCCTGATTGTGTGGGTCCTGAAGCCCCCGTGAGCCAAAAAAGGAAGAAGGGAAAATGAAAAAAACACGGAGGGGAGGGGGCGGGGGGTGTATGGGGGCGGACGGGACTTGGTGTATTTGTGTGTTTTGTTCGATTGATTGTCGATGGCTTTTTTTTCTTCCCATCATTATATTGAAAAGTCGAAACATTCGGATTCCGTTCATTTGCCATTGGCGAGCGGGCGGGCGGCGAAAGGAACAAACAAGGAAAAACCCCCAAAATCTTCGGATTCTCACACTTGCAAAGCTCTCAAGACCACCCCCCCCACCCTCCACCCCCCTCTTCCAATTACACTACCCAAATTCTAAAAACCCTAAGAATTTTTTTAAAAATTAAAAAAATAAATTATTACCTTTGTATGTCCTGGAGTTATAATATTAATTTACTAATATACAGATGGTGTTGAATAGGCTTGTGTACGGGTGTGAAGATTTTTTTTTTTTGGGGCCAATGAAATTGCTGCATTTGATGGTTTGAATTTGTTTTCTTAGTTATCTCGAGTTTCAATCTTTAGGTAATAACTATTTACAAGAGGCCTCCGTGGTGATCCCCGGGACTTGCATTGGCATCCCATTTATGTATATTATTTTCAGAGAAATTCTCCGGTTGTGGCCGAGTGTGGACCCATCCGTTTATTTTGAGGGGTTATGTTTTGCATAAGTAAATGGCCTTTAAATTTAAGGCCCATGGTTTAGATTGATTGCAATTAATACTAAAATGTAACCTAAACAGAAGTTTCTAGTAGTTTATTATGCACTTGAAAGAGTCAAAAAGACAATTTTAGATTTTTTTAGATTTTTTTAGATTTTTAGATTAAGATTCATTTGTGAAAAGGGCCAAAATGTGCCTCCACCTTAAAAGCCATAGGGGCCCATCAAATAATAATAATAATAATAATAATAATAAGTGTGTACATGGCTATGTCAAATCCCTTTGAAGAAGTCATCAAACATGGTTTTGGATGGCTAAAACTTAACTATGAGTATAAGGGTTTGTTTGCACCTCAAGCACAAATGCTAGATTTCCGCAACAATAG
>Ga0116230_10007336_pt1 | contig 10891 bp, 8 predicted proteins | sample S1TSphfallax_3_FD_88678 | JGI IMG/M metagenome (GOLD analysis project Ga0116230, IMG submission 88678) | Host-associated microbial communities from peat moss isolated from Minnesota, USA - S1T2_Fd - Sphagnum fallax MG | ecosystem: Host-associated > Plants > Peat moss > Unclassified | place: USA...
ACGCGGAACGCCTGTCAATATGGGCGAGGCGGTGGGTGTCATCGCCGCGCAGTCGATCGGTGAGCCGGGCACGCAGCTCACGATGCGTACCTTCCACATCGGCGGCGCGGCGCAGATCGCGGATTCATCGTTCCTTGAATCCAATTTCGAGGGCACGGTAAGAATTCGCAACCGGCATCTCTCGCGCAATACGGATGGCGACTTGATGGTGATGGCGCGCAACGTCGCGGTCGTCATCGAAGGGCCAGACGGCACGGAACGCGCGGTGCATCGCGTCCAATATGGCGCGCGGATGAAGGTCGATGAGGGCGATAAGATCAAGCGCGGCCAGCGTATTGCTGAATGGGACCCTTATACAAGGCCGATCATGACGGAAGTCGATGGCACGATCGGTTTCGAGGATCTTGTCGAAGGCTCCTCCATGACGGAGACGATCGACGAAGCAACCGGTATCGCCAAGCGTATGGTTATCGACTATCGCCTCAATCAGCGGTCCGCGACGTTGAAGCCCGCCATCGTGATCAAGGGCAAGGACGGAAAGATCCTGAAGCTCGCGCGTGGCGGCGAGGCCCGCTACACGCTGCCGGTCGATTCCATCATCGGTGTCGATCCGGACGGGTTGGTGCAGGCTGGCGACATCATCGCGCGTATCTCGCTGGAATCGGCGAAGACGAAAGACATCACTGGCGGTTTGCCGCGTGTCGCGGAGCTCTTCGAAGCGCGGCGTCCGAAGGACCATGCGATCATTGCGGAAGCTTCCGGCACGGTGCAATTCGGCCGTGACTATAAAAACAAGACGCGTATCTCCATCGTGCCCAACGAAGAAGGTGCCGAGCCGATCGAATATCTGATCCCGAAAGGCAAGCATATCCATCTTCAGGATGGAGATATCGTCGAGAAGGGCGATTACATCGTCGATGGCAATCCGGCGCCGCACGACATTCTAGCGATCAAAGGCGTGGAAGAGCTGGCTGCCTACCTCGTCAATGAAATCCAGCAGGTCTACCGGCTGCAGGGTGTCGGCATTAACGATAAGCATATCGAAGTAATCGTCCGCCAGATGTTGCAGAAGGTCGATATCACCGATCCAGGCGATACCGAATTTCTTATCGGCGAACAGGTCGATCAGATGGAGCTCGAAGAGGCCAATGCCAAATGTGTCGAAGAAGGGCTTAAGCCCGGCGCCGGCACACCGGTTCTGCTTGGCATCACGAAAGCGTCGTTGCAGACGCGCTCCTTCATTTCGGCTGCGTCCTTCCAGGAAACGACCCGCGTCCTCACCGAAGCGGCCGTCAACGGCAAGGCTGATACGCTCGAAGGGCTCAAGGAAAATGTCATTGTCGGCCGGTTGATCCCGGCAGGTACGGGTGCGGCTATGGCGAAATTGCGCCGCGTCGCAGCCATGCGCGATGAATTGATCCTTGCGCAGAAGGCGGGCGGAGAGGCACCGGCTGCGCCTGTGCCGCTGCTGCCCCAGCCTTCCAAGGCAAACCGGGCACCCGCGAAACCATAAATGCCCAAAAACTAAGCGGGGTCGTTTCCCACGTCCATCGGATTTATCCGATGACAGAGAAACGGCCCTTTTCTATGCTTGGAGATTGCTAGACTGGTTGTTACACTTGCATTTTATGCCTTCGAAGCGGGCAGGGCTGCCCTTCAAAGGTCATGGAGTAGCAGGTGGGAACAACGGATCGGACCGGCGCCATAGCAGCGCGGTCTGCTATCAAAAACAAATCTCCCGTTGTAGATACGTGGCGAGATAGCGTCCCTGCCGGGCGCATTCCCAATGGCAAGGGCCATATGAATTTCGGGCCACGTCCAGCGGATTATTCCGTTAAATCGTCTCATGCGCCGCATGACGGTCAGATTTATGCCGCGCTGGATCTCGGTACCAATAATTGCCGGCTGCTTGTGGCGAGGCCTGAGACGCGCGACAGCGAGCGTGGGGCATTCCGGATTGTCGATTCCTTCTCGCGCATCGTTCGTCTTGGCGAAGGCCTGTCGCATAGCGGGCGGCTCTGCGATGCCGCGATTGAGCGGACTTTGGGCGCACTCGAGGTGTGCCGCGATAAAATGAATGCGCGCTGCGTCACAAGGGCGAGGCTGATTGCGACAGAAGCATGCCGCGCGGCGCAAAACGGGACTGAATTTCTGGAAAAAGTCCGCGATTGCACGGGCCTCACGCTGGAGATCGTCGATCGTGAAACCGAGGCGCATTTGGCGGCCGCGGGCTGTGCGTCCTTGGCAGATGAGGCGGCGGAAAGTGTCGTCTTGTTCGATATCGGCGGCGGCTCTTCGGAAATCGTCTGGTTAGGCCGCCCCGGACATGACGGCGTAAAATCAGCCGCGCAGCCGGACGAGCTTTTGCAGCGTGATCGGGTCCGTTTCTGGGTTTCGCTCAAATTGGGTGTCGTGTCGCTCGCCGAGAAATTCGGCGGCACGCATGTCTCTGACACCACGTTCGAGGCCATGGTCGAGCATGTCTCCGGGCAGCTCGCGCATTTCGTTGCGATGGCGCAGTCAGAACATAGGTGCGGGCGTTTTCACCTTTTGGGAACGTCCGGCACTGTGACGACTGTCGCCGGTGTCTATCTGGGGCTCGCGCGCTACGACCGGCGCCGCGTCGACGGGCTTTGGATGGTGAGCGAAGATGTCGATCATGCGATCGCGCAGCTTCGTCATATGTCCTATGAGCAGCGCGCTGCCAATGGCTGCATCGGTCCCGAGCGCGCCGATCTGGTGCTGGCCGGCTGCGCGATTCTGGAGGCGATCCGGCGGGCATTTCCAGCTGAGCGCTTGCGCATTGCCGATCGCGGCCTGCGCGAGGGTATTTTGATGCAATTGATGAGCGCCGATCAGGCCTGGCCGCGGCCTGCCGCATGAGTCCCGTCAAATCATCGTCCGGCCGCGAAGGCGGACGCTCGCTCAAAACCCATGTGAAGACCGCCCGTAAGCGGACCTTATCCTCGACCCTATGGCTCGAGCGGCAGCTTAACGATCCTTATGTCACAAGGGCCAAACTCGAAGGCTATCGATCGCGCGCGGCTTTCAAATTGATCGAAATCGACGAGCGCTATCATATCTTTCATCCGGGTCAGAAGGTTGTCGATTTAGGCGCCGCGCCTGGCGGCTGGTCGCAAGTCGCGGCGCATAAGACCGGCAGCCGTGACGGACATGGCCGTGTGATCGGCATCGACCTCTTGGACATCGCGCCTTTGCCGGGTGTCGAATTCAAAGTGATGGATTTTCTCGACGACGCGGTGCCGCGGCAGCTCAAAGATTGGCTCGGCGGCAAAGCCGACATCGTCCTCTCCGATATGGCGGCCAATACGACCGGTCATCGCATGACCGATCATTTGCGGATCGTCGGTCTTGTCGAACTCGCGGTTGAGTTCGCCTGCGAGGTTTTGGCGCCGGGAGGCAGCTTTCTCGCCAAAGTGTTTCAGGGCGGCACGGAAGGCTCCGTGCTCGCGCGCTTAAAGCGCGATTTTGCCACCGTGCGGCATGTTAAACCCAAAGCGAGCAGGGCGGGTTCCGCCGAGCTTTATGTCTTGGCGAGCGGCTTTCGCGGAGATGCGGCGGCTTGATCGGCGAGTGCATCGATTGCTTCCGCGGGAGCGGCGGCGCCACGCGATAAATCCGATCCTGCATCTTCCGGCAGGCCTATAAAGGAGCCGATGGCGCTTACCAAAATTAGCGCCATCACCAAGAAGGCCCATTGGAAATCGGCGATGCCGAGATTGCCGCCGTGAAACCAGCGCAAGGTTTGCAAAACGCTCGCCCCGATTGCGACACCTATGCTTAGAGATAATTGCTGTACGACCGAGGAGAAACTTGTCGCCCGGCTCATGACAGCGGATTCGATATCCGCATAAGCCAGCGCATTGACGCTGGTAAATTCAAGCGATCGAAAAAAGCCGCCAATCAACAAAATGGCCATCATCAAAAGAGTGGGCGTGGCTGGCGTAAAAAACCCGATGACGCCCAGCATCAGCGCGCTCAGCAAAGTGTCGTAAATCAGCACGCGCCGAAACCCGAAGGCTGCCAGAATGGCGGGTGCCGTCGTTTTCATCGCCATGGCACCGGCCGAAGAGACGAAGGTCGTAAGGCCGGATTGAAAAGCGTCGAGTCCAAAGCCCAATTGCAGCATCAAAGGCAAAAGAAAGGGAATGGAGCCGGTCGCGATTCGAAACAGTGAACCGCCGCCGACAGCGGCGCGGAAGGTGCGTATCTTGAGGAGATTGAGATCGAGAATCGGATGCGCCGTCCGCCGCGCATGCCAAATGTAAAGGCCAAGCGAACAAAACCCGAAAAACACCATCAGACCGACGATGGTGCCGGGTATGAAATTCCGTCCTGCGACGCTCAGACCGAAGATGAGCAGCGATAAGCCGATGCCTGAAAGCAGAAATCCGCGCAGGTCCAAGGGCCAAACCTGGGTTTCGCGGATATCTTCGATGAAGATCGTCGCAAGCGCGATGCCGATGGCGCCGATCGGGACATTGATCCAGAAGATCCAGCGCCAATGAAAATAGGTTGTGATGAAGCCGCCGAGCGGCGGACCGATGACGGGGCCGATCAAGGCTGGCAGGGTCAGATAGGCGAGCGCCCGCACGAGATCGGGCCGTGCCACGGAACGCAGCAGCACCAGGCGTCCCACAGGCACCATCATGGCACCGCCGAGCCCTTGCAGCACACGCGCCAGCACGAACTCGCTCAGAGAGCTCGACAGGCCGCATGCAATCGAACCAAGCGTGAAAACCAATATGGCCAGCCGGAAGACCCTTCGCGCCCCGAATTTATCCGCGGCCCAGCCGCTGGCCGGGATAAAAATAGCGAGCGAGAGAAGATAAGACGTTAGCGCCAGTTTCAGGGAAATCGGGTCTTCGTGCAGATCGATTGCGATCGCGGGCAGGGAGGTCGAAATCACCGTCCCGTCGAGGTTTTCCATGAATAAGGCGCAGGCGACGATCAAAGCCGTGAGCATATAGCGGGGCAGGTGCGTTCTCCGGCTGCAATTTGTCTTTTATTACCGATTTAGGGCATCGGGCTTGAAAGTGCATCTTCCCGTTAAAAAAACCGCGCGGATAGGAGCTATTGTCATGTCCGCGCAGGTAAAACCGTGCATCGTTCATATATCGAGTGAGGTCTTCCCTTTGCGCGATTGAACAAGCGTGCTATGAGCCGCTGCCAACTTCGGGCCATGGGTCTTTCCCGGTCTCTGTTGCATGAAGGCGCCGCGCTTTCACTTCTCAAGACGCCTCAAAGCAAAGCGTCGAAATGGAGTTGGCCTATGAACCGCATCTCGCGTCCCTTGCTGACCGAGGCCTTGACATTCGATGATGTGTTGCTCGTACCGGGTCATTCCGAGGTACTGCCGGGCGCCGTCGATCTCAAAACGAAGCTGACGAATTCGATCAGCCTGAATCTGCCGATTATTTCCTCGGCCATGGATACGGTGACGGAAGCCCGTCTCTCGATTGCCATGGCGCAAGCAGGCGGCATCGGTGTCATCCACAGGAACATGGACCCTGAGGAACAGGCTGAGGAGGTGCGGAAGGTCAAGCGCTATGAAAGCGGCATGGTCGTCGATCCGATCACGATCTATCCCGACGAAACCCTCGCCGACGCTTTGGCCATCATGCGGCATCATGGCATTTCCGGTATTCCGGTCGTCGAACGCGGGACCAATGGCAAATCCGGGCGGCTCTGCGGCATCCTGACCAATCGCGATGTGCGTTTCGCCGATAATCCGGGCGAACCGGTGTCCGAATTGATGACGAAGAAACTCATCACCGTGCGCGAAGGCGTTTCGCAGGATGAAGCACGCAGGCTTTTGCATCAGCACCGGCTTGAGAAGCTGCTTGTCGTCGATGACGATTTTCGCTGCGTCGGTCTCGTCACTGTCAAGGACATGGACAAAGCAATCCTGCATCCTTTCGCGTGCAAGGATGCCGAGGGGCGCTTGCGCGTCGCGGCTGCCTCGACGGTCGGCGACAAGGGCTACAATCGCGCCTTGATGCTGATCGATGCTGGCGTCGATTGCATTGTCGTCGATACCGCGCATGGGCATTCGCAGGCCGTGCTCGATCAGGTGGCGCGGTTGAAACGCGCCTCCAACAAAGTGGCGCTGATCGCCGGCAATGTCGCGACCGCCGATGGCACGAAGGCGCTTATCGACGCGGGTGCCGATGCGATCAAGGTGGGCATTGGGCCGGGTTCGATCTGCACGACGCGTATTGTCGCGGGCGTCGGCGTTCCGCAACTCACCGCCATTTTGGATTGCGCCGAAGCGGCCCGGCAGCAGAACGTGCCGATCATCGCCGATGGCGGGATTAAATATTCGGGCGATCTCGCCAAGGCAATCGCAGCTGGCGCCGATAGCGTCATGGTGGGCTCCTTGCTCGCTGGCACGGATGAGGCCCCTGGTGAAGTTTATCTCTACCAAGGCCGCTCGTTCAAATCCTATCGCGGAATGGGTTCGGTCAGTGCCATGGCGCGCGGATCGGCGGACCGTTACTTCCAGCAAGACATCAAGGATAGTTTGAAGCTGGTGCCGGAAGGCATCGAGGGACAGGTGCCTTATCGCGGACCCGCCGCGCCGATCCTGCATCAACTCGGCGGCGGGCTGCGCGCTGCGATGGGCTATGTCGGCGCGCCGACGATCGCCGAGTTTCAAACGCGCGCTGGTTTCGTGCGCATCTCGGCGGCGGGCCTGCGGGAAAGCCATGTGCACGATGTGGCGATCACGCGTGAGAGCCCAAACTACCCGACGGGCGTATAATCTATGACCATCCCTTCGATCCTTCTGCCTGTTTTCATTCTTGTGCTGCTGCTGTTCTTTATTCTTGGCTGGACTGTTAAAGAGCGCATGTCAGGCATTAGGAGCGGCCAAGTGAAGCCGGAGAGCGTCGCTTTGAGCAAGGACGCTTGGCAGCCGAAAGCCAAGCAGGTCGGCAATTGCCTACAAAACCAATTCGAGCTGCCGCCGCTTTTTTACGTCTTGGTGATCCTCGCGATCATGTTGCATAAAGCCGATTATACATTCGTCATCATGGAATGGATTTTCGTCTTGTCGCGGCTTGGCCATGCTTTTGTGTTTACGACATCCAATCATCCCGGCACGCGCGGTGTTGCTTTCCTTATCGGCGCACTGACGCTCGTTTTGATGTGGGGGATTTTCGCGATCCGCGTTCTTCTGTCACCTGCGTTTGGAACCATATGACGCCGGGAGGCCGCATAGCCGCCGCGATCGAAGTGCTCGACGAGATCGAACAACGCCATAGGCCGGCATCGGATGCCTTGAAGGATTGGGGTCTTTCGCATCGTTTCGCCGGATCGAAGGATCGCGTCGCGATCGGCTCATTCGTTTTCGATGCCCTGCGGTGCAAAGCTTCATCCGCCTGGATCATGGGCGAAGAGACATCTCGTGCGATCGTGCTCGGCAGCTTGCGGCAGATCCGGCAGTTGGATCTGCCTGGGATCATGATGCTTTGTTCAGGCGAAGGACATGCGCCTGCGCCTCTGAGCGCGGCCGAACAGAAGGCGCTTGCCGAAGGCACGCTCGATAGCGCGCCGCCGCATGTTTTGGGTGATTTTCCCGATTGGATGACGGCGGCGCTTGGCGAGGATGCCGTGGCGCTGGGCCGCGCTCTGGCGGAACGCGCGCCGGTCGATCTGCGGGTTAACCGTTTAAAAGCCACGCGGCCAAGAGCTTTGGCCGCCTTGGCGCATTTGCACGCGGAGCCGACGCCTTTATCGCCCGATGGCATCCGTTTGCCGTTTTTGCCGGATGGCCGCGGTCCGGCGCTTTCAGCCGAGCCCGCCTATGTCAAAGGCCTTGTCGAAGTTCAGGACGAGGGCTCGCAGCTCGCGGCGCTCTTATCCAATGCGCAGCCGGGCGAGCAGGTTTTGGATCTGTGCGCGGGCGGCGGCGGCAAGACGCTGGCGCTCGCCGCCTTGATGCAGAACAAAGGGCAGATCTACGCCAGCGATAGCGACGGCAGACGCTTGATGCCGATCTACAAGCGGCTTGAACGGGCAGGCGCGCGCAATGTCCAGGTACGCCCGCCCAAGCGGGGCGGCGAGACGGACGCGCTGGCGGATCTTAAAGGGCGGTGCGATCTCGTCCTCGCCGATGCGCCTTGCTCGGGCACGGGCACGTGGCGGCGAAATCCCGATGCCAAATGGCGCATCAGGCCGTCCTCGCTGGAGCATCATAGGATCGAGCAGGCGGAGGTGCTGGAGAGCGCGCTATCTTACCTCACTCCAAAGGGCAGACTGCTCTACATCACCTGTTCACTGTTGCGCGATGAAAACGAGACGCAGATCGAGCGCTTTTTGAGCTTGCACCCAGAACTGGAATGCCTGGACGCCGCTGTCATGGCGGCACATGCCGGTCTGCCGCTTCTCGCCGAATTCGCATCGCCCTCAGGCTTGGGCCTGCGACTCTCGCCCTTGGCTGGCGGCACAGATGGATTTTATATTGCGTGTCTCAAGCATCGCGCGCCTTGACGCCAAAGCGTCCCATTGCGAGGTCAGCGTGAAATTGATGCTGTCGAGGGTCGCGGCGACATTCCGCAGCAGGCTTTGCCAGACATCGGGCGCGGGCGCCGCGGGCTCATCGAGTCCTTCTGCGAATAGCCGGGGGAGATCGTTCAGGCGGACGCGGATCTTTCCGCCATTGGCGGATTGTGCGGGAATGAATAAAAACGCGGTCATATCCGCCTGCTGTTTGGTTGAGACGGTTTGACCTTACGCTCGGGGAGTTGCAGCCTCTTCAAACAATTCGTTCGAATGCTGGTTAAAATCCGTTCGCCATCAATCTCGCAGCCATCGATCTCGTACTAAAAAGGATGACAGGAATGGCGGAGGCCGATCTACATCGAGATGCGATCGAAACCCATGACAAAGTGCTGATCGTCGATTTCGGCTCGCAGGTCACGCAATTGATCGCACGCCGCGTGCGTGAAGCCGGTGTCTATTGCGAGCTGGCACCTTTTCAAAATGCCGAACAGGCTTTCCAAACCCTGAAGCCGAAAGCCGTGATTTTATCGGGCGGCCCTGCTTCGGTACTTGAAGCGGGCTCGCCGCGTGTGCCCGATGCGATCTTCGCCGCGCGCGTCCCGGTGCTGGGCATTTGCTATGGCGAGCAAGTGATGGCAGCGCAACTCGGCGGCAAGGTCGAGGCGGGTGACAATCGCGAATTCGGCCGCGCCGAAGTCGAGGTCGTCGAAGACAGCGCGCTCTTCGCGGGTGTGTGGCAGAAGGGCGGCCATTATCAAGTCTGGATGAGCCATGGCGACGCGGTGAGCCAATTGCCGGAAGGCTTCAAGCGCCTTGCGACCTCGCCCTCGGCGCCGATCGCGGTCATCGGCGATGAAGCGCGCAAATTCTACGCGGTGCAATTTCATCTCGAAGTCGTGCATACGCCAGACGGCGCTAAGCTCATCTCGAATTTCGTGCATAAGGTGGCTGGCCTCAAAAGCGATTGGACCATGCCCGCGTTTCGCGCCGAGGCGATCGCTGCGATCCGCGCCAAGGTGGGTAACGGCCGCGTGCTCTGCGGGTTGTCGGGCGGTGTGGACTCAGCGGTCGCCGCCGTGTTGATCCATGAGGCGATCGGCGACAGGCTCACCTGCGTCTTCGTCGATCATGGGCTGTTGCGGCAGGGCGAGGCGGAAGAAATCGTCGGCCTCTTTCGCGGCCATTACAATATTCCGCTCGTGCATGTGGATGCCGCCGATCTTTTTCTGGGTGCGCTCACCGGTATCAGAGAGCCTGAAGAAAAGCGCAAGATCATCGGCCGCCTGTTCATCTCGACCTTCGAGGCAGAAGCCAAAAAGATCGCAACGGATGGGCGCGGCGCGGCCGAGTTTCTGGCGCAAGGCACACTCTATCCGGACGTGATCGAAAGCGTGTCCTTCAGCGGCGGCCCGTCGGTGACGATCAAATCGCATCATAATGTCGGCGGTCTGCCTGAGCGCATGAATATGAAGCTCGTCGAGCCTTTGCGCGAGTTGTTCAAGGATGAAGTGCGGGCCTTGGGACGCGAGCTTGGATTGCCGGACGCTTTTGTCGGGCGGCATCCGTTTCCGGGGCCGGGACTCGCGATCCGCTGTCCGGGGGGTGTCACGCCGGAAAAGCTCGAGATCCTGCGCAAGGCCGATGCCGTCTATCTCGACGAGATCCGCAAGGCAGGGCTTTACGATGCGATCTGGCAGGCCTTCGCCGTGCTGCTGCCGGTGCAAACGGTCGGCGTGATGGGCGATGGCCGTACCTATGATTTCGTCTGCGCGTTGCGCGCCGTGACATCCGTCGATGGAATGACGGCGGATTTCTTTCCTTTCGACATGAGCTTCCTGGGCCGCGCTGCGACACGCATTATCAATGAAGTGAAAGGCATCAACAGGGTGGTGTATGACGTGACGAGTAAGCCGCCCGGAACGATCGAATGGGAGTAGACGGTGCCGGGTTTTAAACTCTGACACTTTTGTGACCATTTTGATCATCTATCAGTGATCGTACAGTTCCCATAACAGAAATTATTGGCCGTTTACGCTGATTACAGAGTGACGATTGATCTGATTTTTCTGCGCGTTTCGGCCCTTAAGTTCGTTTTCAATTTTAATGCGCTCACGTGGCTGCTTTTCCGTCATCAATTTTCGTTTTGCGACAATGATGCTCCAATGCTGCCGGTTTGGAATAAGAAGTTGGTTGTCAGCGACGACAACACCGGTGATTTCGACTGGCTTTCTTATCTTGCTGCGTTCCTTTGCAACACTAAACCGATGCCCGTGCCGTAACATCGTACCCTTAACATTAAACACCAGTTCGCCCGGCACAACGTCGCCCGAAATCGTCAAATCGTCTGCATAAACAGATAGCTTAC
>Ga0116230_10007337_pt1 | contig 10889 bp, 8 predicted proteins | sample S1TSphfallax_3_FD_88678 | JGI IMG/M metagenome (GOLD analysis project Ga0116230, IMG submission 88678) | Host-associated microbial communities from peat moss isolated from Minnesota, USA - S1T2_Fd - Sphagnum fallax MG | ecosystem: Host-associated > Plants > Peat moss > Unclassified | place: USA...
TCGTTGCTTGTGGAATTCAGAGGGAACTTGATGTGCGGTGATGACCAGGTTTCTCGAGTTTTTTTTGTGTGATTGCAGTATGTGCAAAGTCAGTATGTTGAATGGACTCAGTCTTTTGATCCATACCTTGAAAAAAGATTACAAACTACACTCCTCATGGATGTTGGTGATGATGTCATCCATTTACATTCAGAGCCAAATATTCTTGCTTTATTCCAAGAGGTCAGTTGTTACATGCCCTTTAAATTCACTTACGATCTAAGTTTTGCATCCTTCACATAATATAGTCACCAAGTAGGCCACTGAATGAACCAAGTATAGGTACATCCAAAACCTTTGAGATGCTTGCATGTGAATTGTCTTTCCCTTCTGATGTTTCTTACTTTCGCACTTAAATTGCTTCAACTTGGACGTTTCTTGCTTGGAAGCATATTGCTCAAAATTTTGGGTATGCTAAGTTGTTGCAACCCATTGCAAATTTCTTACCGTGTGCACATCCTAATGTATTCTCAAAAACAAGCTCATCAATTTTTCGTAGATTGTTGTTATAGTGTTGTTAAGATGATGGGTGTGTCCTCTCAGGCACATTATTGGAATGCCTTAGGCTTCAACATCCCATATCAAGCAACTTCATTTTTGCAAAGGGAACATGATTATCAACTAATACATGCAGATGTTTTCAGGATGGCTCGTGATTATAATAAGGTTGAATGTGATGTTCCCTTGATCTCATATTCCTTCACTAATTGTTGTCCACCCTAGAGATATCAATAAAAGAAAAATGTAATTAGTTGAGATTGTGGGTGGGATTTTATTTTTTTGAAAGCAAGGATCCACAATAGTAATGAATGAATGGCTCTTAGAATCACAAACTTTATTTGTTTGACAAAAGATGATGAATGAAAGCTTTTGGTGATTTTTTTGTTTTTTCTTTTTCTTTAAATGTGTATGAACTACATTAAGATAGAAACCAATGTTGGCAAGTTCTTGGATTTCAACAAGTTTAGTTCAAGTTATAAGGTCTAGTTTTAAGGCCTCTAGACCAAAGGTTCTAAGTTTTTTCAGAAATGCCATTGGAACGAATAGGAGAACTAGTCTATTTTCAAGATTGAATAGAACCAAGACTAAGGGTGCTACCCTATTTCAAAAGGTTTAGGCTCTTTAGATACGTAAATATAATTTTATTGAAAAATAAATAAACTTGACCTTACATTTTAAACGAGTTATTGCATTTGATTAGTTGTACATAATTAATATTGCATAATACTTATTTTGAAGTGTGTGCACTAGTTGAACAAACTAATTACATTTTTATTTTTTTTCAATTCAATATAATGTGTAATGGAGATGGATTCGAACCTTGTTTTAAATTGAACTAGTTTTAAATTCTTTGTGAAAATGACCGGAATTTTCTGTTTTAAAAATCCAAAGAATTGGTTTTAAAAATTTGAAGGCTATAATGGAAAGAAACCAGACCAAAGGTTTCATCCCCCAAAAAAAAAAGTTAGGACCAGCATTGAAGGTGCCTTTTGAAATCAAGAACTAGACAACATTTGTTGAAACATGGTATAAAAAGTTAACACTACATGTTGAAACAAATCAAGGTAATCTTGAAAAGAAGTTAATGGATTGATGTGACAAACTAAGATTGGTTGCTTGAACTTTTTTTTCCCATTGGTTTAATTGCTTGAATTATATTTTTAAATACAATTGTAATTCTTTTTTAAATTTTTTAATATTCCACATTCATTCAATTTATTTAAACTTTATCAAAATGTTGTAATATAGTATATTTCAACATTTGTGTATAATTACATTTGACACATTCCCAATGCTAATTGTGTTCACCATCAAAAATATATAAAATAAGCAATGGTGACAATTTCAATGTTGCATTATATAATATGAATATACATATTATTAAAACTGAAAAAGAAAATTGAAGAAACATAAATATGTTCATTAATTAAGATCATAAATTGTTTCATTGCTAGGTTTTCAATGGATACATTATTTGAAATGTTGTTTTTTGAGTGTTTTGAATATTTTCTTTTTGGTGATTTTAGATATCATCATCATCATCTTTTGCAGTTGCTAGGAAACATGGATCTTGTGATGAGAGGGTTAGTGACAAATCGTGTTTTTCAACTTTCCCAATCCCTCCAACCGGGGATACATAAGGTAAGAAAGAAGAACAAATAAGTCAAAAGTTCTAATAATCATGATATATAATTATTTCATGTATGCAAATTCATCCTTATCATTGAATTAGTTTAAGATTTGTGTGAAGTACTTGAAAATAATTGATGATGGTCACAAAATTGTCATAGGAAACAATCTTAAAGTCTTAAAAGTTGTGGGTTTGACTAATTAGTTGGCTTTTGCAATGTTTGAAGTTTTAAACAATGACATTTTTTTTCAATCATTTTAAAATTGTGTATATAGTTGACATTTACAATTAGAGTTTCACAATAATAACTAGAAATTTAAAGACACTAACTTTGCATGGAAATTATGATTCATATATTGTCTTAACATACATTTTTACTTGAGGAACAAATCAAGAACAAATACATGATTTGTAGTCCTCATAATGGTCAATCCAAATCGATGTTCATTATGATTTTAAAATGAGTCAATCCTTTCAATGACCTTGTTGTGAAGTTGTCTTATAATTTTGTTTGTTTGTTATGCATGACATGCATGAATTAATTGTGTAGTTAACGTGGGTAAGTTCACGAGAAGATATTGCAACTTATCTACACGAAGTTCATGTGAATTGGCAAGTAGTGGAGTCAACCATCATGCAAATTGATGGGTCCAATAAGAAGATTACCAACATTTGTCAAGAGATTAGTGTTGCACATTTGATAAGCTTGGAGAAGAAAAAAATTTATGACATTAATGAATTTGATGAAAAGCAAATTGAACATCGTGCTATCATGCGTGCAAAATTGGAAAATGCATATGCCAACATCAAAGAAACAGTTGCTATCTCATATGATAAATGTTCTAGTGAACTTGAAGAAGTTCGCATTGCTTGGGATGAGTATCGTAGAAGGGTAAGTGTTTTGTACTTTTGTTTTTCTTTGCAAAATTTAAGTTTCTTTCACGGTTTACAAAAAAGAAGGGTGAAAGTAAGCTTTGGGGGTCACTATTTGTAAATTTATAGGTACTCTTACATTTGGAAGGTATTATTTCAATACTTAATAATAAACAAGATAAATGCAAAAGTATATACCTTTACTTATCAACAAATGTATATACTTCTTCAAATAAATAAATAAATAATTTAAACTATATTTCCATATTCCTTTTTTCCTTTATACATATTTTCAAAAAAACATTTGCGAGCTAAATTTATATTCTAAAGTTTGAATTTTTTTTGCTTCCAAAATAGTTAACAAATGTTTTATAATTTTAAAATAACATCCTTTTTGTAAAATGTAATTAACTCCATCATGGTCCAAGGAAAATATGAGTATTCAAACAATACACATAATGGATTGGATGATTTAATGGAGCTATATGGGTCCAAAAAGTTTATTCATCTTTTTTTAGTGTTTTTGAAAGAAGAAAAAACCACCATGTGTTTAGAAAATTGACAGAAAAATGTAATAGGGTCATGAAAATTTTGTCATTTTATATGTTGGCATGTGTACAACAAATAGGTGGAAGTGGAAATGGAGAATGCGCTTCGAAAATCTGTTGAACAATCATTAACTAGACTTGCCAAGGCTATAAGCCCAGATATGAAAACTCTCGGTCCTTTGTTCAAAACTTTAGCTTTGTTGGACAAAGCAACCAACCATGTGAAATTAACACCTTCATTGCAGGTAATAAGATGTACAAACTTGTGCAAACCATATTATCAACATAGCTATTGGTTGTTATTGTTTTGGTGTTGCACAAAAGTGAAACCCAAATTTAAGTGCGCCAAATTTTTCAAGCAATTACATTATTTGTATTATAATACTAGACCCAACAATGTTGGAAACCTCCCCCCCACCTAGCCCTTCAAGAGTGCATGTTTTCACCCATTGTTACCTTTTTTGAACTTCATAATGTAAGGAATGAACAGTGCGAAAATAGAAGGTGAAGGGAGGAGGACAAATAAATGGTGTTTTTTCCAATCCCTTTGATCTCAAATGTTTTTTCAAATCTAGTTGTGTTCATCCATGAATAGGATTTCTCGGAGATGGTTCAACTAGTAGCAAAAGAACTCATATTAGTCATTTCAGTGGTGCCACGTCTACGAGAACAACGTGGGGCTACTCTAGGATTCTTGAAGGAAAAATCAAGCTCTTCTGCATCTGCAGGAAAGGACAAGACAACATCATCATCATCTTCACATTCACGTGGAAAAAATTCACAAGCAAAGGTTCCAGCATCTGGATCATCTACACCATCATCTCGATCTGTTGGAAAATCTACACCTCAAACCATCTCTACTCCTTCATCAACAAATTCACTTCCTAGTTTCTTTGAGGTGAAAAAACAACCGATCCATGCATGTTTTTTTTACTTTGATTCTAGTTGGACAATTCTTCTTAATCATGGTTTGTTGTTTTTCCAAAACTATAACTTTTGCACACAATCTTAAATTGAGGAAAAATTTGATGAACACTTGTTGTGGTCACAATTGCATCACAATCCTCCAACCTTCTACAAGTTTTTTTTTAAAAAAAATACACAAGAATTTCTTTCAATAAACAAGCTCAAATACTTGAATGTCAATCTCTTTTAAATATTAGACTAATTGATCAAAATTGTGCTTCAAACTCATTTGCATTTAAAATGTTGCATAAATCCAAGTTTGTTCCTTTTTTTACATAACCAATTTTGATGTTGTTTAGTCCATTGTTTCTTGAACTCTTTGTCACTCACTAATGTTGTTTTATCATTGGGCCTTTAGTTCCTTCTTTTCTTCTATTTTAGGTGATTGTTGTCGAACAAGAACAACTATTGAAATTGATTGCCACTAGTGTGGTGAGCATCCATGACAAAGTCCAAGCATTCTTGTTGTCATGGGAGAAGAAGTTCAAGAGTATTTGGGACCAAGATAAAGATGCATTCATACGACGGTGAGCTATAAAATAATTTCCTTTCAAAACCTCAACTCTTTGAAAGCTAATTCTTTGCATAATTTACAAGATGTCATGAAATTGTGAGAATTTTTTTCATATACATACATATGTGTCAACTACTATTGAATGATCGTAGCAAAGCTTGTTTTCAAGCAAGTGGAAACAATGCTTAGAAATTTTTAAAAAGGCTTTGTTCAAATGGGTGTTGTATGAAACAAATTCTACTAGATTGTTTTTGCTTTAAACTTTTGTGATTTATGTGATTTTTCACAGATATGAAAGAGCAAAGAAATCTTTGTCATCTTTTGAAATTGACATAACAAAATACAAGGATTTCATTGAAGATGTCCAAGTGAGAGAAAAGCTTATGCCAACTTTTCATCCAACTTGTATAAGCAACTTCATCACCCAATGTAGTTTAAGGATTTTTATTTATGTTAAAGATTAATTTAAGGCTTTTATGTACATTTTATGAAACATGTGAAATAAAGGGGTATTTTTTGGTATGTTAAGAAATAATATAATATTAAATGACTTTTAAAATGGAATTGATGATATTTTAAATATATTCTTATAATCAAAGGCAATCATGGTTGGGGTACACAAAAGGATTATTTAACCCCAAAATCATTATCATGACACTATTTTGAATGACCATTATGTTTACCAAATTATTTATTTATTAATTTTGTATATATTTTTAGATATTCACACATTCCTTGATTAAGATGGTTGTGGTTGTTTGTGATTTAGATGATTTTAACAAGTTTTTAAATGTCATGAAACAAGGCTCAAAAGTCATGTCCCACTACATAACTCTATTGAAAAAGACTTAGTAAGAATAACAATATTTATTCAAATTGCTTCATATTTTAACCCCAAAAAAACAAAATCTTTTATTATGTTGGCATAAATTTTTAGAATTATTAAACATAGATTTTGTGAAACTGATGCTCAAATGTTTTTTAAATCACAAAAATGTTAAATTAATAAAGACAATCACATTAATTTTGTTGATAATTAAGTAACATCCCTAACATTTGATAGGAAGTATAGGAGAGATGGATTTAAAAAAATTGTTTGATATTTTTATTAATACTTTGGCACTCCAAATGAAAGGCTATCATTCTAAAAATGTTTTGGAATCCTACATTCCTTTTTGGTTGATAATTCAATTCAAGATGTTCAAAAAAAATTCAATTAAGTTTTTTCATCTATTCGTTCACTTTTTAATTGAAGGATTAAACATATGTATCCAATTTTTGATTGATTAGCACCTTAGAACACTGATTTTGCCTCAAGACTCATGATGCAAAACACATGACAACCTCGTTCCTATTGTGACACCTCAAGCATGATTGGACTTAATCAATTCTAAACACCCTATTTACATTGAATTATAGTTTTAAATTAATTTTTTTTCAATTAGTTGAACTATATATATTTTTTCACACTATTTGAAAAAATATGGAAGCAATTTCTCTTAGCCTTAGGGATCATTTTTGTAAATTTTTGGGCATCCTTTGTGTGCATTTGAAGGTATTATTTTGCTACCTTGATACAAATGGGATAAATGTTACTATATACAATTCTTGTTTATTTATAAATATGGTAGTTTTGACAATTGATAAATATCTAAACTTATTTATAAATGGAACGAACATAAATTTAATTATATTTTCAAAAAAATATGATACATATTTTAAAGATTTTTTTGGGATCCTTTTTTTAAAATGTTGATAAAATATACCTCCAAACCAATTTTTAAAATCTTATTTTACCTTTTATGTAAAAATGCAAGGGATTTCTACAATTGATTACCTATTATTATTGTGTGTTAATATGCACATCTTCTATTTTCATATTTCTTATTGTAAAAGTGACGTTGCCATTTTGTTTCTTGCTCCAAATTTTACATGATCTTTAGGTTATTGGGTTTTTTCCCTATTTGGTGGACATGGGATTCTTTGAATTTTGTAAATGAGATGTGTTAAACTTGCATGTTTTTATTTTGGGTTAGTGTGAATTACTAATTTAAGTTGATTGATTCCCATTAGTAAAACTTATTGATAAATGATGATGAGATGTAAAGGAAAAGGTATGTTGTTCACATGCAGGCTGAAGAAACAATAACCCACTTGCGGTTCTTACGAATAGAAAGTGCTATTTTGAAACACAACATTATAGAACATTGCGAGACTTGGATTTATAAATTCACGTATGCAATTTTTCTTTTGTATTTGTTGAAGCCTACTCTAAGTGTTTATAAGCTCTCATATAAATGTGTGAAAAAATATTTTTTTGTTTTCAAATTTTCAATTATATTATTTGCAATCAATCATCAATAAGTGTGCATTGATGATGAATCTTTCCTCCTTGATATTTCAAATGGATGCTAAAATTAGTTTTTGTCTTTGATGTGAACCATTAATGCCATTAAAAGGATGAGCATAAGTAATACACCTTCTTTGATATTAAATTTCAATTGATATTAATCAAATATTTCATTTCATGTTTATTTTGTTGATGTTAAAAAATCCTTATTTTATTTTATTTTGATTGACCTTAGGACTTTATTACATCAAATTGCCAAAGTGGAATTGGATGCTATTTATGCATACTTTGCAAAGTAAGTTTTTTCACTATAATTTTTATAAGGAACTTATAAGAAAAAGATGTTGAGATCAAGATTGTAAACCATAAGTACATAATTCATAGAAGTAGTTGTAGTTGAATGTTTCACACCCTTGTTTGGTTTTGCAATATTATTTTCTTCCTTGTGTTTGTTGGGTTTTGGCAACATTGTAATGTTATTGAACTTCATACTTCTTCCCATGATCCAGGAATAAAGCTGATTGTAATAGACCACCTGACAACCTTGGTGAACTTACGGGAATTGCAACTCTTTGGCGTTCAATTTGTGATGAATGTGTCCAAATTGAAGCTCGATTTGATCCATTGAATGAAAAGTATCGAGTGCTCATGAAATTTGAGGTGATAATTATTTTTGAATTTTTCATTCGATTTCCTTTCAAAAAACTCACAATGTTTTTATTCCTTAAAACTAAAATCATTGTGTTGTTAAAAGTTACATGAACATAAGCACCTTGTGAATCTTGCGTGATCCAAAGCAAATGTATATTTAATCAAGAAATGATTTATTATAATTATATTAAACTAGGTCCTTTATATGCATCCTCCAAGAATTTGAAACCACCTAGGCACCCAACACCACTTTCTTTTTTGTCGATCCTTCTTTAGACTAATTTATTAATGGGAGGAAACATCACTTGGTTGTGATAGGTACCATTGGTTGAAGAAGAACACCATTTGTTGGAAGGGATACCTCAAGCATGGGAAGATTTCAAAGCAATGCTTTTAGAAGTGGAACTAAAATTAGAGAATGCTAAGAATAGCTTTCGTGACACCCTACAAGAGATGGTTGAAACATTTGTGAAAGAGGTCAGTAAAAATGCAAAGGTGTTGCTTGCTCATCAAACCTCCCTAAAACTAGAGATCATGTTCCTTCCAAAACAATTTGTAAATGAAATTACAAAGCTCATGCCCAACAAATCTTTGCAAGAGATGTTGTTTTCAATATGCGAAAAAAACCCATGGCTAACTATTTGAAAATTAAGTGTAGATACAACATGTTGTGCTTCTCATTTGCAACAATTATGCTTCATAATAATCACAATTTCATTCACTTAGTATTGGGTAGTAGAATGGATGGTGATTGCACTTGATATTTAAATGTTTGAAAACTTCCCATGTTCATCAAAGGAAGTTGTGAAATTATGTAGGTGACAGAGGTGCGCACATCGTTTGTTGAGTGTATGCCAATGGAGGCAAACATACCAACTAATATTGCATTGCAATTTATTTCAGATGAGCGTGGCAAGGTATTCTATTTTTTTCATGTTGTAAATTTCAATCACATGTAATCATCACACAACCAATTCCAAATGAAGGACTACAAGGGGGGTTGGTTTCTGTTCATCCCCATGAACAAGTCTTGTGTAATTCTAATATTCAGATTTTGTGATTTCCCTAGGTGGAGGCATTCCAAAAACGTGGTGTTGAACTATGGGCTGGAATGTCTTTGTTTGGTATGGAACGACTTTCCAACAAGGAAAACATCCAAACTCTAAAGGAACTTGACATTTTGCAATCAATGTGGGGTCTTAAAAAGGAATGGGAAGAAGCATATGATGATTGGAAGGATGGGTTGTTTAGTGAACTCAATGTTGGTGTTATGGAAGCTGCTGCTCAACTATTTAGCAAACGTATATTCAAAAATGGTCGTGATTGCAAATCGTATGTTCTTTGCACCTTTGTTTTGTGTGTTTAATATGATGTTTAATCCACTTCCTGAATTTTTTTTTCAAAAAGCTTGTTTAATCCCCTTTAAAAATTCATTGAAACCCATTACAATTGGAACCAATCACATTCTTGATGGGCATAACAAATATGTGATTACATGAATTTGTTATGCACATTAATGCATGGTGCCAATGGTTACTAGTTGGGGATTATGAACTATTTTTTACAATTACCTCAATAGCTTGTGTTGGTGATGGTAATAATAGTTATTCAAATTGGAGAAACATCACATGTTTTGCATGCCTTGTGTTTTTTTTATCATCTAAAACTAATGATAATAAACGCAAAACAAGAAATCTTTGATGAATCCTAAAATGAAATGGGGATTATGTAGACAACAACTAAACCCATTTTGTAATATATGTTGTTTGCTCATTTAAAATACAAAAATCCATGTAGGTGGACTGTTTGGTCAAAATTGAAGGAGACAATTGATGCATTCAAACAAACACTACCACTTACAGTGGATTTGCGAAATCCAGCAATGAGGAAACGTCATTGGGATACATTGGTTGAGCATGTGGGCACATTTTTCGATCCTACTTCTAAAGATTTCACACTTGCAAAGGTAATTTCTTGCCTACTAAACTTTGGAACTCCACATTTATTCCTATGGATTTGAATAATATTTCTACAATTAATTTATCTTATTTCCAAATTTGTATTCATCTTTAATTGAATTTGCATTTAACTTCCTTAGTATTGAATCTAATTGACTTTTGGTTATTTGTGTAGGTTTCTGAACTACGACTAGATCTACATATTGAATTCATATGTGACCTTAGTATAGGTGCTAGCAAAGAATTAGCCATTGAGGAGGCACTTATCAAAATTCGACAAGTGTGGGTTGTTCAAGAGCTGGACATGATCCAAGAGAAAGGGGTATGTTTGTCAAGAAATAAAACAAAACTTCAAAATCTTAAAAAAAGTTACCCATAAATCATTGAATTGTTTCTTACATTTTTTTTTGCATTGTTTTGATTGTTTTAAATTCTATTATGGCTTGACAGATTTGGAAGTTGAAAGGTACAGAAGAATTGTACTTGGTACTTGAAGACAATAGGTTAATTCTATCATCGATGAGATCAAATCGCTTTCATTTGTTTTTTGCTATTGAGATCAACAAATGGGACAATGATTTGGGACTATTGTCTGAGACAATTGAAATGGTTATGCAAGTAAGTAAACATTAGTTGCAAGTTTTTTTTTTCCCTCACGTGAATGAATACAAATCTTTAAGTAATCCAAGGGGGAGTTGCTACAAGAGGATGTTGTTTTATTGTAGTTCATAAAGGTGCCATTTTTATATCAAGACTTGCATTCGACATTTAGACACTTCAATTGTTAACAACCTTTAATTCCACTCACAAATGCAAAACCTAAATGCATTCATATTAAAAGGATTCAGTAGATGTGTAA
>Ga0116230_10007338_pt1 | contig 10889 bp, 8 predicted proteins | sample S1TSphfallax_3_FD_88678 | JGI IMG/M metagenome (GOLD analysis project Ga0116230, IMG submission 88678) | Host-associated microbial communities from peat moss isolated from Minnesota, USA - S1T2_Fd - Sphagnum fallax MG | ecosystem: Host-associated > Plants > Peat moss > Unclassified | place: USA...
AACGATGGTGATCACCAGATGTGGAGTGTCGGATGCGATTGGGATTGCATTGAGGCTGTCAGATCCTGCGACGGCATTGATGTGACGACGAAACTTGAAACGAAGCGCATCTGCAGCAACAAACCCCCCAACAGAGATCTCACAGAACGAAGGTGATCACTAGATCTGGACCCTTGGATGCGCTTAATATCAATATTATAATATTTTGGTTGGTAAAATAATAGGGAACATATATTGGTTCTACTTGACGTCTCACCCAAGTGAGGTCCGACCCAAGTGACGTCCCGTGAACTTAATTGATGAGAAAGAGAAAGCTCCGGGCAGGTGATGGGACGTCAGTACAGGACTTCAGATTAGGGTTAGGGTTTACTGGAGTGCTCTTCATGCTCTCCTTTGTCTTTCGGTGTTTTGATGGTTTGTTGTGTTGTCGATTTTGCAATCGACAAATTCGAGATCGCATCCGGCTTTGCTTGCAGAGAAGAGACAACAAGAGGAGAAAAGAGGAGAGGAGACAAGACGAGAGGAGAATTGTCGAGAACTATGTTGGACCTTCGTGTATTGGAGCCTTGCTCCCTTCAATCCTCCTTGGCTGCGTGTGCTGATTCGCAGGTATTGGGAACAGCACCTCCTACGTTCAAGCTCCCAGCGGTGGCTGATTTGGATGGGTTCCAAAAGGCAGCGGTGCAGATGGTGAAGCCGGCTAAAGGAACTACGACACTGGCGTTTGTTTTCAAACATGGTGTGATTGTTGCGGCCGATTCGCGTGCCAGTATGGGGAATTACATCTCTTCGCAGACCGTGAAGAAGATACTGGAAATCAATCGGTACTTGCTGGGAACTATGGCTGGAGGTGCTGCTGATTGTCAATTCTGGCAACGGAATCTCGGCACCCGTTGCAGGCTACACGAGCTTGCAAACAAGAGACGGATTTCTGTAGCCGGGGCGTCAAAGCTGTTGGCCAATACTTTGTACTCTTATAGAGGAATGGGACTTTCCATGGGCACCATGATTGCTGGGTGGGATGAAAGCGGTCCGGGCCTCTACTATGTGGACAGTGAGGGCGGCAGAGTGGAAGGTAAGCGCTTCTCTGTTGGATCCGGTTCCACATATGCCTATGGGGTTCTTGACACTGGGTTCCGGTTTGATATGACGGTGGATGAGGCCGTGGAGCTTGCTCGCCGTGCAATTTACCATGCCACTTTCCGTGATGGAGCCAGTGGTGGTGTAGCTAGCGTCTATTATGTAGGACCACAAGGGTTCAAGAAGATGTCAGGGGATGATGTCGGTGAGCTTCACTACAAGTACTATCCAGTACCAGAAGCAACCGTGGAAGCAGAGATGGAGGATGTCACTACATCATGAAGTAGATTTGAAAGCAAAGCAAGAATCTGCATTGCTTCTATTCCAACCTAGTCATGTTTTCAAAATTAAAACCCCTTGGATGCACATATGCAGCTTGCATTCATTCTGTTCCATTCTGTCTCTCTCACAATTCAAAGGCATCCTTCAGATGGCTTGATGTGGAGGTACAAAGGGAATGATGTGGTGACCACCTCAGTTGGAGCCATAAGCACAAGTGTGAGCTTTATTGTCCAGCCATTTTTTGTGCATTGAATGCTTTGCAGCAAAAATCACAGCTAGTTTGAGCATGGAGTATGATTTAAACTCTTGATCAGAACATGCTTCCAGGAAGTATAGCTGTTTTGAAATGGTGGCATAATCCTTCCTCTCATAGCATCCTTAGGGTTCAGTGTACTACTTTAAGTTTGTTATGTAGTTCCTTGGTAAGATTGGTACTCTGAAAAGAATTTCGTTCCACTCATATTATGCAACATCTAGTTTCGGTTTGCTTTGATTTGGGAAGGTTGCCATAGGGTTGAAGGTTGTGCTTTTCATATTGGAGATGGTCTAGATATGTAGATATGATGATTGGCACATGAGGGCTGTATTCCTTTGCAAAGTTCCATCATGTCAAAGCAAATTTTTGTCTCTTACAGTGCTGGACCCAGATGTCATTGGTGAACACGTCTGGAATATGGGCTGAATGCAAGATGATGTTGGAACAAAAGGATCTTGTTTTGACTTGGTCTCCACTGTTCCAGGATTTTTCTCTTGAAAGCTCTTCACATTTTTGGACACCTTTCTTCCATAGTTAGGTTGATTATCTCTTTGATTATCCAGGAGGTCAATATCTGATATGTTGCAGGATTAATTCTCTTTGGTAGTCAATGTGTTTGAGTAAACACAGTGGGTGCAGGTTTGTTTGGCAGATGCTTCATTTGTATGCCTTGTCATGAACTGCCCTCCTTAGCATTCAGTGTTCAATTTTCAGTTCCTTGTGAATTTCTGAGGTGAGATCAATGCACTGACAAGAAGATTTGTTACATCTAGATTTTGCAATGTCTACATTCGGTTTGCTTCAACCCATGACTTCAAGTTTATGCTTTCTGCATTCATCTAGCTGGCTGTCAGGTCTCTGGGGATAGGGGTTATGTCCCATGACAGTTTAATTATTTCGAAGGCAAATTGTTCCCTTGCAATGTTGGACCTGCATGCAAAACAGCAGGAGTTTGCTGGAAGGTTCACATGATAAGAGAAAAAAATGATTTGTCTCTTGTCAGCTTCGTCTATCCTCTTATGAGCTGAACATATGGACAGATTTCTTCCCTCTTATATATGTGATCTGTTTTGATGGTATGGTGTGTGTTATGTGATAATTTTGAAGCTCTTGAGATTCATGTGACATTGCAAATGGTATGGAGGATTCCATCTGCCATCACACACTAGTTTTATAAACGTACATCAAACAAACCATCTACATTTTTCATTGCAACATAGTCAACAGGTTTACATGCTATGATGCACATCAGCTTCTAGCAGGTCAGAAATCAGGAGAATTCTGATGCAGCAGGAATTTCTTGTTTCAGCAGGTGTGCACTTTTACTCATCATTAACAAGTAAGACTTTTCCTCCATGTCCATCTTCCTGCCATTACAAACATAACCGATATTAGTTGGAAATTGTGCAAAGTGTTTTTTTCACTGCACACAAGGACTGTGAGGAATGTATGTTAAGGTTGTTGAGATATATTGGTTCTCTGTGTACCTGACTTTTGGCAATTGCCTGGTTGAATTTGCTCAATGGAAACTTCTCCCCACTGAGTGGATGGATGATCTTTTTTTCAAAGAGACCCATGATGATTTGCGCAACTTCTTGCTTTTCAGTTGGAGACAGAGTTTGCATCCATACAGCGAGACTATGACCTTGTAGTCGAACATTCCGACGTACAAAGTCCATGCACTCCATTTTCAACACCATACTCTCCAAGAAGCCGTAAAGCAGAACCTCCCCTGAAGTCCTCACAGATGATGCCACAAGCTGTGACCATTACATACAACAAATCAGTCCTCTTCTCAGCACACAATTCTGACAAACTTTGTCTCTTTGCTGCACTGTGAATTGGTTTTCTGAACTTGTGCACATCCCAGAAAATCTGACAGCAGACGAAGTTGGAGGATGAGGAGACCAGTCCTCTTTTCAGCACACAATTCTGACAAACTGTCCCTCTCTTTGCTGCACCATGAATTGGTTCTCTAAACTTGGGTACATCCCAGAAAATCTCACAGCAGATGAAGTTGGAGGATGAGGAGGAAAACAGAGGACAAGTAGAAACCTGAGTCATATCACCACACACACAATCTATGCCAGCGTAAGCCAGTTTGCCTCCTGTCAACTGCTTCACACGGTCCACCACATCCTCCTTGGTGTAATTGATCACTTCGTCTGCTCCAATGGCTTTCAGTTCTTCAATTTGTGAATCCCGTCGCACCAAGTTGACTGTCTGAGACTCCCCATTACCCCCACCTTCCTAGTATCAGTATGTATATTGCAAAACACTTTGGGAAATCTGATCACAAGATGGATAGAAGAAATAAAAGGATCTGAATCACATGGGGGTTGAAAATCTAGTTCCAAGTAATAACATGAACTATGTACCTACCTTAAAGCCTTTGTGCTTTGCAAGCTGAATGAACATGCGGCCCGATACTGAGGCTGCAGCTGATTGAATCACATATTCACCCTTTGGGACTTGTAGAACTTGTATCATTGAATACACTGCCACCAACCAACAAACATTTCACTTGTCAGAGTCCATGATGAATGATATCATAGTGCAATATTCTTCACATTATGTAATGATTTTCATGTGGTCTTTTCTGCTGCTATTTGAAGTCCCCTTACAAAGCACAATGGACAAGTCTTGAGTGAACCTCATCTGAGTTGGGTTGTATGACTATTAATTAAATCCAGAAAAACCATTATGTAATGGAGTGCGTAGGGTACAGGCCATTGTGCCCATTTTTCTGCCCATTTGGAAATTCAGGCTCACCCTACTAGGCATGTCGTAAGCACCTCACCAGGCACAATGGCATGTACCTGGCATGCTCCATGAAATGCAATATCTCACAAGTATGTTTCAACCGCAAATCCAGAAATAGTCCTGAACAAGCTGAGCAACTATGTGGAAAGTCAAGACAAGAAATTTGTTAACTACTTGAAATGGATGTGAGGAGAGTTGCTTGATCATGGTGTTTGGTTGCTGCAAAAGCCTATGACCACTCAGAAAAAACCTACATCTTTTGTTGGATACAAATCACTGATTGGGGCAGTTATAAGATCAAGACCTTCTCAGCTGAAAATTGAACTTCAAAGGAGATTACATTAACATGATATCACAACATCAAATAGTTTTGAGAACAATCCGAAGAGAGAGATCATGATGTTTGATTGAACTGCAAAACCTTCGTCCACTGAGGAAAAAACCAAATCTATGTTGTTCAATGGATACAAAAGCTCAGATTGAGCATTTATAAGATCAAAACCTTCTCAGCCAAAAAAATTGAACTTCAAAGGAGATTACTCTAACATCATATCACATGATCAATTCTTTTCAAAGATGATCCAAGATCAATTTTTTTGGAGTTTTAATTGAGAGGGAGAGAAAAATACACACACACACACACCTGTCCAGGGATTTGCGAAAAACTGTGAAGCAGATTCATCAGAGACTGAGTCAGGTATGAGGATGACTCCAAGTGCTGTCGCAACAACATACTCCTGCCAAGAGCCTTGATCTGCCCCAGCTGTCTTTGACATCGATGGATAAACCCTCTGCCCCACCTTAACATTTGTCACATTCTCCCCAACCTGCAGCATGTTCAGATTCATGATATCAGGTTGTTCCGAGCTTCCACAAAAGTCAAGTGTCGGCTGGGTTTAGGAGTCTAGGGTTTTGAGTGCAACTGTGGGTGTGAGATCCAGTAGACTCCTGGGCAGCTGTGAAAGGTATGTATGATATTTTGCAGAGAAAAGGTTTCTGAGCCACACTCTAAGTATACAATAATGAACTTGGGTAGCAACAATTATTGTGTCTGGATCATCACATTCAGGAATCAGGATCTGTGTACATGATACGCACCTCAGAGATTTTCCCCACGCCTTCAATTCCAATAGTGATGGGGAACTTCTTGGGTATGAAGTGAGGGAAATGACCCTGGATCGCGCCTACGTCTGACGGGTGGACGGGTCTGCACAACATGTGGATGAGCACCTCATCCTTCCCTGGCACTGGGGTCACTTTTTCCACCAAGCTACATGCTTTCAGAGGGTCGTCATTGAAGCCGTGCAGCAACTGAACTGCCTTATGTGTAGAAGACTTTCTACTTGAAGCCATGATCTAGACCACAATTGGTAATCCCAGATTTCGCAAATCCACGGATTTCTGAGCATTCAATTCTCCGCTTAGGGCAGGATCAAAACGGAGGAAAATGAAATCCCGGTTTGGAAGCAATGACTCTTATCAACCAAGTGGAAAACTTGTGAGCTGCATGGATTGCAAAGATCATATGCTCCCAACTATAAACAAGATCCAGGAATTAGTGAGGCGGACAAGGTAGGGCGGTCTATGGTTTAGGGGCCCCTTCCTTTAGCGGAAAAATCTTCATAAACGTCATCACGATCCACTTCCTTCAACGGAAATATCTTCACAAACTTCACCACGCTTCCTCCTTCAGGAATTTCTAGACGAAAGGCACAAAATATCCGCACTCTTGGACTTGGCTTGGCACCCACGGCCATACACCTATGCAAATGGATGAACTATGTTTCTTCTTCATCACGCTTCCTTCTTCAGAAATTTTTGCACCAAAGGCACAAAATATCGGCACTCTTGGACTTGGCGCCCACGGGCATACACCTATGTAAATGGATGAACTATGTTTGTCAGGCATTACATCCACAAAGAAAGGGGTTCATCTATTCATTTTCATCCTCATTTCATGAGAAAGCGTGCATTACATTCACAAAGAAACGAGTTCATCTTTTCAGTTTCATCCTCGTTTCATGAGAAAGCGTGCATTACATCTGCAAAGAAACAGGTTCATCTTTTCATTTTCATCCTCATTTCATGAGAAAACACGCATTACATGCACAAAGAAACAATACATTTTTCATTTTCATCCTCATTTCATGAGAAAGCGTGCATTACATCCACAAAAAAACAGGTTCATCTTTTCATTTTCATCCTCATTTCATGAGAAAACGTGCATTACATGCACAAAGAAACAAGTACATCTTTTCATCCTCATTTCTTGAGAAAGTGTGCATTATGTGCAAAAAAAAAAGGGATTTATATCTTTTCATTTTCACCTTCATTTCAAGAAAAAATGCACATTACATGGGGGAGAATGCTTTCCATGGGGAATTGTGTATCCTATTTGAGGCATTTTCAATTTTCATTATTAAGTTAAAGTTAATACATTTAATTTTAATATTCCTTTTGGTTTGTTGTTGTGGAAATTCATGATTGTATGTATTTTCATGAATGTACTTGAAACATAACTATTTTTTATCATGTTATTGGGTTCTTGAATTTAGGAAGATCATAGTTTTAACTTTTGCTTAGAAGCAAGCTTCGATTTGGTGTTGAGATTGGTTCTTTGGATTTCTAAAACTTGTGGTTTCAATTAGAGTGGATCAGGTTCAATTTGGGTTCAATTCCATTTTCATCACACACAACTAAACATGATTGTTTTGTGTGTAGTATTAGGACACCTTTCCATTGGGCTGATATGATCATAAATTTTGTGATTTCTAGAGTTTTGAACATGGTTAATTACATGTTTGGCTCATTGCATTCTTTGATGGAACAAAGTTAGTTCCATATTACATTGAAAATGATAAAGGTGTTTCAAAGGCAAAAAAATTTAAGGTAGAAAGACTGATGATTTAGGTGAATGAATAATTGTGAAAACAATTAAAGGTTTCCAAGCTTCAATCTCCTAGTATTATATATCATGCAACTTGGGCAAGTAAATTACCAATTATTCTAGATAAGCTAGCTTTGGAAAGCCCATTGATAATAATGCATTTTAGCATAATGGGTGGTTGTGAGCCAATGTTTTTTCTTTGGGAAAAATTTCACCAATTGGCAATAGAAAAAAAACCCAATGTGACTTCTACAAAAGGCTTTTTTTGAAAAATTTCAAAATAATTGCCATATTTTGTAGAAAAAAAAGTTTTTTTTTTTTTTGCTAGACTTAAAACAATGAATCTATGTAGTTCGCCGAAATTTATGTAGGATTTAGAATAAACTCTAATGTCCACCTAGGATAGTTGCCATTTAATGCAAATTAAAGTTGGGGATCCTTGCTAATGCACGTGTCTAAAGAATTTGAAAGCATGTTCCATTACATTAACATTTATGGTCAATATGATTATGACATTTCAATTATAATATTCTACCTTGGAAGATTATGAACAAGATGAAAATCATTAAACATTATTCATCTTATTATTATTTTAACATAAAAAAAGGCATAATCATTCACCATAGACATCAACAAATATTTAATACATTATGGAATGGGCATGTTGGTTGCTTTCCAATGAGGAATGTGATGAGCCTTCATCACACCAATATGCATTCAAGTTTATTTATGTTTCACTAGATTTTGAATGGACTTCACCATGACAAAAGTGGTCAACCCCTTAGTGAATGAAAACCAATTGCTATGGATAAGTGAATTTATTAATCAATTTCACTAATAGTTAAGTCATTAGACTAACCACATAGGAAAATTGAGACATGGTTTCAACTCCACGCAATCTTGCAATGACACATAGAGTACACACATTTAAAAACATCAAGTTGCATTATAATGCATGCAATGTTTACTTTAAGCCAAATTGCAAACTTATGAAAGGACAAAAAATGTCAAAACAAAATATAATTCATTGTATTTCTCATAGTTTTTGTGGTGCATCATCCACAATGAAACAATATGATTTTTACATGGACATGTTTGATACAAGCTTTGCACACAAGGGAGTCAACCACTCCACCAAATCTTCATAATTTTGTTGACTTGTGATGATCCAAACAACTAGAAACCCAATGTGATGGAGATTAAAAGTCATCAACATGAACAAATGGTATTTCATGTTGTTAACTAATGCCAAATGTGGCATCCATAGGAATAACCCATAGGAGCATGGCCTATACTTGCACAAATGTTTAAATCCCTATTGTGAAAAGGATTTGGATTCCATTAATTTCTTCAACATCTTGAAAATAAAATATTTCATCAAGGTGACTATTCACTCGCAATTGGATAGAGAGCACAAGGTTTTTGTATAATACCCCAACTTCTTTTTTTGTGTTTTTAATCCAAATAGGTAAAGTCCTATTGTAAGATGAAATCATCATTAGTCATGCATCCCTTCGCATTGACTTCTACCTACCAAATTGCCTTGTGTTGGTCATAAATTCATAATGTATTGTGAACTCAATTGAACCCATATGTAATCCTTTAAAATTTGTGACATACATGAAACATATATAAACATTTGAATGGTGGATTTTGGGTCATGCACCATGGGCAAGATCCCCATTTTCTCGGTTGTGTGTTCAATATGATACACAATTATCTTGGTAATTTTAGGATAGCCACTTGCTTGAAAAATGAAGCAAAAAACCACACTTTATAAATCTTACATGGTTTGGCTTTCCATGCATTGGGCTTTTCACCCATGCCCACAATAATACCTACAAAACATGCATCCAATTACATTAAATGACATAAGTTGGAATGACATACCATGCAATAGTGTTAAATTATTAGGATGAGATCAAATTGTATTATACCAAATATGTTCAAGGTGATTTTGGTTGATGCTTGCTTGACATCTATTTGTGGGGCAAGTTGTTATGGTTGTTCCATTCAACCGGGGTTTGCATGTCCCTTTGCTCACCTTCCAAAAACTTTGACACACAAGCATAGGGGATATATGTCAATGGCCACCTTGTTTTGGTCTCCATGTTTAAACCCATTTTTCCACACTAAGTCTACATGGGAGAAATGTGATCTTGCTAGGTTTTGGATTTAATTGATTGGAACAATGAAGTTCACTCTATGTTTTGAATCACCAAAAAAAGGTCCTACAAGAGTATATGCACTTTATTTTCATGTGAATATTCCCAAGTCCTAGTACATTAAACCATACCAAAATTCCAAAGCAATTTGGGCAATGATTTTATACTCATCATCATCATACTTCAACATCCTTTGAACGAAAACATTCTTCACATAGTCCATTGTGCCAAGTTTGGTGTAGTTGAAAAGAAACTTGGGGTTGTTAAGCTTATTGCAGAGATAAGTACCCCATATATTCATTTTTGGGTGGATCTCCCAAATTCCAAAATCAACCTTTTGATAGTCTTTTATCTTTCTTAGGCAAGTCCCAATTCCCTTCCTTAAAAGGATGTGCATGTAGTCAATCCATAATTTTTTCCTATTCACATGAATGACAAGTTATTTCTAATCAATGGCTTTTGAATTGTGTATCCAAAAGATGGGGTTTTGATAGACATTGTGCAACTCCCCATGTTCACTTGGGTAAGAAGCAAAGGTATCTATTGGGTGATTGTTTGATACACATTGTGCTATAAGTTCTTCCAATGTTGATGCCAAAAAAATTGGATTAATTTATTACTATTTGGGGCCATGAACAATGTTCCAAAAACTATGGTGTAATTACACCTAGGTCTTTTATTATTTAAAGAATTTGAAACACATTGTGTATTATGCTTGTTGTGATTTACCTAATGGGAAAGAATATCAATCGTTATTCATTGATGATGAACCCAATAAGGTGTTTCAAAATCCAAAAGCAATGGCATTTTCCTCAAGTCCTTTAGGCGATAACTATTGTCAAAAAATGAAGTGTAATTTTTTAAAAAACTTCACAAGTAAACAACAAGGTAACAAGTATGGTCAAAATATTTTGCTTGCACCCCATAGTTTCATTTTTTCTTTCAATTCCAAACTTTTCTAATTTTAAATTTCCTTAAACTAAATTTTTTAATTAACATAAGGTATTGAAATTGAATAGTAGAAAGAAATTATACACAAATATAGGGTGGCTAGAATATGTGCATATTAGAAAATTAAATTATAACAAGGTGGGGGGGGGTGAAAATCCTTTAAGGTGTAAATCCCACATGACAAAAAGGGCCTAATCCTAACTATAGTATTTTTTTACCCTGTATTTTTATCCCCATAAAGAAAGACTATATTTTGGACTATTACAATTCTAGATTCCATCATAATCATACATAAATGTGTTTTTACATGGTTAAAAAAGACTAGGTTGACAAAAAGGGATGACGTTGTGACAAGATTTTGGTACACCTTAAAGAACTTGCACCCAAGGGAAATTATAAACCCAAAACCTACATGTGATGTGTATTTACAATACACTCATCAAACACCAACAACATTGTGACCTTGGTGAGTCTTTTAAGTAGGTAGGTAGGTTGGGAGGCAAAT
>Ga0116230_10007339_pt1 | contig 10887 bp, 11 predicted proteins | sample S1TSphfallax_3_FD_88678 | JGI IMG/M metagenome (GOLD analysis project Ga0116230, IMG submission 88678) | Host-associated microbial communities from peat moss isolated from Minnesota, USA - S1T2_Fd - Sphagnum fallax MG | ecosystem: Host-associated > Plants > Peat moss > Unclassified | place...
ATAGTTGCAAACGACAATTAGTTGCATGCTAGTTGCATAATGACTAATTGCAAATGACAAGATTTCTAGTAGTGTCTTGTGTTGTAAACATGAAACTTTGTTGGGGTGTCATCGTACAATAAGTCCTCAAGCAAATTGGAAACATCCAAGACATAGATTCCTTCAAATGCACATGGAAGATATTTGACATTAATGCCATTGTGATCCCAAGCTATGAACACTCTCATTGTCCATTACATTCTTAGTTATGACATAATGTTAATGGTATGTCCTTGTACAATAAGTCCTCAAGTAATTGAGAAATATCCACATCATATTGGCATGCTTCCTAGCTTGGGAAATATATGGCATCTGCCCCTTCATAAACCCAAGTCACAATGGTGTGGTCATCCCATTCACTAGTTTGCTCAATTATCTCTCTTTCAACTTGATTGCTCAACATATTTCGTTTTGTGAAAAAATTGGAATCACAAAAATAACCCAAAATAATGCATGGAATCCCCTCCCCCACTCTCTTTAAAATGTTACACACTAATTGTCCAAAACAATCAAAATCATACATGTTGAAAAGAAGAGGAAAATTTAGAATATGAACCTCCTTACATAGGTTGAATTAGGGTACATCAAAATTAGGGGCACCCAAAAAATTTGGCAACTAAAAAAATTTGGTCGCCATTTGACAACATTCCCAATTACTAGCCACATGTGGCTATTGAACATTATTGGATGGTGATCAAATTTTTTCAATCACTAATGGGCTATGTGGACAATTGGTGATCAAAAAAATTTGGTCACCATTCCTCAAATCTAAATGTGATTGAAAATTTTTAGTTGCCAACTAAAGATTGTACAATCGACAATTGAAAATTTTTGATTACAAATTGGCTGACTATCCCATTAGCGATAGAAGGGGCCCAAAAAATTTCAGCACAAACTTCAAAGTGTAAAAAACTTGAAGACAATGATCCAAATACGTGCAAAATCTATTATTTTATGGGTTTATATTGTTTACACACGAATGTCATGCACTATTTATACATGGAAGTCACGTGCATAACTTTCATGTGTAAACAATATGAATAGACACACAACATTCGTGTTTAAACAATATGAATAGGCATATGACATTTGTGTTTAAACAATGCACACAACATCGATGTTCAAACATTACAAGTAGATGAAGGACATCCATGTGTATTCCACACAAACCTATGAAAAGAAAATTTCGCACAACTATTATTGCCAAATCATGACCCATGAAGTTTGTGATGAGCAAATGTGTTCCCATTGTCAGGTGGATACAATCAAGGTGGTTATGGTGTGGTGCACAAGGTGTGAATCAAAAGATTAAATCACATCCCAAGCATAATTGAATTAGCAGGGAAAAGAACAAATATAGATGACAAGCAAAAAACATGTAAGCAACAATCAATGGAAGCCTTGGCATGCTTATGTGAACATCTAGGCGTCATCAAATTCCTTGCCGTCCACATAGAGACCATGGAGGCATACACATTGTGTTGGAATGGGGGAACTCTTCAAAAAATGTTGGATTATAACACAAAATATTCCCCCATTATGGATAATTGTACCTTATTGCCACGAAGGGGGCTGAATATGAAATGGCGAACACAACTTGTCACCTTTAAGTGAAATCATGTCAAGTTGGCACAAGCATTCATAAACATTATGAATGTAATACATCATTGTGGAATTTTGCACAACGACTTGTTTAAGAACAACATTATATTGCATTTTTCGGCAAACAAACTAAATGTTGTGTACATAGGCATGTGTGATTGGGGTGTAACTGGGCACTTGTAAGAGGTGATGCCATCATTGTATGGGTTTGCAAAGGAGTGAGATTGACCAATGTAAAAAATATGTGTTGGTGGGTTGCCCTAGAATATTTTTTTATTTACGGTGAGTCAATAACTACAAATTCCCTTTAATGAATGGCCAAGCAACACGCCACAACTTTGAGGTCTAAAGCATATTCAATGGGCATGTTAACAAATGTCATATGGGGTGATGATTGGGATGCAGAGTATTTTGTGGACAATTCCACCAAGATGTCATTTGGGAAACCAATCCATAACACGTATGACCCGAATCTAGAGGCATAAAGAACTATTGAACATGTCATGCGCACATTGATGGGCCTCCATATAATTAGACTACACTTGAAAAATGTTATCAAAGGCAACCATAGATAGTTTGTAGTTGCTAAATATGGAATATGGTGTAATTTGCATGATCTTTCAAAAATGACATGTTTTGGACTTGCAAATTTTTATAAAACCCAATTTTGTAAGTGAATCATGTTGTCATGTGTAATCAAATTTGAGATTTGTGAATCCATCCTCTTTATACATTTGAAATTTATGTCTAGATCTATACTTTATAATGATGATGGGTTTTTAATAAACATAAAATACAATGATCATTTACAATTTTACACAAGTACTACCAATCTATTTTTAAAATTTATGAATTATGGATGATTGGACTTATCATTGATAATTTGTTCCAATAAAAATTTTCATAATTGATAGACATTAAATAATAATAAAAAATCAATAAAAAATCATTTAAAGCAACATTTCTTAATGCAAACTTTACAAGGCATTCATTTTGTATACTTTTGTTTTGGTTTTCATTTTTTTAGGATTGCCTACCAAGGCAAGGATATTGTGTTTAAATTCATTATAAAATATAATAGCTTAATAGATTTTGGTTCCCCATGTAGTAGGTATATTTTTATATGAGGATTTTTGAAAGATGTTATTTTGGCTTGTGTTGAAACTTGGGATTAATGATAGAATTATGATATCTTGAAGGAGTTTGATTTCTTTCAAAAGGTTTTTTTTGAAGATTACATTTTTGCATTGTGAAATATTGGAATTTCCATAATTCTTCTTTTTCCTTAAGATATTCTTTCATGTAAATGGCAAGGCCACAATGACACAACAAAAAGATGGCAATCGAAAAAAATTGGTTGTCACAAGATTGGTGACTAGAATTTGTTTTTGGTCACCATTCGTAACAAGGGTAGCCTAAATGTGACCGAGGATTTTCCTATGTTTGTCTTGACAAATGCAATGGATGTGACAGACGCATCAGGCTGGACATCAACATGACACCCAATGCAAAATGGGCACATCACATCAATTTTGACAACCTTGGATCAAGGTACACATTTCATTAATGATGACAGTCATTATTTAATTGATCATTTTATCCCACTTGACATACCAACTCTATTGTTTATTATCCACAAGGGAATGGACAAATTGAGTCTACTAACAAAGTTTTCGATGCATTGCTCACAAAACTAATGAATGAAAAACATAATGACTAGGATGAACACATGCTCACAATTTTATTTTCTTATAGAACTACTTTTAAGGTTGGAATTGGTCACACCCCTTTTGAATTTGTCTATGGTTTACACCAATTGTTACCAATGGAATACCTATTACCATCCAAACCAAGATAGAGTTATGATCTAACACTTGTCAAGGTTCTAACTAATTGACTATTAGAACTAGAAAAACTCCAAGAGGATTAGTTAGTAGCACAAGACGTGGTATCTTCTAACCAATAGAACTAGTTGTTATGGTTTCAAAACTAATACATTGGGACAAAATACTAGTTTGGAAATCATGTTCTATGGTTTCCAAGGGCTATTAGAACATATACCCCAAAATTTAAAAAACAACGGTTTGGACCATATAAAATCCAATATTGTTTACCTAACAATACCATACTATTAATGACCATTGATAAATTTGATCCTAACCTAATATTGGTTAACATCAACAAGTTAAAACCTTATAGGTTTGTGGAGGATCACACACTTCAACCTATTTTAGCTAAGCCTAGTGATTTCCTACCTAAGCCTAGAAAAGTCAATTGAAACAAACTATTCTGATAACACGTTCACTAAAAAATTGGTTGAGACAAATCATTATGATAACCTATTCACTAAAGAACCAGTTAAACTTCATACTAGAGGTTTGATAGTAGATAACCTAATTGAAAAGAAGACCAATTGTAGTTTTTCCAACCATGAATTAGTTAAACAAGGTACCAGTGACCTATTGAAGAAGTAACCAATTGAAAAAATACCCATAAACCCTATTTTCGCGCAACTTAATGATGTTTTAGCTAACCTAGTTATAGGTGTCAGTTTCTTAGGGAAAGTTTGCCCTAAAAGTCATGTCATTTTCCAAGTGTTACCACTCCTCATTCTGTGGCTACAATACAAAGAATTGACATACTTCTTGATATGTCTTTTCATTTTTTCATTCTAGAATCTTTTATATTTCTTGTTGCCCCAAAATGAAAAAATGAGTGCCTCAGATCAGTTGAGAGAAAGAATAAGCAAAAGAAAGGCATAATTAATGAGACAAAACGAAGAGAAAAATAAAGAAGAAATAAAGTTGCAGATAATCAAAGGAGAAGTTTATAGAGCAATAAGAGCGATTTACATTGAACCTCTTGCATCAAGGCCGCCTCCTACATTTCAAGAGAGTAGTGAGAGTTTTGGAGAGGAGAGAAATGTTTTTAGGCTTTGCGATGTGGATGTGTTGCCATTATGGGAAAAAGACTTGAAGAGACATTGTGAGGCCTTCGGAGACATTTTTCACCCCTTGCACCTATAATCATTATAATTAATGATTATGAAAAGGAAAAACAGGTTGAAAAAAAAATTAGAAAACACAACCATAAGCTAAACAACCTATTAGAGTTGAACAATTAGTAGATTTTTCATGAGACCCAATTAAAGGAGGGTTCTTTGATGTTGAACCTAATTCCCTTGACATACCTATTGTTGTACCCACCAAGGCATGGTCTAAGTGCATGATGAGGCACAAAGGAAAGGAGCAGATGGAGGAGGGAAGTTCATGTACCAAAGTGACCTAAAAATGAACATTTGTTAAAGCAAAAGAAATCCAAAAAATGTTGCAATGGATCCGAATGGGATCCAAAAAATGACAATGAGCAGAGCGAGTTAGTTTTGGTGGCTTGTTTATTGCTCATTAAACAATTCCATGAAAAAACTTGTTGGAAGAATTCTTGCACACATAGGATTACATTCCAATTACATTCCAATTCTGAATCTTCTGTAATTGGATTCAAAACAAAAACCAATTCAAATGTGTAATACCTAACAATTAGTGTTGTTCAAAATGGTATAATAGCTCTAAGAATGTAATAACCGAATGTTGCATATTGCCACCTCTGTGCTCCAAAGGTTGTTTTACATTAGCATGTTGAACATGTGAAATGTTTTGTCCACTCAGTTGTGTATTCGACTTTCGTTGTTGGGACAACTATTGGGGTGTCAAAAATTGATTAGGTGATGGTACTTATGGTTCCCTTCTTTCCTCCTACTCTACTTGACACACTCCTAAACTCCTTGATAGACTCAATTGTGAGTCCAAAGGTGAAAATAACGAAAAAAGATGGAGTTGGGGTATGTTCCCTAACTCGTAACACTTTGGGGGTAAGAAGGGCGTGCTGGAGCTCCACGATGGGGACTAGAGTGAATGACAAATGCGTCAATTATTCACACAGACCTGCATAAACCAAACAACAACTTGGTTAATGCATAGTTAAAACACTTTTGGTGCACAAATGAGTCATGGGCACACATAAACTCAAAAGACTCACCACGACTCAAACTTGGGGGAAGTGATCACCTTCCCCCTTACAGTATTCTTTGTGCTTGGCCACGAGGGCTACACCCTAATGTCATTTGGTCCTGGGATTCCCAAGTTAGGAGTCCCAAAATTTTCGAAATTAAGACTTTTGCAACTTTGGAAGCCCATAATTATTTGTAAAGACCTCCAATTGAGGTGAGGTCTAAAGAAAAGTTGTAGCCCTCGTCAAAATCTTTCCAATGGTATGTGGCACGTTATGTGCACGCAAGTAAATCAGGGCGATTATTGACTTTTAATGGTCGAGAATCAAATTGGCAGTTTGACTCCTGGCCCTTCTTTTGGTCATAACTTGTGTTTTAAGTACCCTTTAAACATCTACATCTCAAGATCTCTCCAATGGTATAAGGACCTTTTCAATCCAATGAGTTTTGACCCCTAAAATCATTTTCTGAATATTCGGAAATCCATCGAGATTTCAACTCCCAAAATGTGAACCCACTTCAAAGTGTGTGGGTTCATTCCCTCACACTCTCCTACACCCCCATGAGCATGAAATGTGACTCCCGGGCTTCACTCTCAGCCCACAGCTTTGTAAACTTTTATCTTGGTCATGAGTCCAAAGTTAAGGTCAAGACACTATTAATATCTGATGAAAAGGTAAATTTGTTGTAACAAGTTATTGAAGTTCATTGCTCATAGCATCAACTAGTCAATTCCCTTGGCTTCTAAAAGTGGTTGTTCTTGGGACTGAACCGCCTCATGCATAGGTTAACATGGTACTCCTAATTCTAATCGACTTCTAAAGCCCCTTGTAACTACTTTTGACATCTTTTATACTAATTTAAAACAATTTTCAATTCAAGTTCTTTTGATCAATAGGTTGCTACAAAAATCACAAATCGTCAAAACACAAGATACTTTCAAAAAACTATTAAAACTATTACAAATCTAGTTTTAGAATTTCAAAATAAAACAATCACTAAAAACTAGAGAGTGTAAACATGATTACATAATTTTGTTTCATTGTGTAGTTGCCAAATATTAAACGTGTTTTCTATTTCCTTAGATTATAGATTTCCCTCTTTTATATTTCTAATTTTGGTTTATTAAAATCATCAACAAGTGTGGTTTATTCCCAATGTGAAAACATGGAAAAACAAGAACAATAATATTTTGCTTGCCTATTTGCCAAGAACAAAACTAATATCAATCCTCCATATAAAATTAGAAAGGAAAAAGCTTTAAAAATTAGAAGTATACTTGTTCAAAAAATAAAAACTCCATGAGTTACAAAAAATAAAAAGAGATAAACTCCTATCATCTTCAAAATGCTCCTATTTCTACATAATGTTGTTTCAACTTAAATAGTCACTAATTAGTACAAACTCAAAATCAATTTTAGGAATTATTGGTCACAAGTCTAAATCAACAAATTCTATTAATAACCAATTACTGTAACAAACTAGTTATTGGTTCACATAACATATCAATTAACTTAAGGACTTGTTATCCAATAATAACTGACATAGTTTTAAAATAATACTCCTTCACCAGTTACCACTTGGTAACAACATGTTATTAAGTACATAATTGAAAAATTGGGTTAACAACATCCATTAACATGAAGACAAATCAACAAGTACTTGCACTTGTTGAAAGTGGGGGATGTGGATAAGTCAAAACCATATGATTGTCAAATAATGCATTCAAGTTAAGGAATGCATCAAGTGCGATTGGTTTCATCAACAAATCCAAGAATGTGCCAATTTTGACAAATGTTTTGCTTTTGTGTAACTTGCATCAACAAAAATTGGAAACTAGAATGTGGTAACAAGGAATAATCCCAAATTAGACATTAACAAGGTTGAAACCTAAAAATACTCAAAGGTAGTAGATGATGTATAATTCAAATGAAGAAATTGAAGATAAGAATGGTGGGGAATGGATTGTAGATAATCTGGCTCTTGGTGATAATGTTGCAATTCCAAATGACATTACTAACCCATTTCAGATCATGTTAATGGACAAAGGGCCCCACTTTGTTCAATCAAATTTTGAAAATGGGTGGGTTTTCAAATGGCAACAAAGGGAGGTTGTCATACGAGGCTAATAGCATGACATGTTACAAAATGGCAATCAAACATATCTCCTATAAGATGATAGGCCCTTAACATATGTGTTTAGCCATCTTGTTCTAGTGTCCAAATTTGTGTTGCCCCTCACCACTCACATGGTTAAAAGGACTTATGCGACATATAATTTATTCCATGAAGCCATTAGTGTAATCATGGCTACATTAAAGGAGACCCAATTATTGGAATGAACCTTCTAAATTTGTAATTGTCATTCAAAAGAATAATCGATAGAAGGAGCATATATTGTTGTGAGCCCTATCTTTTTATTTCCTTTTTAGAATGATCATGTGTTGATGTTGTTGGTAAAACAACAATATGGAATCATTGGCTAATAGGAGTTCTAGCTAGAGAAAATAATCCAAACATAAAACAAGTGAAGAATATATGGGTTCTTTTTTTTTAGAGACTATGCAATGTGATTAATTTTTATTTTTTTTGGCAAGATGTTTCTCACAAAGGATGACATAGGCTTGGAAATGTTGTCAACTTTAACATGTTATAGTGAGATTTGTACTAGGTGCTAGTTTTTACCTCTTTTGCACTCAATCGTCTAAATGATTTTTTTGTCCCATTTGTAAGAGCTGCCAAATAGTTAAGTTCAAGGTTATATCCTTGATCAATTGGTTACAATTTTTCTTGATAATTTATGGATGGTAGACATTAGATGTGGTGGGGATTGCATGTTAAAAGAAAACTAAATATAGTTGAGTGGAGATTCATACATGTCTTGTAGCATTGAGTAGCTAAAAATTGAGAACATAGGAAGGTAATAATCTTGGTGATGGAAGCTTGTTGAATTTTACATAAAACCTTTCCTTCAATTGTGTAACCATTAAAATAGTAAGGAAAGTTGAACTACAACAATTTTAAGCACTATTTTTTGGATTTGAACACTTGCATTTGGTTTTTTTTAGTTGTGTAATCACTTCAATAATAAGGACAATTAAGGTAAAACAATCACATGAACTAGTTTTGGATCTAAGCACAAGTGCATTTGGTGGACAATTCATACAAGTTTAGGTGTTATATGATCATTGTGTAGCTCAATAATTTATGGCTTCATTCTTAGTGATGAACTTGAAATGATAAATGGCTCAATAAATAAAATAATTTTGCCATATAAACTAAACATGCACTTTTTTATTCCAATTTTTTTCAACTTGAATAATTTGTGAATGGTAGGGCCTACAAATGGTAAATGAATTTTAAAATGATTACTTGGTCATAAATAAATAACTTCAGTTGGTTTTTGAGAAATTGGTGTTTAAGTGTGAGGCATTCTTGCACACCTTCAACATGAAGATATGCACTCACAAAACCCGCTAGGAAGTGGAACTACTATGTAGTTGTAGTCCAACAAGTAAGGTGGTTCAATGTAATGCAATGAAGTTTACTAAGAATCTAATGCGTTGTGTCCATCTGGAAGATACAAAGACATTGCGGGAAAATCATAACTCACCATGATGGAATGTGAAAGGGCATTATGTTGATGTTCATTCAATGTCACGCTAGATGGTTGAACCCCTCTTGTTCCATTCGTCATAACATCTACATACAACCTTCTAATATAACATGCATTGGATTTTTGAAAAGGTTAATATAAAAGGATATGTGTTACAAAATCTTATAAGTTTTTATTTTTTTGATCAAGAGTTAAGCCTTGGGACTAAGAATCACTTTGCTTCGATTAAGAGAAAAAAAAAAAACAATTCAACCCCCTCTACTTCTAGCAAGTGTAGCTCCCTTACAACTAAACCGATGATGCTAAAATTTGAAGAGAACCCTCTACACCTCCTAAACAAGAATTGTTTTAAGTTTGACACAAATCCAATGGTGGATTTGGGAGGAAAAACTATTTGAAATAAAACTCTAGAGGTTTTGTCATGGAAATCCCTCCATGAACTCCACTACAAATAGACAATTCAACCCCCTCCACTTCCAGCAAGTGTAGCTTCCTTACATCTAAACCGATGATCCTAAAATTTGGAGAGAACCTTCTACACCTCTTAAACAAGAACTTTTTAAAGTTTGACACAAATCCAACGGTGGATTTGGGAGGAACAACTATTTGAAATAAAATTCCAGAGGCTTTGTCATGGAAATCCTTCCATGCTTAATTCTTGCACACATTTCTCTCATGAACAACACCTTTCCACACATAAGAACTAATCCGTTTTTTTTTCACACATTCCTTCTCTTTCTTTTTCCTTTCCCCCACCTAAGAGATTTCCCTCTCCCTTCGTAAACTTCCATGACCTTTCCTTGAGCTTGTTCCCCTTGCCCAATGGAAGCTTCAAAATCCTCCCCCCCAATCAATGGCCTCCTCATCCTTTAAGAACCAACGAGAATTAAGAGTGATTTGGCCTCCAATTGATTTTAGGATGAAAATTCTTAGGCCTAATGAAACACAAAAAAAATTCCATCCTCCAATTAAATAGGATGACAATCCTCATGACTAATGGGATTGGAGGACTCATCCTTTCCCTTATCTTGGATATCTTGATGAGGTTCTTGAGCTTGATCCTTATCCTTTCCATCTTTTGACCCTCACATCCTACTTCTTCATCCTAATTATTTCAAGTAACTAACTACTAGGACAATTTATCGGTAGTAACAAGTAAACATCCTTGAGTCCTTATTTGACTAAGTCAATTCAATGGTTGAAGTAACATCCCCACGTACCATTTACTTTTTTGATATCCCCTACTTATTTTTTTCTTCCATGCACTAATTAATTATGTAGTGCACAGTAAATTGGAATTAAAAATTGCATCACAAAAACCCCCACATACTTCTAAATCCACTGTCAAAATTAAGGTTCGATGAATCCATTAGATTTAGGATGTTCGAGTTTTCATGAGGTTCCGCCGTCACTCCCACACTTTACGCCTACCCTAATTTGTTAAATAAAAAAGCTTCGACCCCTTCTGAACGCAAATACCACATTGTTTCTACTACCCTCTTGGTTTTTGTTGATGCAGGTGAGAATTTAGTCATGGTGGATGATGTCGCTACGCCCTCGAATCCTCCAGTTTCACTAGTAGAAAAGGAAGAGCTTGAAGAAGCACCGCTTGACGTGAATG